>Ga0255353_1000067_pt1 | contig 59977 bp, 55 predicted proteins | sample HBST25metaG_FD_189941 | JGI IMG/M metagenome (GOLD analysis project Ga0255353, IMG submission 189941) | Peat soil microbial communities from Stordalen Mire, Sweden - H.B.S.T25 | ecosystem: Environmental > Terrestrial > Soil > Wetlands > Peat | place: Sweden: Norrbotten County, Stordalen Mire...
TTCAAGTTTGCCGGTGACTATACTGCGAGGGATCACCCGTTCCCATCTCGAACACGGAAGTTAAGCCTCGCTGGGCCGATGGTACTGCACGGGTGACTGTGTGGGAGATTAGGTAATCGCCGGCAATTATTTTTAAACAGGAAGGCCATGCCACTACGGCATGGCCTTTTTGCGTTCGTAAGAATTCGTTTCGATATTGCGAACTTTTGGCGCTTCGCTCTCTCGCTGTCTAGGCCATCCCTCTTACTCGGAACTAAGATGTGTCCGCTGAAACGTGCCTTCGAGCCTGTGCATTGCGGCTATTCTGGAAAGACTCTATGCCTGGCGAACTGCGCCAATTCGATGTGATTGTTCTGGGCGCCGGCGCGGCCGGGCTGATGTGCGCGGCCACAGCCGGCCTGCGCGGCCGGCGGGTGGCGCTGCTGGACCACAATGGGCAGCCGGGGCGCAAGATTCTCATTTCTGGCGGCGGGCGGTGCAATTTTACGAATCTGTTTACTGAGCCGCGGAACTACTTTTCAGAGAATCCCCATTTTGCGAAGTCGGCGCTGGCGCTTTTTCTACCCCAGCACTTCATCGAGCTGGTAGAGAGGTATGGAATACCCTGGCATGAGAAAACGCTGGGGCAACTGTTCTGCGACCAATCGGCGCGGGCGATTCTCGACATGCTGCTGGCGGAGTGCGAGCGGGGCTGCGTGGAGATCGTGCTGAATGCGCATGAAATTGAGGTCGAGGGCACATCCGGCGCGTTTCGCGTAAAGACTTCGGCGGGGGAGTTCACCTCAGAAGCATTGGTGGTAGCGACCGGGGGAAAGTCGATTCCGAAACTGGGCGCGACCGGGTTGGGATATGAACTGGCGCGGCAGTTTGACCTGAGGGTGGTCACGCCCCGGCCGGGGCTGGTTCCGCTGATACTGGGCGGCGCGGAGGCGGGCTGGACGGAACTGGCCGGCGTGTCGGCGGAGGTTGAGGCCTCAGCGGGCGGAGCGAAGTTCAGGGAAATGATGCTGGTGACGCATCGAGGACTGAGCGGGCCGGCGGTGTTGCAGGCGTCTTTGTACTGGCGGCAGAATGAGGCGCTGATGATGGATTTTGTGCCTCAAATCGAGCGATCCCACCCTGGCGGCAAAAACAAATGCGCCGCAAAAGTGGGGCACCCAGAGGGCTTGTTGGCGGCATTGCGGGAGCCGGGCGCGCGGCGGGACTTGACGGCGGTTCGGCAGGAGTTGCGCGAGGCGCTGCCGCAGCGGCTGGCGAACTATCTGGCTGAGATTGGCGGGCCAAAGGGCTGGACCAATGCGGCGCTGGAGGCCTGCGAGCGGGGGCTGCACCGGTGGGAATTTCATCCGGTCGGAACAGAGGGGTTTGATAAGGCCGAAGTGACGGCCGGGGGAGTGGATACGGCTGGGCTGCAGGCGCGAACGATGGAAGCGCGGGCCGTGCCGGGGCTGTTTTTTATAGGCGAAGTGGTGGATGTGACCGGGCAACTGGGCGGGTTCAACTTCCAGTGGGCCTGGTCCTCGGGTGTGGCGGCGGGCAGAGCGGTGTGAGAAAAGCAGGGAACAGGGATTAGGGACTAGGGACTAGGAGACAGGGACTAGGGAACAGGGATCAGCTATTTACATTGATGGACAGAACAGTATGAGACTCAGCAAGTCGGCGGGTCAGCAGCGGAAGTGAATCTGCCGCCCTGCAAGGCGATGGTGTCTGTCGCTCCAGAAGGATAGATCAGGAAGACAATCTATCGCGCTGCATAAGTACAAATTAAAGAATTGGGAGCCATCGCGCGAAATCGTAGGCATGTAAGCCGTCAGAAGAGCAGTGAAACTCCAGCTAGAAGCATACAAAAATCTCGAATTAAGGGTTAAGTCGGCCCTATTTGCGTGCTATTTCGTTCTTTTCCCTACATTTTAAGTAGGGCCTCAGAAGAGAGAGGCTGGGCGAAGGCCTGGAAGGGGATGAGACGGTGCGGAGTAGTGAGCGGAGCTCGGCGCGGAAGAAATTGGACAAGGACCTGAAGTACTACAGGTGGGCGAACAAGGAGGAGAATCCCACACAGGGTTTGCTGCGGGCGGTGCGGCAGGCGGTGGAAATTCCGGCGGCGGAGATATTGAAGGAACTGAACGTGGGAGCCTCGGGGCTGTTCCGGCTGGAGCAGAGCGAACTGCAAGGAACGATCTCGATGAGGGCGCTGGACCGGGTGGCGCGTGCGATGGGCTGCGAGCTGGTCTATGCGATTGTGCCGCAAGAGGGCAAGACGCTGGAGGAGTTGATGGAGCAGCGGTTGTGGGAGAAGGTGCTGGGAGTCCGGTAGCGAGTTAGCGGGTCAGCGAGTCAGCAAACGGGCGGGATATGGGTTCGTGGTCCCCCATCCTTCCGCGATGAGACTGCGGAAGGATGGGGCACCCCGCTGATTTGTTTGGGAAGGGCTAACGGACGGTAATGCTTCGTGGTCTCCCACCCATTTCACAAAGAACGTGGAATGGATGGGGCACGGAGCATTCATGGCTGGTCAAGTTTGGACCACCCGTTGATGAACGGATGCACAGCTTTCATGACTCATGGTGATCTGATGAGTGGGCTACCTGGCACTGTAGACCAAAGCGCGATCAAAGTTCTACAAATGAAGCGGAGAGATTACGCGTTCATGAAACTGAAATCAGGCTGGAACCGCTCGATCACGTATTTGTTCACTTTTGTTCTTTTCGCACTTCCCGCGAGTGCCCGGCAACCATCGCCGGCGGATTTGGTGGTTTATGGCGGGACGGCGGCTGGTGTGATGACCGCATATTCAGCGGCGAAAGAAGGCCTGCATGTGATTCTGCTCGAGCCCGGAGGGCATCTGGGCGGCATGGTCACGGGCGGCCTCTCGGCTACTGACCTGGGGCGCTTCACCATCATCGGCGGCTACACGCGCGCGTTCTATCTTCGCGCCGCAGCACGCTATGGCGTTCGCGATCTGGATCATGCCGCCAACTGGCTCTCCGAACCCCACGCCGGGGAAGAGATTTTCAATGCCATGCTGCAAGAAGCCGGAGTGAGAGTTGTGCTGCATCAGCGGCTGCGCGAACGCGATGGCCTCGTTGTCCGGAACCGTCGCGTGATTTCTCTTGTCACCGAGGATGGCACAGTATGGCGCGCTACGGTCTTTGCCGATTGCAGTTATGAAGGCGACTTGATGGCCCAAACCGGCGTCCACTACACCTGGGGCCGCGAGAGCAGCCAGGAATATGGGGAAACTCTTGCCGGCGTGCGCGCGCACACTCCGGCGCATCAGTTCACCTGGCCGCTCTCTGCCTACGACAAGCAACATGCGCTCTATCCAGAGATCGATCCGGGTCCGCTTGCCTCCGCCGGCTCAGGCGACAAAAAAGTACAAGCCTACAACTTTCGCCTCATCCTAACCAATGACGCGGCGAACAGGCTTCCGTTTCCACGCCCGGAAGGCTACGACAGAGGACGTTTCGCGCTGCTCGCCGAGTATCTGGCGGAGTTTCCGCAACATGCCGGCCGCGCCCCGCAAGTGAAGGATTTCTTCAACGCGACCCTCATTCCGAACCATAAAGCCGACTTCAATAACAACGGCCCCATCTCGACCGACTACATCGGTCATAGCTGGAAGTATCCCGAAGCATCCTATAAAGAGAAAGACGCGATCTGGAAAGATCACCTGCTCTATACGCAGTCTCTCGTCTACTTTCTTTCCCACGATGCAGCTGTGCCCGAATCGCTACGCGCTGAGATGAACCAGTGGGGCTTGCCCAAGGACGAGTTCGCGGATACAGGTCATTGGCCGCGCCAGTTATATATTCGCGAGGCGCGCCGCATGTTGGGCGCGTATGTGATCCGTCAAGCCGATTTGCAGACCGAACGCACCAAGCCAGACTCAATCGGCATGGGATCGTATAACAGCGACTCGCACAACATTCAGCGCGTCGCCATGCCGGACGGCACGGTGCAGAACGAGGGCAACGTGGAGGTGCCGGTCGAGCCTTACGAGATTCCATATCGAAGCATCACGCCCGAACGCGCGGAGATTGAGAACCTGCTGGCGCCGGTCTGTCTTTCCGCCACACATGCAGCGTACTCGTCCGTGCGCATGGAACCGCAGTACATGACGATCGGCCAGGCCGCGGGAGCCGCAGCCGCGCTGGCCGTTCGCGGAGATAAAGCTGTACAGGATATTTCCATTCCGGATCTACAAAGGGAACTGAAAAACCAGGGAAGCATACTTCACATGAGCGACGAGTTTCAGGCAACGGTCCCAGCAGGGCGACCTTGATTGGCTGGCATGGCAGTTATGCAGCCATGTCGGGCGACGCGCACAAAAGCAATACGGCGGATATTAGAGCGGAATTCCATTAGATGTCCACTACGCAGCATAGATTTCTTACTCGGTCGGCGGTGCGCCGGGCTTGGCGGGCGGGGTAAGAATGAAGCCTTTGCGGACCAGAGCGAAGCCCTGCTGGGGGAGTTCGGCTTGGAGAAGCTGGTTTTCAGGGCCGGAGAAGAGGTCCGTTTTGGCGCTGCCGATGGTGGCGACGAGATGGTGGACGACAATGGGCTTGCCGTCGAGGGAGCCTCGCTCATCGGCGTAGGTGGCCAACTGAATGGGCTCGATGGAGCCGGCCTTCTTGGGGATGATGGCCCAGAGGTCGTGGTTGTCATGGGCGACGGCGAGGGCCAGAAGGGTTTCAAGCGCGCCGGGGTCGAAGTCGGGCAGAAAGACGGCGCCAGGGTGCGCAACCAGGCGGGTGGTGGAGGCGCGGCCATTGGCGGCAATGTTGAGCAGGATCTGGGCCGAATCTGGCGCGGCGGTCACGGTGACGGCGGAGCCGTTGACGGTGGCGCTCAATTGCGCGTGGCGGAGATGGTTGGCGGTGGAGAGACGCTCGGTTTTGGAGAGGGCGTAGTCGAGGCCCTGCATGGCGACGCGCACCAGCGAGGTTGAGTCGTAGCCGCCAGGGCGGGCGGCGAAGCTGAAGCTGGCCGTGCCGACGGGCTTGCCGTGCTGGCTGATAATGAAACTGGCGGACTGGGCGGAAGCGGCAGCAGCCAGGGAGAAAATTGCCGCGAGGGTGAAGAGGGCGAGAGTGTGTACGGATTTTTTCATCATTTCTGATGGGTTAGACACGGGATGGGGAAGAATGTTGCGGGAAGCAGGCGTTAGGGGTTAGGGATTAGGGACTAGGGAGCACGTACCGGGTCTTTGACAGCTTGATTTTGTACCTTGCAGGTTCGTGATCTCCCACCCTTTCCGCAGAAAAAAGCGGAAAGGATGGGCCACGGAGAATGATAGGAGTTCAAACGGTCAGAGACCTAGTCCCTAGTCCCTGCTCCCTATTTCCTGCTTTTAGCCTTTGGCGATGGCGAAGCGCTTGTTGACTTCGTGCCAATTGACGACGTTCCACCAGGCGGCGAGGTAGTCGGGGCGGCGATTCTGGTAGTGGAGGTAGTAGGCGTGCTCCCAGACGTCATTGAGCAGGATGGGATAAAGGCCCTGCGAGAGCGGCGATTCCTGGTTGGGAGTGGAGAGCACCTTGAGCTTGCCCGCCTGGAAGACGAGCCAGCCCCAACCGGAGCCGAACTGCTTGGCGGTGGTCTCGTTGAAGGTCTTTTTGAAGGCTTCGAAGTCGCCGAAGTCGGTGGCAATCTGCGCGGCGATGGGGCCGGTGGGCGCGCCGCCGATGCCGTTGGAGCCGACGGGACCCATCAGATGCCAGAAAATGGAGTGGTTGGCGTGGCCGCCGCCGCTGTTGCGGACCGCAGTGCGGATATCTTCGGGAACCTTGGCCAGGTCGCGCAGCAGGTCGTCGATGGGCTTTGAGGCCAGCTCGGGGTGGCCGGCGAGAGCTGCATTCAGGTTGGTGACGTAGGTCTGGTGATGCTTGTCGTGGTGGATCTTCATCGTTTCGGCGTCAATGAACGGTTCCAGGGCGGCGTAGTCATAGGGAAGCGATGCAAGTTCGTATGCCATCTGATCAATCTCCTCCGTACAAATCGTACTTCAATAGATGCATAAAAAGGGCCGCCGGATGCGGGAAAGTCTGGCATAGAATTGGCACAGGGATTTTTAGGCCGATATGGCGCGGCTGTAACGGGCGCAATTCCGGGCGAACTACGAGAGGCGAACCGAACAGCCTGCCCTGGATGCGGCAGCGGCAGTGGCACTGGCTTCGATACAATGCGGGTGTGGAGGAGAGATTCCACCCCCGCTGATTTGCATGAAACTCCTGACTCCCCAACGAATCGATAAGAGGCAAAAATGACTTCCAGTATTGCGGATCAAACACTCGACCAACTGTCCATCAACACGCTGCGGCTGCTGGCCGTGGACACCGTGCAAAAGGCCAATAGCGGCCATCCCGGCGCACCGCTGGGTTGCGCGCCCATGGCTTATCTGCTGTTTCACAAGCTCATGAAACACAATCCGGCGCACGCCAAGTGGGCGGACCGGGACCGGTTTGTGCTGTCAAACGGGCACGCCTCCTCGATGCTCTACGGGGCGCTGTTTCTCTCCGGCTACGGGTTGACGCTGGAGGACCTGAAGAGCTTCCGGCAGTGGGGCTCGCGGACGCCGGGGCATCCGGAGCGCGGCCACGCGGACGGCGTGGAAGTGACCACCGGCCCGCTGGGGCAGGGCATTGCGATGGCCGTCGGGATGGCCATCGCGGAAAAGCACCTGGCCGCAGTTTACAACCAGCCCGGTTTTGAAGTGGTGGACCACCACACCTATGCCATGCTGGGCGACGGCGATCTGATGGAAGGCGTTTCGCACGAGGCGGCCTCGCTGGCCGGAACGCTGGGACTGGGCAAGCTGATTTTCCTGTATGACGACAACCAGATTTCGCTGGACGGGCCGACGAGCCTGAGCTACACCGAGGACGCGCTGGAGCGCTTCAAGGCCTATCACTGGCACGTGCAGCGAGTGGCAGACGGCAACGACCTGGCGGCGATAGAGGCGGCGATTGCGGCGGCGAAGGCCGAGACCGGCAAGCCGTCGATTATCGCGGTGCGGACGATTATCGGCTACGGCAGTCCCAGGGCCGGCTCGAACAAGGCGCACGGCGAGCCGCTGGGCGCGGAAGGCGTGGCGGCGACCAAGAAGTTCTTCGGCTTCCCGGAGGATCAGAGCTTCTATGTTCCTGCGGAGGCTCTGGCCAACTGGCGCAAGGCCGCGGAGAGCGGCGCGGCGCAGGAGAGCGCCTGGAAGACGCTGTTTGATGGCTATCGGGCGGCCAACCCGGAGCTGGCGGCAGAGTTCGAGCGCACGCAAGAGGGTGTGCTGAAGGCTGGCTGGGAGAAGGCGATTCCCAGTTTTGCGCCTGGCAAGGAAGAGGCCACGCGCTCGGCCGGCGGCACAATTCTGAATGCGATTGCCGAGGCCGTGCCGGAGCTGTTTGGCGGGGCTGCGGACCTGACCTCTTCGACCAAAACGATCTTCAAGCCGGGGGCGAATTTCCATGAAGACCCGGCTGGGCGCAACGTCTTTTTTGGCGTGCGCGAATTCGGCATGGCCGCGGCGGTAAACGGAATCGCGGCGCATGGCGGGCTGATTCCCTTCGGCTCGACCTTCTTTGTCTTTTCCGATTACGCCAAGCCCGCGATGCGGCTGGCGGCGCTGATGCAGTTGCACTCGCTGTTCATCTACACGCACGACTCGATTGCCGTGGGCGAGGACGGGCCGACGCACGAGCCGATCGAGCAACTGCTGGGATTGCGCGCGATTCCGGGAATGACGGACTTCCGGCCGGCGGACGCTAGCGAAACAGCCGCGGCCTGGAGGCTGGCGCTGGAACGCCGCGGGCCGAGCTTCTTTGCGCTCAGCCGGCAGAATCTGCCGGTGATCGATCCGGCGCACGACGTCTTCGCCGGGGTGAGCAAGGGCGCTTATGTGCTGGAAGATGTTGCCAAGCCGCAGGTGGTGCTGATCGGCACGGGCTCGGAGGTTTGGCCCTGCGTGGAGGCCGCGAAGCTGCTGGCGGCGGATGGAATCGCCGCGCGGGTGGTGAGCTTCCCGAGCTGGAAGCTCTTCGACGAGCAATCGGCGGAGTACAAGGCCAGCGTGCTGCCGGCCGGTGTGCCGAAGCTGGCGGTCGAGGCGGGAGCTACCGCGGGCTGGTGGAAGTATACGGGGCTGGACGGCGATGTTATCGGCCTGGACCGCTTTGGCGCCTCGGCGCCGGGGCCGAAGGTGATGGCGGAGCTGGGTTTCAGCGCGGAGAATGTGGCGGCGCGGGCGAAGGCGCTGGCAATAAAGCAGTAATCAGTGAACAGTGGTCAGTGGTCAGTTTTTGAGTCGCTGGTTATCGGCATTGTTGATTTAGCTCGCTCGGCTTACGGGGCTGATCACTGACCACTGATCACTGACCACTAACTCCGAAGGAGTGCACTATGAAACTCGTCATTGGTTCCGATCATGCTGGATTTGCATTGAAAGAGGAAGTGCGCGCCTATCTGGCCAAGGCCGGCCACGAGGTGGCGGACCTGGGAGCTTATAGCGCCGGCAATCCCGATGACTATCCCGACTTTGCCGAGAAGGTGGGCGAGGCGATCAAGCGGGGCGATGCGCCGCGCGGAATTCTCATCTGCGGCTCGGGGGTAGGCGTGTGCGTGGCGGCCAATAAGATTCCGGGGATTCGCGCTGGGATGTGTCACGATACCTACTCGGCGCACCAGGGCGTGGAGCACGACGATATGAATGTCTGCGTGCTGGGCGCGCGTATCATCGGGTCGGCGCTGGCCTTCGAGGTTGTGGACCGTTTTGTCGCGGCGAAGTTTATCGGCACGGAAGAGCGGTTCGCGCGGCGCTTCAAGAAGGTGCTGGCCATCGAGGCGAAGTACCAGCGCGTGGACGGACCGGCAAAGACCGTGTAACTCAGTTGTTAGTGGTCCACTGTAAGTTGCCGGCAGTCATCGGGGAGGTTCGCTGATGTTTCCCTTCGACGTGATTCTCTTCGATGTGGGCGGGGTGCTGCTGACCAACGGATGGGACCATGGCGAGCGCGCCGCGGTCCTTTCAGACTTTCACCTTGACCTGGCGGAGTTCGAGGCTCGTCACCTTGAGCCTTATCGCGCCTGGGAGTCGGGCGCGATTTCTGCCGAGGCTTACTTGAACGCGACGGTCTTTTACGCGCCGCGCAGCTTCACTCAAGCCGATTTCTTCGCCGCTATTTGCGCGCGATCCAAACCGCTGCCGGATGGGGCTCTGGGAATCGTTCAGGAGCTTGCGGCATCCGATCAGTGCCTGCTGGGCGCTCTGAACAACGAGTCGCGGGAAACCAACAAATACCGTTTCAGCCACTTTGGCCTGTGCAACTGCTTCCGCGTGGCGCTGAGTTCCTGCTACCTGGGGCAGCGCAAACCGGGCCCGGCGATCTACCAGCGGGCGCTGGATATTCTGAGCAGGCCGGCGGAGCGTATATTATTCATCGACGACCGGCTGGAGAATGTGGCCGGGGCTGTGGCTGCGGGAATGCAGGGCATCCGGTTCGAGGGCGCGGAGATGTTACGGCGCGAGTTAGTGAAATTGGGCGTTTTGTAGATAGACCAGTGAGTCAGTAAGTTAGTGAGTTAGCGGCGAAAGCATGGCTGGAGGCGAGCCAGAAATGACGACAATCGAGGCGAAGGTGAACCCGGAGGACCTTTCCCAGGTCCCGCAGGGCCACGAGAGGATTCCCGAAGCGGGGATTCTGGTGATTTTTGGCGCTTCGGGCGACCTGACCAAGCGCAAGCTGATGCCTGCGCTCTTTCATCTGGAGCAGGCGGGGCTGTTGCCGGAGAAGTTTTCCATCGTAGGCGTGGCGCGGCGGCCGCTGGGTGACAAGTTTGCCGCGGAAATGCGCGCGGGACTCCTCGAGTTTGGCGGCGTGGACGCTGGCGACCCCAAGCTGGATCACTTTGTCCGAAATATCAGTTACTTTCCTCTCAATTTCGACGATCCGAAAGATTATGCGGGACTGGATGCTGAATTGGACCGCATTGCGCAAGAAAAGGGCCTTGGCGGCAAGCGGTCGTTCTATCTGGCCACGTCGCCGGAGTTCTTTGCCGGAATCATTGAGAACTTAGGCGCGCAGGGAATGGCGCACCCGGAGCGGGGCAAGGCGACGGTGGTGATTGAAAAACCTTTCGGCCACGACCTTAATTCGGCGCGCGAGCTGAACCGTCAGGTGAATGCCGTCTTCGAAGAGAACCAGGTTTTCCGCATTGATCACTATCTGGGCAAGGAAACGGTCCAGAATATTCTCGTTTTCCGCTTTGCCAACGGGATCTTTGAGCCGATCTGGAATCGCAATTACATAGATCATGTGGAGATCACGGTAGCTGAAACGCTGGGCATCGAGGGCCGCGGGCCGTTCTATGAAAAGGCGGGAGCGCTGCGCGATGTGGTGCAGAACCATGTGATGGAGTTATTAAGTCTGGTGGCGCTGGAGCCGCCGTCGAGCTTCGAGGCAGAGAGCGTGCGGCGCGAAAAACTGAAGGTTTGGCGGGCGATTCCTTCCATTCCGGTTCTGGACGCGGTGCGCGGCCAGTATGGGCCGGGAGAGGTGGAAGGCAAGCAGGTTGCGGGTTATCGCCAGGAAGAACGAGTTAGTCCGGAGTCAGGCACGGAGACTTATGCGGCGGTAAAACTGGAGATAGAAAACTGGCGCTGGGCGGGAGTTCCGTTCTATCTGCGCGCCGGCAAGCGGCTGAAGAAGCGGGCCACGGAAATCAATATTCAGTTCAAACAGCCGCCACTGCTGATCTTCGACAGGCTGGCGCAGAACGCGGCCTGCCAGGTGATCAAGCCGAACCTGCTGACGCTGCGCATCCAGCCGGACGAGGGAATTGCGCTGCGCTTCGGGGCCAAGGTGCCGACTACGCTGGAGATGGACGTCTGCCCGGTGAATATGGACTTCGACTACGAGGCGGTTTTCGGCAAATCCAGCGCCAACGGCTATGAACGGCTGCTGCTGGACGCGATGCTGGGCGACCAGACGCTGTTCGCGCACCGCGACGGCGTCGAGACCAACTGGGCGCTGTATACGCCGATTCTGGAGGCCTGGGCGGCGAAGAATGCGGAGAAATTTCCCAACTACGCGGCAGGGAGCTGGGGGCCGGAGTGCGCCGATCATCTGATCGCGCGCGGAGGACATTCGTGGAGGAATGATCTCGGACGAAAAGGGTGAGAAGCAGGGCTAAGGGACTAGGGATTAGACGGCACCTGCGGTGAGGCCAGCCGCCCATCCAACCTCTGTTCGTAGATTTACATATGAGCTACCCCCCCACCCCTATTTTGTAAATAAATTCCTTGTTTTCTTTGGTTTACGGGTAGGGTTGCGCCGTAAAATCGTCAAAACAAAGGAGTTATTTGCAAAATCCTCCAGGATATGGAGTTAGGTGACGTTTTGGCGCCTTTTGGCCGTTTCTGGATGAAAAACGACCGGGACAATTGAAGAAAATCTCTGGAATTAATTATGCGACGAAGTCGAGAAATTATCTGCAAAGCAAGAGTCAAGGATCAGAAAAAGACGTAGGGTTGTAGTTCGTGGTTCCCAGGTCTCGACAGCGAAACCTGGGCCACCCGCCCGCTCATCGCGAAAGGACCGCGATGAACAGGGCACAGCTTTTCATAATGCTGGGTGGTTCTTCGGAGTTGATGAACGGGCCACCCGCCGCCACTACTCGATGGCGGGGCAATCATCGATTTACTCGCGGATGACTTTGACGAAGATGCCGTCGGGGAGTTCGCCTTCCACAAGGTGGACGACGCCATTCTTTACATAGCCTTCGAGGACCTGGCGAGCAGGCTTGGCGGCGGGCGGCGGAGCGGGGCGGGTGGTTGAGCCGCTGACGTGGCTAACTCCGCCAGCGCCGCTAACTCCGCTAACTCGGCCAGCGCCGCTCCCCTGCTGTCGGGCCGCGGCGAAATCCGACGGCTTGCCGACACGCGGGGGCGTGATCTTGCCCATGCCCTTGTCCATGGCTTCGTTGGCCAGGCGGTCGGCTTCCTTGTTGCCGCCGCGCAGGGTGTGGCGCATCTCAAAGCTCTGGATGCGGCGGGAGAGCTTGCGGGCCTCTTCGTAGAGCGGGCGCAGGACGGGGCTCTTCACGGCATACTTGCCCTGCATCTGCTTGACCATCAGTTCGGAGTCGGAAATGACGCACAGGCGCCTGGCGTGGTGCTCGATGGCCCATTGCAATACGGCCAGCAGGCCGGAGTATTCGGCGTAGTTGTTGGTCTGGAGGCCGAGGAACTGGCTCAGCTGGGCGACGACGCGGCCCTTCGAGTCTTCCACCACGGCGCCATAGCCGGAGGGGCCGGGATTGCCGCGGGAGCCGCCGTCACAGTGGGCGGTGAGGTCCTCGCCGGGAGCGTTACCGGCGGAAAGAGCGGGATCGGGAAAGAGATTTCCATTCATCGCTTTCCAGTGTACCGGGCCGGGGCGAATCCGGGGCGGCTGATCCGGCTCTCAAGAAATGCATCGCGATTTTTCACGCTCGCGACAAGGCGCTTGGCGACATTGCGGGTTAAAGGGGCGGATCAGTTCATAAGCGTTGTGCTGTCGGGCGGAAGCGTGCCGTTCTCCACATTTACCGCCTTGAAGACCGCCTGCGTGGCCGCAAGCTCCGCACGGCAGGCCGTCAATTGCGCCGAGAGATGCGCAAAGTGCGAATCCAGATGCAGGTGAAGCTCTTCAATGGCGTTTTCCAGCCGCTCATTGGCAGCCATTTGCTCTGCCTGGCTCGTCTGGATGGCCTTCAGGCTGGGTAGAATGACTTCGCCGAGGAGATGGGTTAAAGAAGCAATAAGTCTATTCATGAAGAAATTCTAAAGTCAAAATGAAAAAAGCGCATCATTACGGCTGGTTTGCCGGTGGTAATGGGTAACGGTTACGCTTGCCGGTCCATTAAGGCAAAATCACAGTAGGTATATCTTGGATGCACGCCCGCCAAGCGGCTTTTTCCTCAAGAAAAAGCCGCCCTGGAGACTGTTAGCAAAGGCGCGTTTCCTTTGATTTTGCTCTACACTGTACGCATGACAAAGCGCATCGGAATCCATCTGGGGACGACAGGCGGCGTTTCCAACGCCATCGCGCAGGCGCGGGAGATTGGCGCCAACACGTTGCAGATTTTTTCGTCGAGTCCGCGGATGTGGCGCGCGACCAAGGTGGACCCCAAGCAGGCGGTGCGCACTAGAGAAATGCGCGCCGCGCTGGATATTGGGCCGCTGGTCATCCATACCAGTTACCTGGTGAACGTGTGCAGCCAGTCGGACGAGGTGCGCGAGAAGAGCGTCACGGCTTTTCGCGGCGAGATTGAGCGGGCGCTGGCGCTGGGAGCCGAGTATCTAGTGCTGCATCCCGGCTCGTGGAAGGGGCTGACGCGCGACGAGGGGCTGCGGCTGGCGGCCGAGTCGATTGCGCGGGCCATCGACGGGCTGGCGTGGCAGGAGGCCGATTTTCACATCCTGATCGAAAACACGGCGGGGTCGGAGTTTTCGCTGGGCGGCAGCTTTGAGCAGGTGGCGGAGTTGGTGGAGCGGCTGAAGGCTTCCGCGCCGATGGGCGTCTGCCTGGACACCTGCCACACCCACGTCGCCGGCTACGATCTGGTGAGCGCCGAGGGCTACGAGGAAACGATGCGGCAGGCCGCGGCGACGGTGGGGTTTGAGGCGGTGCGCGTCTGGCACTGCAACGACGCCAAGGCCGCGCGCGGTTCGAAGCTGGACCGTCACGAGCACATCGGCAAGGGCACGATGGGGTTGGAGCCTTTTCGGCGGCTGTTGAACGACGAGCGCTTTGCGCACTCCGCCTTCATTGCCGAAACCCCGGTAGATCAGCCGGGGGACGAGGAGCGAAATGTGAAGGCGCTGCTGGGGCTGGTGAAATGAACTTCAGAACTAATGATTGCGTTTCCTCCTGATAGGCATGAAAATGGTCGATTGGATAAATATCTTGGGGGGAAACGTGATTGTGCATCTCTTGCTGCGTCTGGGGCGTGTGGCTTCAGTTGCAACTTTCAGCCTGTGCCTCCCGGTACCGCTTCTGGCCGCCGCTGCTCCGGTGCGTCCCTACACAGCCCATTTCAAGATCACGCGAACGAGTACGGACACGAATGGAACCCCTATGCGAATCGACTCGTTTGAGACAGCGGCGCGCGACAGCAAGGGGAGGACCTATCGGGAAACGAAGAGCACATGGCGGAGTGGGGATCAAGGGGGCAATCGGGTCTCCTTTTTTGTGGAGGATCCGGAGGCTGGAACGACGACTTCCTGGGATGCAGGCAGCCGCAAGGCCGTGCTGTTTGTGACGCCGGCGGAATTGCACGGCAAGCTGAAGGGATGCTGGGCCGACAGCCAGGGGCGGATCATGATTCAAGCTCCTGAAGCCGAGGATTGGCACGCGATTCCCTCCTCGCCATCTGCGGGAAAAGTCGAGTCGATTGTGCAGATGCGTCTTGATCCAGGCACTTACAAGCGTACACCGATGAAACTGGTGGCAGAAAATCTTGGCGGTAGCGCGATTGCCGGCATTGCAGTCAACGGCACGCGTAGGACCTACATCTATTTGGATCAAGGCACGCATGAGGGGGAGATTGAAAGCAGTCATGAGATGTGGCGCTCGGAGGAGCTGGCTCTGAAGCTGCGCGAAAAGGTCAGCGGCCCGGAATTCGGAGAAAAGACCCAGGAATTGATCGATCTGAAGCTGGAAGAGCCCGATCCATCGCTGTTTTCTCCTCCGAAAGAGTATGAAGTGGAGAGGATCGAACTGCACCAGGCTCCCTGCGAGGTGAAGTGATCTTCATGGCTTGTTGAACAGTCCCGCTTGGTCTATTTCGTTTTTGCCGCCGAAACCCCGGTGGCCCAGCCCGGCGACGAGGAGCGGAATGTGAAGGCGCTGAAGGGGCTGGTGAAATAGCTTTCGAAATCTTGGTTGCGAAAGCCGCGGCGCGGCGTTAAATTGTGTGCGTCGCAAAAGTATGTGCGCGAGGTGAGTTATGCGCGGAAGCATCGGTGGAGTGATGGCGCTGGTTGTGGCCGCGGGAATGGCGCTGCCGGTTTCAGCTCAGGTCGAGCGATGTGAATACCTGATCGCCCATGGCGCAATTATTGTGTACAAGCCCTATAGGGTTGAGTATCGAATTTCAGAGCGGCAGTTGCAGAAGGATGGAGAAACCAAGGCTGTTGAGTTTACTCAAGCGGCTGTCATTGGCTTGCAGGGCGTCTGGATGAATTCAAGAGCAGATGCTCCATCGCCTGAGGAAGAGTCGCCGAGCACGAACGTCTGCGTATACGACCCCATCGCTGGACTGAGAACCACCTGGAGTGCGCCGGGCAAGCAGGCCACGCGGATGAGGATTGCGGAGATTGAAGCGTCGCATTCTTCCTGCGCGAAAAAGGAGACCTTCGAGGCCGAGCTTTCCCGCGCGAAGCCAGTGGTGGAAGATTTGGGAACGGAGACGATTCAAGGGTATGTGGCGCACGGAGTCAGGACTTCCAGATCTTTTCCAACACTCGTGAACGGAAAAAGCAAAACGATTGTGCGCAGCGTTGAGATATGGAGGACTGGCATACCGGGACTGAACGGCGCTGCGGGCATTGAATTGACGGATCACGATCATCTTGATGATCCGTGGTTCTGGAGCAAGTCGGAGAAACTGGCGTATTTCAGGGGAAATGTGCCGGAGTTTTTTGAAGCGGCACACGGTTCGATCAGTCTGTTAGTCCGTGAGCTTGTTGATGATCCCCGGTATGGGAGCAGGTCGGAGGAACTTCATGACTTCCGCCAGGACGATCCGGGCTCTGTTGCCTTCCAACCGCCCGAAGGGTACAAGATTGTGATGAAGAAAGCTCCAGCTTCTGCATGTCCGAGCGAAAAGGATGCGGCGACAACTGAGCCACCCCCGCTGCCCGCGGAGTAGTTGCCGCCCCGGCGACGAGAAGCGGAATTTGCGGGCGCCGAAGAGCTTGGTAGAATAAACTTCTGACTCATGTACTGCTGTGCGGTACAATAGGACACAAGGAAAGGCTGCCGCATGATTCTCGGATTCTCGGATTCCGGGACCGCTGGTTGCGGGAGTTTTTCCTTCACGATCTGTCCAGCCGAAAGGTACCGCCGAGCCTCGATGCGAGGCTGTTCAGAAAGTTGCAATTGCTGGACGATGCCATGTCGGACGCCGACTTGCGCGTGCCGCCGAGCAATCACTTTGAGAAGCTGCGCGGCAGCTTGGATGGATGGCATTCCATCCGAATCAATGAGCAGTGGCGGCTGATCTTCCGATGGGACGACAGTCGAGGAGAAGCCACTGAGGTTTATCTCGACAATCACAGTTACCGGTGAGGTGGAGTCATGCTGAGTACGGAACGGAAACCCGTAAGCGTGGGCGAGATGCTGACCGAGGAGTTTCTGACTCCCATGAAGCTGACGCAGGGCGCGCTGGCCGAGGCGATGGGCGTTGAACGCAAGCTGGTCAATGAAATTTGCAACGGCCGCCGCGCGGTTACAGCGGATACGGCGCTGATGCTCTCGCGGGTCTTCGGCAACTCGGCGGAGTTCTGGCTGAATGTGCAGCGCCGGACGGATCTTTGGGAGGCGCTGCATACGCCGAAGCGGCGGCAGAGGATCGAGCAAGCCAAAGCGCTGCAGGCGGTTGCGTAAAGGTGAAACTGCTCGGGAGTCGAAGCGTCTCCCGTTTACACTAAAAGAGATATGGCTGAAGAGAACGAACTGCGTTACGACCCGGCGGCGATTGAACCTAAATGGCAGCAGCGGTGGGCGGCTGACCCCACTTTGTATGCGGCTGAGCCCGCATCCTGCGGCAAGCCCAAGTATTACGTGCTGGAGATGCTGCCCTACCCGAGCGGCCAGTTGCACATGGGACACGTGCGCAACTACTCGATTGGCGACGCGCTGGCCCGCTACATGTGGATGCACGGCTACAACGTGCTGCATCCGATGGGCTGGGACTCCTTCGGGCTGCCGGCGGAGAATGCCGCGCTCAAGCACAATACGCCTCCGCGCGAGTGGACGATCTCGAACATCAAGGCCATGAAGCAGCAGATGCAGCGGCTCGGCCTCGGCTACGACTGGGCGACCGAGGTCACGACTTGTCTGCCGGAGTACTACCGCTGGAACCAGTGGTTCTTTCTGCGCATGTACGAGAAAGGACTGGTTTACCGCAAGAAGAGCAAGGTGAACTGGTGCCCGGAATGCGCCACCGTGCTGGCCAATGAGCAGGTGGTGGATGGCTGCTGCTGGCGGCACGAGACGACGCCGGTGGAGCAGCGCGACCTGGTGCAGTGGTTCTTCCGCATCACGGCTTACGCCCAGGAACTGCTCGACGGGCTGGATAAGCTCGATGGCTGGCCGGAAAAAGTCCGCACCATGCAGCGGAACTGGATCGGGCGCAGCGAGGGAACGGAGGTCGATTTCTTCCTGGCGGACGAAATCGACGAGAGATCAGAGATCAGAGATCAGGGATCAGAAAAGACGCGGATTCGCGTTTTCACCACGCGGGTGGACACGATCTTTGGCGCGACGAGCGTGCAACTGGCGCCGCAACATGCGCTGGTGGCGGCTTTCACGGCGTCTGATCCGGAGCTGAAGGCGCGGGTCGATGAACTGCTGGAGCAGCAGAAGAAGGCGCGCGAGGCGGGCGACCTGGGCGCAATCGAAAAGCACGGCATTCCGACCGGGCGCTACGCCATCAACCCCTACAACGGCCAGCGCGTGCCTATCTGGGTGGCCAACTACATTCTGGCCGACTACGGCACTGGCGCCATCATGAGCGTGCCGGCGCACGATGAGCGCGACTTCGAGTTTGCGAAGAAATACAACCTGCCCATTGTGCAGGTCATCAAGCCCGCGGACCCCATCGTCTCGCAGGAGCTTCCGTTCTGCGCGCACGAGGGCGTGGTGGTCAATTCCGATCCGCTGGTCAATGGGCTCAGTTGCGCCGACGCAGAGAAGAAGCTGCAGGAGATTGCTGTCGCCGGAAAGTTCGGCGAGGCAAAAGTGACCTTCCGGCTGAAGGATTGGGGCGTAAGCCGCCAGCGCTTCTGGGGCACGCCGATTCCGATCATTCATTGCGAGAAGTGCGGCCTGGTGCAGGTGCCGGACGACGAGTTGCCGGTGCTGCTGCCCAATCAGATCGAGATTACGCAGAAGGGCGGCTCGCCGCTCAGCCGCGTGCCGGAGTTTGTGAACGTCACCTGCCCCAAGTGCGGCGGCGCGGCCAAGCGCGAGACCGACACGATGGACACCTTTGTCGATTCGAGCTGGTACTTCTACCGCTACACGGACGCGCAGAACGCCAACGCGCCCTATGATCCGGCGAAGGCGCAATACTGGTTCCCCATCGACCAGTACATCGGCGGCGTGGAGCACGCGATTCTGCACCTCATCTATTCGCGCTTCTGGACCAAGGTGATGCGCGATCTGGGGCTGATTGTGAACGACGAGCCGGCCAAGCGCCTCTTCACGCAGGGCATGGTCATCAAGGATGGCGCGAAGATGTCCAAGTCGAAGGGCAACGTGATTTCGCCCGACGACATGATCGCCAGCTACGGCGCAGACGCCACGCGCATGTACGCGCTCTTTGCCGCGCCGCCGGACCGCGATCTGGACTGGCAGGAGGACGGCGTGGCCGGGGTGAGCCGCTTCCTGGGCCGCGTGTGGCGGCTGGTGACAAAGTATGCGCCGGTGGCGCGCGCCGCTGGCGATCAGAAACCTGAAGCGCCGACCGGTCTATCGCTGAAGCTGCTCAGAAAGCTGCATCAGACCATCGCCAAGGTCACACAGGACTTTGAGGGGCGCTGGCACTTCAACACCTGCGTGGCGGCGATCATGGAACTGGTGAACGATCTGCAGGGAGCCGACGCGCAACTGGCGGCAGGCGAGGTTCCGGCGCCGGTGGTGCGGGAGCTGCTGCGCGGGCTGGTGCTGCTGCTGGCGCCCTTCGCGCCGTACCTGTCGGCGGAATTGTGGGAGGAACTGGGCGAAAAGGAAGCGGTTCTTCGCGCTGCCTGGCCTACGAGCGACCCAGAGCTGGCCAAGGAAGACGAGCTGGAGATTCCGGTGCAGATCAACGGCAAGCTGGTGACGGTGGTGCGGGTGGCCGCCGATGCCGAGTCCAAGGTCATCGAGGCTGCGGCGCGGGCCGACGCAAAGGTGCAGGCGAAGGCTGCGGGGAAGACCGTGGTCAAGGTAATCGTGATTCCGGGCAGGCTGGTGAATCTGGTGGTGAAGTAGCCGGTGCGGGTTCGAGGTTTCCCACCCTAGCCGCAACGGATCAAGAAGCAGATTCTTCGACTCCGCTGCGCTTCGCTCAGAACGACAGGCGAGGGTGGGGCACCCGCAATGTTGTTGTAATGCTGGCATCGAGGTCTCCCACCCATTTCACAAAGAACGTGAAATGGATGGGGCACGGAGCTTTTGAGTGTGTCTTTGCAGGTCGTTGACCGCACGATGCAGTTCATGCCGTTGGATCGGCCAGCACCACGGAGATTTCAATCTGGCGCTCTGGCACAGTCCAGTATCTTCTGAGCAGCCGTTCCTTTTTCTGCTGATCCACCACCTGAAAGCCATGTTTTCTATAAAAGCGAATCGCCCAGTTCGCATCCGCCCAGGTGCCGATCAAGACTGGCCGTTCTGCCTTATTCAGCAGGAACGAAAGCAGACGGCTTCCTATTCCTTGTTTCTGGCTGCTGGTGCGAACATAGGCGTGCCGGATGAGAGTCACATCCTGCACCTTCTGAAGGCCCATTACCCCCAATAGAGACCCGGCTTCCTCACAACCCCAGAACACCACGCCATCGTCAATCTCTTGTCGCAATTCTTCTTTGGACATATACGGTTCCGTCCAACGATCTGCGGGAATAACTCCCTTATAGGCTTGGGCACCGTCGTTGATGATAGACCAGATCAGTTCGAAATCGCGTTCTTCGCAGCGCCGGATCATTCGCTCTCCTGCAACTTATCCAGATCAGCCTTCGCAGTATGGATTCTTAGAATATCTTCATCCGGATGACGAGGTACTTCTTGGGGTCTTCGCGGATGCTCTTCACCAGCTGCTGAGCCTGATCCATGGTCTGGTCGGCGTGGTCGTAGAGAGAGCGGTTCTGGACCAGTTGGCCGAGCGAGCCTTTGCCCTCATCCACGCTGGTCAGGATATTGTCCAGGCGGGTGACGGTGTCGTCCAGTTTCTGCGCGAAGGCGGGGTCCCTGGCCAGCTTGCCCATCGCGCCCTTGCCGGAGTTGATCTGGCTTACCAGCTCATTGGTGTTGGCGACGGCGGCGTTCAGGTTGTTGTAGAGCGTGTCGTCCTTGAGCAGCTTGCCGGCGGTGCCCTTGCCCTCGTCGAGGGCGGTGGTGATCTTGTCGAGCCGGTCGACGGCCGAGTTGGCGCGATTGTAGAGCGTATCGTCGTTGACCAGCTTCCCCAGCGAGCCTTTGCCTTCGGAGATGGCCTTGGTGACGGTATCGAGATTGGTGGCGATGGATACGATCTTGTGGGCGAGTTCGGGGTCGTTGATCAGCTCGCCGGCCGTGCCGCGCTTCGAGTTGAGCGTATCCACAAGGATTTCCACCTTGCGCATCAGCGCGTCAATATCTTCGATGGAGACCTTGCTGCCGCGGATCACGTCCTGAATGGAGGGTGAGCCGGCGGCTATCAGTTCGGCGTTGTCGGCTGGAGCAGGTCCGCGGGCGTGGGCTGAACTGAGATCGACGAAGCTGTCGCCAAGCACGCCTGCCTGGGCAATGGAGGCGGTCGTATCGGTATGAAGCCAGCCCAGATATTCGCGGCCCACCCGCATGGTCACCTCGACCGGCGTCGGGTTGCGCTCGGGAACCACGCGGATGCGGATCACATTGCCGATGGTCACGCCCGCCAGCGTCACAGGCGCGCCATTCTTCAGGCCGGAGGCATTTTCGAAGTAGGAACGGAGCGCAAGCTTGCGCGCAAACAGCCCGCCGCCCGAGCCGGACATGAGAAGAATCAGCCCGACCAGCACGGCCATGGCGGCCAGCACCAGCGCTCCCACTCTCAGTTGCGACCACTGAATCTCTTTGCGGCTTGGCACGTCACTCCCTTGGGCTAAAAATGCGGAGGTTAACCCTTGAGGATAGCAGAAGCGGCGGCGCTGGAGCGGTTCTCCAGTTGGTGTAGAGGAAGGGCATGGACCTCCTGCGGCTTTTTCCTCAAGAAAAAGCCACCTTGCACTGCTTTGGCAACTTCACGAGAATTGGAGAACCGCTCTAACCCCCATCCTCGAGCACCACGCTGGCCATGGCGAGAGTGGTGGTGTGGGTGATGGAAAGCGCGGCGCGGGTGACGCCAAGGCGGGCGGCAAACTCGGCAGCGCGTCCGTGAAACTGGAGGGCGGGCCTTCCGCCGGGCTCGCGCACGACCTCGATTTCCAGCCAGTTCACGCCATGGCTGATGCCTGTTCCCAGAGCCTTGGCTCCGGCCTCCTTGGCGGCAAAGCGGGCGGCAAGGCTCTCGGCGGATTTGCGTTTACTCAGGCAATAGGCCTGCTCGGTGGCAGTGTACACGCGGTCAAGGAAGCGTTGCCCATAGCGATCCATGGAATGCTGGATGCGCTCAATCTCTGCCAGGTCAATTCCGGAGCCGACGATCATGTCTATGAAGCTACAACATTTCTCTGCATTTTGCGTTGACGGGCGGCGAGAGGAGCCGGGCCCTGGGGCAGCGCCTCCGGCTACCAGCGCAGGGTTCCGGCGCGGCGCGAAGCGTGGCTGTCCCAAAGCCGGTCAGCCGCCGTTCAACTCCGGCACAGGGGTTATGTTATGCCGCAGGGCTCCGATAAGGCGGAAATGAGGCTGACAGTGCCAACCCGAGAAACAGCGCGAACGATCAGCATTCCCTGGGCGATGCAGATGAAGGCCGTCTCCGTCGAAGAGCCCTCGCGGCTGGTGCACACGCTTACCGGCGCAATCCTGGGCTGTGGCGGCTGGGTTCTGAGCCGCGGCGCAAACGATACGGGCACGGTAAGCATGTTGTTCGAGTTTGAACGGCAGATATGCGTCGATATTTACAGCGTGATGATCGCCGCCGGCCTGGAGTTGAGCCAGAGCGGGCACGTTCGCTTCACCGAACTCTGCCAATGCACCCGCAGCCACCAGCAGGAATGCGGCACAGAGATTGCCAGCGTCGACCTGGAGATCCAAACTTACCCCGCCGAGATAACGCACAGCACGGGCGTGAGCGGGGCGGTTTAGAGAATTTTCACTGTTTGTGCCGGGTTGAATTCGTGGCTTCCCACCCATTTCACCAAGAACGTGAAATGGATGGGGCACGGAACTTTTTGCACTATCAGTGAGAATGCTCTAAATCGAAAAAACTCTATACATACATACAGGAAGAGCCGGAGAAGAAAGCGCCTCAACGCGCGAACGCGCTCAGCAGCTCTTACTGCTGTGTGACCGGCGCCAGCAGCTCGATCACTTTCTGATAGCGATCGGCGGCGTTGGGATCTTTCAGGCTCTTGACGAGCGCGGGGTCGTCCAGCCCGTTTTCGTGCAGTTTTTCCTCGATTTGAGTGGGGGGTATCTGGGTCAGCAAATCCATGCTGACCTGCGCAAGAACCAGGGGCTTCAAAGCCGCGGCTGAATTTGCCTGCCCGTCCATGACTCCCGCGTAGTTCGGATTGGCCCCGGCGCTGAGAAGTTGCTGAACAACCTCCACATTGCCATTTCTGGCTGCGTAGTGAAGCGCGCTCCAGCCAGTCGGCGAAGTGCGGCTATTGGCATCAACGCCCTTCTTGATGAGCTCGGCAACATCCGCGGTATTGTCGGCCTTGATGGCCGCCATAAGCGCCTCAGGTTTGGGCTTGCAACCGGCAAGAGGAAGGAGGGAAAGCACTAAGACAAAGAGAAACAGGGGCCTGCATTTCATTGGAATTTCTTGTCCTTTCAACTCGTCTGCCGATTCCGCATTGCTTCTATCATTTATCGACGTTGAATGCGATGAGGTTACCAGAGAATTCTGCTCACATGGATCGAGGATCACCGCCTTGATGCTAACAAGCGGCCTGTTGCAAGGTCAACCAGCCTCCACCAGCCCATAGTGGCGCTGCCAGGCGGCTTTGAGCCGCGCCCAGACGCGCGCCCGCTCGGCTTCAGTCGCCTCGTTGTCCGCAGCTTTCGCCGCGGCGGGCGCGTTGGCGAAGCGGGCCGCTTCCATCTTGGCCACCTCCAGCAACTGGCGGTCACGCAGCAGGTTGGCCACGCGGAAGTCTGGCAGGCCGGCCTGCCGGGTTCCGAAGAACTCGCCGGGGCCGCGCAGGTTCAGGTCCAGCTCCGCCAGCTCGAATCCGTCCTGCGTGCGGACCATGGCGTTGAGCCGCTCTTCGCCCACCGGCGACACGCGCGGGCCGGTGATCAGAATGCAATAGCTCTTTGCCGCACCGCGTCCCACCCGGCCGCGCAACTGATGAAGCTGCGCCAGGCCAAAGCGCTCCGCGTCCTCGACCACCATCACGGTTGCGTTCGGAACATCGACGCCCACTTCGACAACCGTGGTGGCCACCAGAACGTCGATTTCGCCTCGCTGGAAGCGGCGCATGATGACTTCCTTGTCATCGGCGTTCAGACGGCCGTGAAGCAGGCCCACGCGCAGGCCGGACAGCGGCCCCAGTCGCAGTTTCTCGTACATTTCAACGGCGGACTTCAAACCCAGCTTCGCTCCCGGATTCGCCTCCTGTGCGGTTTTGGGAAAGAGATCTGCTGACTTGCCTTTGCGGGTGCTCTTACGAACAGCGGGCGCCCCTGGTTTCGCTTTTGAGACCTGGGATGCAGCGGCGGACAGCGGCGCCTCAATGCCAGCGGCGTCGTCTTGCGGAAAATCCAGCTTCGCTGTTTTACTCTTTCGGGCAACATTTGGCGCAGGCGAGTGTGATGCTTCAATGGCTGCGTCGTCGTTCGGGAAATCCAATTCCGGCTGGTCGTCCTTGCTGCCTTCGATGACCGGGTAAACGATGTAAGCCTGGCGGCCTTTGGCCACCTGCTTGCGCACGAAATCCCATACTTCCGTGGCCATTTCGCCGGGAACGCGGCGGGTGACGATCGGCGTGCGGCCCGGCGGCAACTCGTCCAGTACGCTGACATCCAGATCGCCATAGAGCGAGAGCGCCAGGGTGCGCGGAATCGGTGTCGCGGTCATCATCAACATATCCGGCTCGGCCTGATTGGGTTTCTTGATCAGATTGAAGCGATGCCGGACGCCGAAGCGGTGCTGCTCATCGATGACGACCAGCCCCAGCCGGTCGAACTCCACCTTGTCTTCAATCAGGGCGTGCGTGCCAATCACCAGTTGCGCCTCGCCGCGGTTGATTTGGCCGCGGGTCTGGCGCTTGCGGGCTTCGTCCAGCGAGCCAGTCAGCAGCACAATGCGCGGCTTGCGCGAGGACTTTTCCAGCAGCTTGCGCATGGCCAGGAAGTGCTGCGTGGCCAGAATCTCGGTGGGCGCCATCAAGGCCGCCTGATAGCCGTTCTCGATGGCCACCAGCATGGCCTGCAAAGCGACGATGGTCTTGCCCGAGCCTACATCCCCTTGCAGCAGACGCCGCATCGGGCTGGGCTGGCGCATGTCGGCCACAATCTCGCCCAGCGCGCGCTTCTGCGCCTTGGTCGGATGAAACGGCAGCACCTCGCGCAGCGCCTCGCGCACCCGGTCGTTGGTGGCAAAGCTGATGCCGGCGCTCTTTCTCATGCGGCGGCGCTTGAGTTCCAGGCCCAACTCCAGAAAGAACAGCTCCTCGAAGATCAGCCGCCGATGGGCCGGCGTGGAGGAGCTTTGCAACTGGGCAAAACTCGTGCCCTCGGGCGGATAATGCACCTCGCGCAAAGCCGTTTCGCGGTCCGGCAGGCCGAGCCTTTCCAGCATTGTGCGCGGCAGGCACTCTGGCACCGCGCTGCGCATCTGTTCCAGCAGGCGGAAGATCACCTTCCGCTGCCAGCGCGAGGCCAGCCGCGCGCCGCCCAGCGACTCGTAGACCGGCGTAATGCGCCCCACTTCCAACAGGCGCGTCTCGGCGTCGTCGGTCGAGTCGGGCAGCAGCTCCCACTGCGGCTGAATCATTTTCAGATTGCTGCTGGAACGCGACGGCTCAACCTTGCCGTAGACGGCGATGGTCTGGCCGGCGTGGAATTTGCCTTCGAGATAGGTGCCGTTGAACCAGATGCACTTCAGAGCCAGGCGTCCTTGGCCCACGGTCAGCTCGAAGATGGGCATGCGCCGCGTGCGCAAGAGAATCGAGCCGCGCACTTCGGCGATGACGCTGGCCGTCTCGCCCGGCTTCAGCTCGTCCAGGCTGCGCGGATTCTGGCGATCCTCATAGCGGAAGGGCAGGTGGTAGAGCAGGTCCTCGGCGGTGAGGATGTCTTTGGCGGCGAGCAGAGCCGCCACCCGCGGGCCCACGCCCTTCACATACATCACCTGAGTATCGAGGTCAGTCACACTCCGGATGCTAAATGGCGCGCGTCAGGGTGACAAACGCGGCGGTTGCCCGCGCAAGTTCACAGGTTTCAGGAATGCTGGAGGCGGGGGAGTGGATTGACGCGAATCATGCCGCGTTTGCTGATCTGCCAGAGGTCGTACTTGGCCTGCATACGCAGCCAGACCTCCGGCGAGGAGGTGCCGAAGGCGGCGGCCAGGCGCACGGCCATCTCCGGCGAGACTGCGGCCTTGCCGTTGAGGACGCGAGAGAAGGCGACCCGGCTCACGCCCAGATGCTCAGCTGCTGCAGAAATGGTCATCTCGCCCAGATACTCCCGAATCACTTCGCCGGGATGCGGTGGGTTGAACATACGCATAGTTCTCTCTCCTCTCAGTGATAATCCTGGTAATCGACCAGAATGGCGTCTTCGCCCTCGAAGCGGAAGGTCAGACGCCAGTTTCCGCTCACTGTGACCGACCAGTGGCCTGCAAGATTGCCTTTCAAGGGATGCAACCGCCATCCGGGCGCGTTCATATCCTCGGGCGCGCCAACATCATCGAGCATTCCCAACTGAATGCGCAACCGCGCGGCGTGCTGAGCCTGAATCCCGGCCTTTGAGCCGTTGCGGAAAAACTTCTCCAGCCCTTTGTGCGCGAAGCTCCTGATCACAGAATGAATGTATCGCTTAACGATACAGAAGTCAATCGGGAAAGTTCCGTTGGGTGGGAAATCGCAGGTCCATTTCTATGCGGCCGCCGGTGAGCCAACGATGAGGCCATTGTTCCAGAGCGCCAGAACGACGTCGATCTGGCCAGTTTCCGTCCTGTCAACGCCATCCGTGACCGCCTGCCACAGGGCGCTTCTGGACCAGTGCTGCTCCGCCGCCGCCAGCAAGGCAACGGCGCGGACGGCGTAAGCCTTGTTGTCTTTCGAACTTGAGTAATCGCCCGTGGAAATGCCCTTGACCAGCCCCTCTTCGCAGAGGCCCAGAAAAGCTCCGCGCGGGCCGGCCTTCCTGCGCGCCGCCGGACTGGTGGGGTACAACTTTTCCAGCGCGCTTTCCCATCGCGCCTCCGGGTTCATGCCGGAAGGCCCTTGCCTTGCAGCCAGAATTGCCGCTTGACCATATCGATTTGCCATCGTGGACCCTCTTCGTGCATAGACTGCGATTCTACTATTGATTCGGCCCAAAAGATTTGCATCGTGCTACCCCACCCTGGCGACAAAAACAAAGGCGTCGCGAGGGTGGGGCACCATAACAGTATTGCAAGCCATAAGAGCCGGATCAATCGTTCCGCAGGAATCCATTGGCTGCCGCTTCAATCCAAGCCGCTAAGCCGCCGTCGGTTCGTAAACGCGCACCTCGGCTTCAATGGTTTTGCTCAAAGCCAGTTTGGCTTTGGTCAGGTCGTGCATCTGTTGCAGATTGAGCCAGAATTCCGGGCTGTTATTGAAGAACCGGGCCAGGCGCAGAGCCGTATCGGGAGTAATGGCGCGCTTGCCGCGAACAATTTCACCAATCCGCGTCGACGGCACACGAATCTGCATGGCGAGCCAGTTCTGACTCAGGCCCAGAGGCTTCATGAACTCCTCGGCCAGCATCTCTCCCGGCGATGCCGTCACATACTGGTAGTTCCAGCCATGCGCGGGACGCACCAGGGGCACCCTACTTTCCGCCTTTCCGTTCGCGGTGGTAATCGACGATTTCAACGTCATAGGCTCCATCCTCCTTCCACGTGAAACATATGCGAAACTGGTCGTTGATGCGGATGCTGTATTGACCTCGCCGCTTCCCTTGCAGCGGTTCCAGCATGTTTCCCGGAGGCTCGCGAAGATCGTCCAGACGGGTAGCCGCATCCATGCGGTTGAATTTTCGCCGGGCTACGGTTTGAATGCCCCGCCAGCGCCGATTGCTCCCCAGTTGGGCCAGTTCCGCCGTGTCGTAGTCTTTGAAACTGCGGATCATGGCCCGATGATAGGCTGCCTCGCGTTCAACGTCAAGCAGCCATGCAGCAACTGGAGACCGATCCCCGCTCGCCTGCTTGCCATGAACGGAGGCTTGGTGTGCGCGCTAGCGACGTTTGCTACACTGCGGGCAGACCGGTTTCCAGGTTGATCTCGATCCCAAAAGCAGTATTGAGCGGCGGGAGAGTCCCATGCCAGTTGTCGAACTCGCGGGAGTGACCAAGGCCTACGAGAAAAAAGTCGCCGTGCGCAACCTGAGCCTGTCGATCGAAGCGGGCCAGATGTTCGGCCTGCTGGGGCCGAACGGCGCGGGCAAGACCAGCTCGATTCGCATGATGATGGGCATCACGGTTCCTGACTCGGGCCAGGTCAGCCTTTTTGAGAAGCCCTTCGAGCGCGGCAGCCTGGAGCGCGTGGGCTACCTGCCCGAGGAGCGCGGCCTCTTCAAGAAAATGAAGGTCCTCGACCAACTGGTTTTCTTCGGCCAGTTGCACGGGCTGGGCGCGGAAGAGGCGCGCAGGCGGGCCGTTGACTGGGCCGAACGCATGGAGATTGCCGAGGCGCTGCCGAAGAAGGCCGAAGAGCTTTCCAAGGGAATGCAGCAGAAGATTCAGTTCATTGCATCGCTGCTGCACGGCCCTGGGCTCATCGTCATGGACGAGCCTTTCGCCGGCCTCGATCCGCTGAACGTGGTGCTGCTGGAGCGGGTGCTGCTGGAACTCAAAGACCAGGGCAAGGCGATCCTGTTTTCCACCCATCGCATGGACCAGGTGGAGAAGCTGTGCGACTCCATTTGCCTTGTCAACAACGGCGAGGCGGTGCTCGCCGGCAATCTGCGCGAGATCAAGAGCCGCTACGAACGCAACCGCGTGATTGTCGAGTTCGAGGGCAGTTCCGATTTTCTGAACAGCGAAGAGATTGCCGAGGCGAAGAACTTCTCCGGCGAAGCGCAGATCAAGCTGAAGCCGCACGGCGACGCGCAGAAGCTGCTGCGCGAGGCTGCGGCCATGGCGACGATTTACCGCTTCGAGCTGGTCGAGCCGTCGCTGGAAGAAATCTTCATTGAGACCGTGGGAGGCCAGGCCGATGCGTAAGATTCTTCTCATTGCGAAGCGCGAGTATCTGGAGCAGATTCGCGGACGGTCTTTCCGGTTTTCCACGGTGCTGGTGCCGTTGCTGGTTTTTGCGTTGCTGGGCTTGAGCTATTTCACCGGCCGCCACGCTGGCTCGGGGCTGCATGTGGCCATTGCCGCAGATAACGCGCGGCTGGCCAACGATATTCGCCGCCAACTGACTGACGACAAGGACGCGAAGTTCACCGTGGACGTGGTTGCTCCGGCAAGCGAGCTGGATCGCGCAGCTCTGTTGAAAGAGTTACAGAGCAAGGGCATCGACGGACTGCTCTGGATTGAGACGCCCGCCACGGGAGCAGCGGCTGCCACCTACACTTCGCAATCCTCGGGCGATTTTGCCCCCAGGGGACGGCTGGAAGCGGCTTTGAACCACAGCCTGCTGAATGAGCGCCTGACCGCCAGGGGATTGAAACCGGCTGAAGCCGATGCCCTGCTGAAGGAAGTCACCATCGAAACCCAGCAATTGAACAAGGAGGGCAAAGCCGCCCAGAGCAACGGAATCGAGGTCTTTTCCAAGGCCCTCACTTTGGCTTTTCTGCTGACCATGCCCATCCTGCTTTACGGCATGGACATGGCCCGCTCGGTGATCGAGGAGAAGCACTCGCGCATCTTCGAGGTGATGCTCTCCGTGGCCAGCCCCGACGACCTGCTCACCGGCAAGCTGCTCGGCGTGGGCGCAGTGGGCCTGACGCAGATTGCCATATGGGCGGCCGGGGCTGCGCTGCTTGCGGGCTCCGCGCTGGCCGCGCCCCTGCTCAGCGGCAATTCCGCGCTTCATTTCACCTGGGCCGAGGGCATTCTCTTCCCGGTTTACTTCGTGCTGGGATTCTTCCTTTACAGCGCATTCTTTTCCGGCCTGGCCGCCACCTGCGAGACGGCCCAGGAGCTGCAGATGTATATGCCGCTGGCTGCCATTCCGGTTTGGATCAGCTTCGGCATCATCCCCTTTCTGCTCACCAATCCAAGCTCCGCCGGGGCTGTTGCCGCATCCATCTTTCCGGCTACCGCGCCCTTTGTCATGATTCCGCGCATAGGGCTGGAGATGCCGCCGCTGTGGCAGATCGCGGCTTCCATCGGCCTGCTGATTCTGAGCATCTGGGCCGTGCTGTGGTTCTCGTCGCGCCTCTACCGCGTCGGCATCCTGATGTATGGCAAGCGGGCCACGCTGCCAGAGCTGGTGCGCTGGCTGCGCTACTCCTAGAAGCGGAGTTCGCGGTGCCGGCGGAGTTAGCGTTGTTAGCGGGCTAATGGAGCACCGGGCTAACCCCGCTATCTCCGCTATCTCCGCTAACTCCGCCAACTCCGCTAAAATCGAATCAGTGGCCACCCAAGAAAGATCGCGATTCACGCTCGTCCAGCGCCTGGTGCTGGCCGTGGTTCCGCGCGTGGTTTGGGCGCTGATGAGCGTCTGGGGCCGCACATGGCGCTTTGAGGTGATCGCCGAAGAAGGCGTCACGCCCATCCTCTTCGGCCAGATGTCCCCGCAGGAGGTTTTCTGCTTCTGGCATCAGTGCGTGCTGCCCTGCACGGTCTACTTCCGCCACTCCCGCGCCGTGATTCTTGTCAGCCAGAGCTTCGACGGCGAACTGATTACCCGCATCCTCAGGCTCTTCGGCTTCGATGCCGTGCGCGGCTCCAGCTCGCGCGGCGGGCGCGGCGGGCTGATGGGACTCAAGGATGTGATCGAGACCGGCCGGACCGCTATCTTCACCGCCGACGGCCCGCTCGGCCCCATCTATCAAAGCAAGATGGGCCCCATCAAGCTGGCGCAGATGACCGGCGCGCCCATCGGCGCATTTCACCTGGAACCCGAACACGCCTGGGTCCTGCGCTCCTGGGATCACTTTTTGATTCCCAAGCCCTTCACGCGCATCTGCGTCAGTTGGGCGCAGTACACGCTCGTTCCCGCCGATGCTTCGCCGGAGGAACTTGCGCCCAAGTGCGAAGAGTTGACTGCGGCGATTGAACGCGCGCGCCTGCGCGCTCTCGACTACTTTGGAAAGCCGCGCGCATGACGAATCTGCCAGAAGAATGCGAAGCCGGGGACGGCCTGCGCGTCGCCGATTTCGACTTTGATCTGCCCGCGGAGTTGATTGCGCAGCAGCCTCCGGCCGAGCGCGGCCAGAGCCGGATGCTGGTTGTGGACCGCGCGACCGGCGCGTTGCGCGACGCGAGTTTTGCCGAGTTTCCCTCGCTGCTGAGGCCCGGCGACCTGCTGGTTCTGAACGACACGCGCGTGATTCCGGCGCGGCTCTACGCTCACCGCATCGGAAGCAAATCCTCGCTGAATTCCGCACAAATGCTCCGTGCCCCATCCTTTCCGCGTTCTTCTGCGGAAAGGATGGGAGACCACAAATCTCCACCGGTCTCCGCTCCGCAGCTGCCCACCGGCCGCATCGAAGTGTTGCTGACCGAACCGGTAGCGCCACAAATGACGGGTGCCCCTGTCATCCAGAGCGAAGCGCTGCCGGGTGCCCCCGGTCTCGATTCTGAGACCGGGGATAATACGAATTCATTGGGTGCCCCATCCATTCCGCGTTCCTCAGCGGAAAGGGTGGGAGACCACGAATCTCAACCGGCAGCGCACGGCAATCTCTGGCGCGCTCTGGTGAAGCCGGGCAGGAAAGTCGCGATTGGCGAGCGGCTTGTTTTTCCGTCGCCCTCGGGCGAGATCCTGCTCAAAGCCGAGGTGCTGGAGCGCGGCCAATTCGGCGACCGGCTTCTGCAATTCGAACCGGTGGAGGATTTCTTCGGCGTTCTCGAACGCATCGGCCACGTGCCCCTGCCGCCCTACATCCATCGCAACGACGCGGACACTGATCGCGAGCGCTACCAGACGGTTTACTCGCACGAGCGCGGTTCGGTGGCAGCGCCCACGGCGGGTCTGCACTTCACGCCGCAGATTCTGGACGAGATCGCCGCTCGCGGAGTCGAGATTGCGCGCCTCACTCTGCATGTCGGCCTGGGCACCTTTGCTCCGCTGCGCGTGGAGCGCGTGAAAGACATTCGCCTGCACCGCGAGCATTACACGCTGAGCGACTCCACGGCCGAGGCCATCAATCGCGCCGCCAGCGAGGGCCGGCGCATTGTCGCCGTCGGCACCACGGTCGTGCGCACGCTGGAGCATTGCGCCCAGCAGGCCAGCGGCGCTCCTCTCGAAGGCCACTCCGGCGTGACGGAAATTTTCATCTCGCCCGGCTTTCGGTTTCGCCTGGTCGGCGGGTTGCTGACCAACTTCCACCTGCCGCAGTCGAGCCTGATCATGCTGGTTTCAGCCTTCGCCGGACGCGAAAAAGTCCTCGCCGCCTATCGCCACGCCGTCGAGGAAAAGTACTACTTCTTCAGCTATGGGGATTGCATGTTTTTGGGCTGATGCAGAGATCAGGGGTCAGAGATCAGAATGGCAGGTGGCCCGGTTAATCCGTGGTTCTGCGTGTCGTGAATGAGGTTGTGCCCCGTTCATCGCGCTTTTTGCGATGAGCGGGCATGGTATGTGCTCTCCCACTCATCCACGATAATACTGTGGATGAATGGGGCACGATCCTTCTTATTTCATGACCGGGCCACCCGCGGTACGAACGCTCTCCCAGGGTTTCACCCTGGGCTATTTTCACCTTCTCCCTCCGGGAGAAGAGATTCTTCGCCATTGGTTTCTGCGATTGCACTGTCGCTGATCGCTGATCCCTGATCTCTGATCCCTGTTCCCTAGTCCCTAGTCCCTGCTTTTTTGCTACACTCGAACCGTGCCTGACCAAGCCAAACCGCCCGTCTTCCTGCTCGACACGATGAGCTTCATCTTCCGCGCCTACCACGCGATGCTGCGCTCGCGGCCGATGACGACCCGCGCGGGGCTGCCCACGGCGGCGGTCTTTGTCTTCGTGAACATGATCAAGAAGCTGCGCCAGGATTTTCAGCCGCAATACTTTGCCGCGGTCTTCGACGTGGGCGGCGAGGTCTTCCGCGACGAGCAGGCGCGCGAAATGCCCATGCTGCGCAAGTGGAACGGCAAGACGCAGAGCTTCGACGAGGTCAGTTACGAGGGCTACAAGGCCAATCGCGCAGCCACGCCCGAAGACCTCAAGCGCCAGATTCCTTACATCCGCCGCGCGCTGGAGGCGCTGCGCATTCCCATCTTGGAGGCCGAGGGCTTCGAGGCCGACGACGTGATCGGAACCCTGGCCCGCGAGGCCGCCGACGAGCAGCACGAGGTCTTCATCGTCAGCGGCGACAAGGACATGATGCAGTTGGTCACGCCCACGGTGAGGATTCTGAACCCGCAGAAAGACAACCTGATTCTCGATCCCGCCAAGGTCGTCGAAGTGCTGGGCGTGCCGCCGGAAAAGGTCATCGACGTGATGGCCCTGCGCGGCGATGCGGTCGACAACATCCCGGGCGCGCCGGGCATCGGCGACAAGGGCAGCGTGGAGCTGATTCAGGAATTCGGCAGCGTTGAGGCCGTGCTGGACCGCTTCAGTGAGGTCAAGCGCAAGAGTTATCGCGAGTCGCTGGAGCAGAACCGCGACGCCGTTCTGCTTTCGAAGGAACTGGTCACCATCGACAGCCACGTGCCGCTGGCGCTGGACCTGGCGGCGATGAAAACACAGGCGCCCGACATCGATGCCTGCCGCGAACTTTTTACCGAGTTGGAGTTTACCTCGATGCTGCGCGACCTGGAACCTGGTCCTGGTCCTGCGGACAGCAGCCCTTTGGTAGAGATCATCGAGAATCCGACGGACGCGCAGGCCGCGGCCTTTTACGCCGCTGCGCGCAAGGGTGGGTTTGCCCTCGCGCTCGATGCCGCCGCGCCCGCGCCGGAAGAGGAAGAGGAAGCGCCGCAGTCGATGTCGTTGCTGGACGTGGCGGAAGCCGCCGAGAAGCAGGCCAACTTTGCCGTGGGCGTTTGTGCGGATTCCGCCGCGGCCCTGCGTCTTGCGCTTACGCCCGAATTGCGTTCGCTGCTCGAAGATGCCCCCGTGCCCAAGCAAGCGCACGACTGGAAGCTGGCGCTTCATGCCCTGGCGGCGCAGGGCGTCGAGTTGCGCGGCGCGGTGGATGACGCCATGCTGCTCTCCTATGCGCTCAATCCTACGCACGCCATGCAGTCTCTGGCGGATGTGGCCGCGAGCCACGGAAAGACTGCGCCGTCCACGCTGGCCGAGGGCGCCGCGGCGCTGCGAGAGTTGACGCCCGCGCTCAAAGCCGAAGTGAAAACGGCTGGCGTCGAGCGCGTTTATGCGGAGATTGATTTGCCGCTGGCTCCGGTGCTTTTCCGCATGGAGCAGGCTGGCGTGCGCATCGATCTGGGCGTGCTGGACGGGCTCTCGAAGAGCTTCGCGGTTGAGTTGGAGCGCGTGGGCGAGCGCATTTTTTCGCTGGCTGGCCGCCGCTTCAACATCAATTCACCCAAGCAGCTTGGCGAGGTGCTGTTTACCGATCTTGCTCTTCCGGCTCCGGCGCGTCGCGGCAAGAGCAAGGCCGTTTCCACGGCGCAGAAGGTGCTGGAATTTCTGGCGGAAGAGCATGAAGTTCCGCGGCAGGTGCTCGAATACCGGCACTTATCCAAGCTGAAATCGACTTACATTGATGCGCTTCCGTCGCTGGCTGACGCTGATTCGCGCGTGCACACCACCTTTCAGGAAGCCGCGACTGCCACCGGACGCCTCTCCAGCATCAATCCGAATTTGCAGAACATTCCCGTGCGCACGGAGCTGGGCCGCGAGATTCGCGCAGCCTTTACCGCCGCGCCGGGCACCGAACTGCTCTCGGCGGATTATTCGCAGATCGAGCTGCGCCTGCTGGCTCATTTCAGCGGCGATCCGTTGCTGGTTCATGCCTACCAGACCAACGAGGACATCCACACGCTGACCGCCAGCGAGGTCTTCGGCGTGCCCGTCGAGAAGATGGACAAGGAAACGCGCAACCGCGCCAAGGCCGTCAATTTCGGAATCGTGTATGGCATCTCGGCTTTCGGCCTGGCGCAGCAGTTGGGCATTCCGATGAGCGAGGCAAAGGAATATATCGCGCGCTACTTTGCGCGCTACGCGGGCGTGCAGGCGTTCATTGAAAAGACGCTGGAAGAGACCCGCAAAACGGGCAGCGTGCGCACACTCTTCGGCCGCGTCCGCCCCATTCCCGAGATGGAGAGCCGCAATCCCAATCAGCGCGGATTTGCCGAACGCACCGCCGTCAACACGCCTCTCCAAGGCACCGCCGCCGACCTCATCAAGCTGGCCATGATCTCCATCGACCGCAAGCTCACAGAGCGAAAGCTCAAGACCCGCATGGTTCTACAGGTCCACGACGAGCTGATCTTCGAGGTTCCCGCGGACGAGAAGGCCGAAGTGGAAACGCTGGTCCGTACGGAGATGGAGGGCGTGGTGAAGCTGAATGTGCCGCTGGTGGCCGACCTGAAGTCCGGCGCGAACTGGCGGGATTTGTAGAGGGCTTACAGCAAGATTTAGTGCATCGAGTTCATGCTTTCCCACCCATTTCACAAAGAACGTGAAATGGATGGGGCACGGAGCTTCCTTACACTCTCAGTAAAAACCCTCTAATTTGCTACGCGCCCAGTTCCGCGCGAATGGCGTTGACGTGGAGCTTCATCGCCGCTTTGAACATTACGCGGCGAAATCGTGCTCCGCTCAGTTCCACTTGATCACACGCAACAGATTCGAATAATCGTCTGTCCACACCTGCGTTTTGGAAGGCACGTTCACGGGCATCCAGCGAGGGTCCGTCGCCAGCAAGCCCAGATCGCTCCGGCTTCGCGCCATGACCACCCAACTCGAAGACAGTTTCCCTGCGTCGGATTGCGCCTGCGTGGCAAGATCGTCCCGCCTCAGGCAAACCAATCCGGCATCGTGCGCCAGGGCGCCGAGCGTGGGGCCAAGCTGCATGTAAATGTTGCTGATATGAAAGGCCATCATGCCCCCCGGCGCAAGCTTGCTCACGTATAGCGCGATTGCTTCCCTGGTCATCAGGTGCATGGGAATCATATCTCCACTGAAGGCGTCGAGCACGATCAGATCGTAGCTTGAGTCTGGCGCGCCGCGGAGTTTGAGCCGCGCATCTCCAAGAACAACCTGTGCCGAGGGCGCGCATTGCTGGAGGTATGTAAAGTAATGCGGGTCCAATGCGATGCGCTTCACCAAAGGATCAATCTCGTAGTAAGTCAGTGACTCTCCCGGTTGCAGATAGCAGGCCATCGCGCCCGCTCCCAGACCCACAACAGCCCAGCTTGGCTTGCGAGTTTCCCCGTTGTCCCCATAGAACGCTTTGGCCTGCATGGCTGTCAGGATGCTCCCCACCGGACCCGATCGGGTATAGTACGCAAGCGGCTCGCGGCTCTGGAGGGCATCGAGGCTCTGCGACCCGTGAACAGTTCCGCCGTGGAGCAGAAACCGCAGCCTGCCGTTCGGACTGTCAGTCACGCGCAGAACGCCAAAGAAGTTCCGCTCCGTATGCAGTATCTGTCCGACGTTTGGGGTGTAGAGCGAGCTGGCCACCAGCAGTGCGGCCACCCCCGCGGCAAAGCGCAAGGGCCGTTTGCCGAAGCTCAGGCACCAGACCATGGAGTAGCCAAAAATGAGAATGAGCAGAGATCGTCCCAACTCAACTTTTGCATGCGCCAGGCCGCCTAATACAGCGGCCAGGCACAGCCCCAGCGCGATGGGCAGCAGCCAGTCGTTGCGTTTCACCCTTGCGGCTTTAGCCGGAGGCGCCGGCGTTTGGTCGATGGGAGGACGCAACAGCGCCGCCAGAACAAGGGCCAGCGGAAACTCCACCACCGTTGAGAAGATCACGGGCGCCAGCAGCGCATTGAAGATGCCGCCGAGCACGCCGCCAAAGGAGATCCACAGGTAAAACTCTGTCAAATGGCTGATCTCCGGCCGGCTGCGGGCAAGTTGGCCGTGACACGCCAGGGCAATGGCGAACAAGATGAGCAAGTACAGCGGGATCAAGGCCATCAATGGGAATTTGACCTTCAAGACGGTAGGAATGAGCGCAACCAGGATGAGAAATGGAAGCCTTCGAATCAGCCACTCATGCGAAATCGGCGGCCGCTTGGCGAAGACGAGCACGAAGCTCAACAGGTAAAAACCAAGGGGCAAAACCCAGAGGAAGGGGATGGCGGGAACGTCAGTGGTCAACGCCGTGGTTACGCCCATCATCAGGCTGGAGGGAACAAAGGCCAGAGCGATCCAATGCAGGCGTTGGCGCCAGGCTGTACGGTGGGCAACTTCTCCGGAGTCTTTGCCAGGAACCGCGCGCGCAACCGTGGCGCTGGCTTGTGCCCGCCAAACCAGCGCGCCACAGGACGCCGTCAGAACCAGGAATGCCGCATAGCCGTAACTCCAGAGATGGCTCTGCGCGCTCAGGCGCAGGGTGGGCTCCAGGAACAGCGGATACCCCAACAGTCCCACCAGGCTGCCCGCGTTGCTGGCGGCGTAGAGAAAATAGGGATCGTTTGCGGATTTGTGCCCCGACTGCGAGAACCATCGTTGCAGCAGAGGCGTCGAACTCGATAGGACGAAAAAGGGCAAGCCCACTGCCACCGAGAGCATACACAGCATCCACAGGACCGGACTATTCTGCGCCGGCGGTTCCCAGCCGGTCGGGATGTGCAGGGGCAGCACGGCAACGGGCATAAGCACAAGGCCGATTTGCAGAGCAATCTGAGTTCGGCGGCTTAGCCATTTTGTGGCGGCGTAGGCGTATAGGTAACCAGTCAGCAACACCGCCTGAAAGAAAACAAGGCACGTGTTCCAGACTGCTGGAGTTCCGCCGAGCATGGGCAGCGCCATCTTGGCCACCATAGGCTCGACCAGGAACAGCAGCGTTGCGCTGACGAACATGGAAAGAGTGAAGACAATCAATAGCACTTGATTTTCAGCTCCCCTGGCAAGTTATCTGGCGATTAGCTGAAAAGTATCGTAAGGTGAGCGCGCAATGTCAAATGTCCAATGAACGTGGAACGTGCTCAGCTCACTCCCAGTTCCGCGCGAATCGCGTCGGCGATGGCGTTGGCGTGCCGCTTCATCGCCGCTTCGCTTTCGGCTTCAATCATCACGCGGGCCAGCGGCTCGGTGCCGCTGTAGCGAATGACCACGCGGCCTGAATCCTTCAACTCCTCTTCGGCAGCGCGGATGGCGGCGACAACGGCTGGAAAGCCTTCGAGCGGCTTCTTCTCGCGGACCTTCACATTGACGATAACCTGCGGGAAGACCTTCAAATCGGCGGTCAGCTCTTCGATGGACTTCTTGCTGCGGGCAACCAGATCCAAAACGACGAGCGATGTGAGCAGGCCGTCGCCGGTCGTGGCCAGATGCGGCATCAGAATGTGGCCGGACTGCTCGCCGCCCAGGGCTGCATTGTGCTCGAGCATCTGTTCGAGGACGTAGCGGTCGCCCACCGGAGCGCGCAGCATACGGATGCCGCTCTGTTTGAGCGCCGCTTCCAGGCCCATGTTGGACATGGTGGTGGCCACAACCAGATCGCCGGTCAACATGCCGCGCGCCTTCAGGTCGCGGCCAACCATCAGCAGAATGGCGTCGCCGTTGATGACGTTCAGATGCGCGCCGGTCAACATGCAGCGGTCGGCGTCGCCGTCGAAGGTGAGGCCCAGATCCGCGCCGCGCGATTTGACTTCGGCGGCCACCCAGTTGGGATGCAGCGCGCCGCAGCCGTCGTTGATGTTGCGGCCGTTGGGAGCGATGTTGAGCAGCGTGACCTCGCCACCCAGGCGGCGGAAAAGCTCCGGCGCAACGGCAGCCGAAGCGCCATTGGCGCAGTCGGCCACGATGCGCAGCCCGGCCAGCGAAAGCCCCGGCACGCAGTCGATGAGAAATTGAAGATAGTCGGCATGGAAAGCGGCGTTGTCCTCGACTGGCGGCAGCTTGGCCGGATCGGGCGCGGCGATCTGCGCGGCCTGAAGCAGAATCTCCTCTTCCATGGCCAGTTCGACCGCATCGGGCAGCTTGAAGCCGTCGCCGCCGAAGATCTTGATGCCGTTGTCCTGCCAGGGATTGTGCGAGGCGGAAAGCACCACGCCCGCGTGGAAGCCGTGGGTGCGCGCCAGGAAGGCGACGGCCGGCGTGGTAATGACGCCCGCGCTTTCGACGCGCGCTCCGGTTTCACGCAGGCCGGCAGCCAGAGTGGCTGCGATCCAGGGGCCGGACTCGCGCGTGTCGCGGCCCAGAATCACCTTGGGCTTGGCAGCCGTTTTGCGCAGCGAGTGGCCCAGCGCCAAACCGCAGGCGTAGATGATGGTTGGGTCGAGAGGGAACTGGCCCGCGACGGCGCGAATGCCGTCGGTGCCGAAGAGTTTACGCTTGTTTTCTTTGCTCATAGTCTCACTTTTTGACTTTCTTTTTAGCAGCCGTTTTGTTGGGCGCGGTAGCTTCAACGCGGCTGGTGAAGGCGCCGTCAGAGAGGCGCGTGGTGACCTGGTCGCCGGGGGAAATCTGCGTGGTTGAGCGCACCAACCCGCCCTGGGCGTCGAGTACCAGCGCGTAGCCGCGATCGAGAACAGCGAGCGGCGAAAGCGATTGCAGGCGCGCATTGAGGGCTCTGACGTTGGCGGCGGAATTGTGGAGCAGCCGTTCCAGTGCGCGGTCGAGGCGCGTGCGGCTGGCGGCAAGCCGCTCGCGGGCCTGGGCAAGTCCCTGACGCGGATCGTGGCGCAGAACAGCGGCTGTGAGGTCGGCGACGTAGCGCTGATAGCCGCGAAGCTGGCCGCTCAGGGCGGCTTCCCGACGCAAGCTGAGGTCGTCCAGCCGCTGTTCCAGCCTGTGCAGCAGCGCCTGGATGCGCCCTTCGGTACGGCTGACGGGCAGGCGTGTGAGCCGCTGGCGGGCTTGCAGCAACTGGAAGCGCGCGGCGCGTTCCAGGCGGTGTTCCAGCTCGGCCAGGTGCTCGGCAATTCTGTGCTGCGCCTCGGTAATCAGTTCGGCGGCGGCTGAGGGTGTGGGGGCGCGCAGGTCGGCGACGAAATCGGCGATGGTGAAGTCGGTTTCGTGGCCCACCGCGGAAACGACGGGCAACTTGGATGAGGAGATCGCGCGGGCCACGCGCTCGCTGTTGAAGGCGGCCAGATCTTCCAGCGAGCCTCCGCCGCGGGCCAGGACGATTACGTCCACCATGCCAGAATCGGCGAGACTCGCGCCGTTCAGTTCGGCCAGCGCTGTTTCAATCTCTTCCGGCGCGGAATCGCCCTGCACGCTGACCGGATAGATGAGAATGTTGAGGCCGGAGTCGCGGCGGCCAACGATGTTCAGAAAGTCGCGAATCACCGCGCCCGTGGGCGAAGTGACAATGCCCACCGTTCGGGGAAAGGCGGGCAGCGGCCGCTTGCGCTCCGGGTCGAAAAGGCCTTCAGCCTTGAGCCGCGCCTTGAGCTGCTCGAAGGCCAGTTGCAGCGAACCCGCGCCGACCGGCTCCATGGTTTCGGCCACCAGTTGCATCTGGCCGCGCTGCTCGTAGACGCTGACCCGGCCGCGGACCAGCACGTGCAGTCCGTCCTCGGGGCGGAAGCGCAGCAGCATCGCCTGGCGGCGGAAAAGCACCACGGGCAGTTGCGCGTCGGCGTCCTTCAGCGTGAAGTAGACGTGGCCGGAGGGCGCGGGGCGGAAGTTGGAGATTTCGCCTTCGACCCAGACGTCGCCCCACTCCTGCTCGACCAGCTCGCGGACCTGGCCGACCAGCTCGCGCACCGGCCAGATGCGGCGGGCGTGGCGCGGCTCTTCAAAGCTGAGGTCAAGCTGCGGCGCGAATCTGTCTTCCCTGGTCACTTGTAAAAGTGTAATTGCGCGGGCCGGTGCGGGGGCGCGCCAAAAGGAACGGGGCGTCCGCTTCGATGGGGCGCCCCGGCTTTTTGGCTGGTTCGCTAGTTATGCAGGTCGGTATTGCCCAGCATGTCGAGAAACTGGCGCTGGGTGCACTGGTCGATGCTTTCACCCACCAGTTTGCCCTCGCGATTGAAGATAAAGGTCTTGGGAATGCCGTTGACGTGGAACTGCTTGGCGACCTTGCCGCCGGCGTCGATCAGCACCGGAGGATCGTAGCCAGCCTTGACGACGAAGGGGCCAACCGTGAAGACGTCTTCGCTGGTAATCGAAAGAATGACCAGACCCTGGGATTTGTAGTGGTCATAAATCCAGTTGAGGTCGGGCATTTCCAGGCGGCAGGGCGGGCACCAGGTCGCCCAGAAGTTGACCACCACGATCTTTCCGCGCAGCTCCGAGAGCGTGACCTTCTTGTTGTGCAGATCCTTGAGCGTGAAGTCGGCCTTTTCGACATCAGCATCGTTGGCGATCAGAACCTGACCGGCTTTGACAAAGAGAGGATCTTTCAGCGTTGTCGTTACATTCTTGTAGCGGACCAGGCTGGCCAGTTCAAGGTAGGCAGCCGGCGGCTGATCGCCCTTGGCAGGAACAGGCGACTCCGCCAGCGCTTGCGAAAGCGCATCGGCGACAGCCTGTAGCGCCGCGGCGCCTTGATCGCCCTCGGTGACCCGGCTGGCCAGGTTGTTGGCAAGGTCCACCTTCTTTGCGCCGGCGGGCAGGGTGCGAATGTCGGCGGCGAGCTTGATGGTGGCCGCGGGCCGCTGTTGAGTGTTAAGGGCGCGAAGTTTTTCGAGCTGCTTGTTGATGGCCGACTCGGAGGCCTGCGCGTTTAGAAAAGGCGCGGTGAGAAGGACTGTGGCAGCGACAAGAAGGATGTGACGGATCGAGTTCATTGGATCTCGCTGAAGTGAAGAATTGAGTACATAGAAGCTTCGGCAAGATTATATTCTTCGACCCAATGTCAAGGAGCCGTTATGCCTTCGCCGCGGTGGCTAGCACGGCCAGCCGCTCGGCGACGGCCTCGACGATTTGTTCGTGGACCTCGTCGATGCTCAGGTCGCCTTCAATCAGGACCACGCGCTCCTGCTCGCGGGCGGCGATTTCGCGGTACTTCTGCCAGACGCGTTCGTAGAAGGCATCCTGCTCAGCCTCGAAGCGGCCTTCGTCCTTGCCATTCTCTTCGGCAGTGCGCTCGTTGCGGCGGCGGGCGCGGGCCAGCGAGGCCTCCAATGATGGCAGCAGCAGCAGTGTGAGGCCGGGCTGAAGATTGCCGCAGAGCAGGCGATGGAGTGCGAGAACGACTGCGGAGCCCAGCTCCCGTCCGCCGCCCTGGTAAGCCTCGGTGGAGTCCGTGAAGCGGTCGCAGAGCACGATCTTACCCGCCGCCAGGGCGGGCAGCAGAACCTCGGCAATGGTCTGGGCGCGGCTGGCAAACATGAGGGCCATTTCGGCCATGGGAGCCACGCCCGTCGAGCGCGAATCGAGCACCAGCGCGCGAATGCGTTCGCCGGTCTCGGTGCCGCCGGGCTCGCGCGTGACGAGGACGCTGTGGCCGCGCTTCTTGAGCCATGCGGCCAGGCGGTTGATTTGCGTGGTTTTGCCCGAACCGTCCAAACCTTCGAGAGTGATGAAAAGACCGCGCGGCATGGGCTGAGTTTACCACCCAGGCAGACTTAAGACGAAGCTGTTCTACTGGTACTACAAGGGATTGAATCCCGAATGTCACGAAGGGGCAGGCCTGCCCCATCACCGGAGTTGAAAAAACAATTGAATCTAGACAAATTCCACAAACTTTTTGTTTGCGGCTTCCTGGCCGTAGCCATGCTCGCCACCCGGCAGCTCAACGCCCAACACCTGACGCTGGAGGGACAAACCGGCGGCTTCCTGACGCCTACCGCCTACGTTGTCTATTCGGACAAGGGCAAGACTTTCTCTCATCCGGCCGTCGGTTATCACTTCATCGAAGCCTCGAAGGTCATCGGCGATATCCAGACCTTCAGCATCGAGGAGGGCTACGCAAACCGGGCCGAAGCGGGCTACACGCGCAGCTTGCATACCTTCGGTAACAGCGGCTCGTCCACTCCACTGGATTTGAGCAGCCTTTGGAACAGCAACGGCATGAACATCTTCAATGGCAAGGTGGTGGCGATCAAGGACGGGCAGTTCGGCCCCTGGACGCCGGGTCTGGCGGCGGGCTTTGTGGTGCGCGCGGGCGACAAATTCGTCTCCAGCGCGGTCAGCCAGAAGGTCGGCGGCAGCGGCAGTTCTTACACCAACGAGGATGTTTTTGTGGCCGTCACCAAGACCTGGCTGCATCTGCCGGTGCCTTTCCTCGTGAACCTGGGCTGGAAGGCTACCAACGCTACGATCTTCGGCATCGGCGGCCAGAGCACGCGCTTTGGCGGACGGTTCTTCGGCGGATTGGGGATTCCGTTGCCCGGTCCGTTCAAAACGGCCATCGTGCCGTCGGTGGGATTTACGCAGGAGCCGCGCACGGCGAAGAATCTGAACTTCATCCTTCCGGGCGGAGCGCACCTGCCGACGACGCTGGATTACGCAGTGCGCGTGACGCAGAAGGAAGCTCCGCACTTCAGCTTCGATATTGGTGTTGGACAAGTGGCGGGAAACATAGGCACGACTGCTCCGCGGATGGGCAGTTTGCCGGTGAATCTGGGGGCGCGCCACGTTCTGGGCATGGGGCTGAGTTTCCGCTACTGAGCGGCCATGCCGCCAAGGTAGAGCAGAAATCTTTTTGCGCGCGGAATTCAGAGGACGCAGAGGGAGCCTTGGAGGTAGACTTGGGCTGGTTGAAAAGAGCGGCAGCGGGAGACCGCTGTTTCTCGGCGATGCCACTGAAGGCCGGTTCGCAGCGCGTCTGGATTGCGCGTTCGCGGTAACAGTGAATTATTCCCTTGCCTCACGGGCAACTTTTGACTGAGGCGCGGGTTTCAACTGAATATGTCGGGCGGATGGATCGCGTTGATCGCCTCTCGCCGCCAAGATATTGGAGGATTTTTCCATGCGACTTTTGCGCTCTGTGCGCTGGCTTTTGCTGGCGCTGGTTGTCACACTGATTCCCGTGTCTTCCCAGGCTGGCGTCTTTATCAGCGTAGGGGTTGCGCCGCCGATGCTGCCGGTCTATGAGCAGCCCCCATGTCCCGAGCCCGGTCTGATGTGGACGCCTGGCTACTGGGCCTATGGCCCAGACGGCTACTACTGGGTTCCCGGCGCGTGGGTTCCAGCTCCCTATGAAGGCGCGCTGTGGACGCCCGGCTACTGGGGCTGGAACAACGGCATGTATGTCTTCCACGATGGCTATTGGGGCCGGCACATCGGCTACTACGGCGGCGTGAACTACGGCGGCGGCTACTTCGGCATCGGCTTTGCCGGCGGCGAGTGGCGCGGCCACGACTTCTTCTACAACACCGCGGTCATGCATGTGGACCGCGGACGCATCCACGGAGTTTTTGAGGACCGCGGGCGCATGGATAGAGGCTTCGTTGACAGGAATAGCCACGTGGCCTTCAGCGGCGGCCCCGGCGGCATTCGCCATGACCCGCGCCCCGAGGAGCGGATGGCCGAACACGAGCAGCACGTCGGCAGAAGCCCGTTCCAGCAGCAGCACGAGTCTTCGGCCAGAACCGACCGGGGCTCCTATGTCAAGAATAACGGCGGGCACCCGCAGAACCTGGCTGTGGACAAGCCACTCGGCGGGGGATCGCGCATGCAGCCCGGAAACAACGCAGTAAGGGGCGGCGCTCAGAATGATGCCAACCCGCAGTCGAATGTGCGGCGTGGTGCGCAGACACCGGAATTTCAGCAGCGTAATGCGCAGCCCCAGTTTCAACAGCAACGCAGTTTGCAGCCTCAGCAGCAGCGCAGCGTGCAGCCGCAGCAGCCCAATGCGCAGCCGCAGCCTCAGCAGCAGCGCAATGCTCAACCGCAGCCACAGCAACAGCGCAATGCCCAGCCTCAGCAGTTCCAGCAGCCACAGCAGCGCAATGCCCAACCTCAGCCTCAGCAGCGCCCCGCGGCCCAGCCTCAGGCGCATCAGCCGGCAGCCTCCTCCCATGCCGCGCCCAAACCGCAAGCCGCGCCCAAGGAAAAAGACAAGCGCTGATTGCATAGAAACTCACGCCAACCAGACAGGCCCACGGTCAACCGTGGGCCTGTTTGCGTCTGGGATGCTGGAGAAAATCCGCAAGAAACGGAAGCGGGTTTTGCAGAGCGCGCAAAAACGGAAAGAGCCGCCCGGCAACAGGGCGGCTCTCTCCTCAGGGAGAATAGTTCCAACGGAGGCAAAACCATCAGAACTTTCTGGCTGCATAGTAGGGGCGTGGGAAGGGAGTGTCAAGAAGAAATCTGGAAAGAAATAAGTGGTTTTAATTGAATGATTTGCAAAATGCCTGTTGAGAAAAACCCGCACTGTGTCTTCGGTGTTTGTTCGCCTTTTCCTGCCCGCAATATACCGCCTTTTCAGGGTGTTTCCTGGGCCTTTTCCGGTTTTCCACCGGTTTTGTTCCCCCATTTACCTTTCGGATGCGCCCCTGCGATTCCCAGGGGATTCTTTCCCCGTCAATCCCGCTGGTTGAGATTGAGGCTGATGAACTCCTCATCGTAGACCGAGGAAATCGGCTTGCCGCGCGCAAGGCGGTAAAGCGCCCTGAAGCCGCCCACAAAAAAGCCCAGAAAAATAGCCAACCCTGCGCCAATGACGATCAGCAGAGAGATTCCCACCAGGAACTTCCCGGTTTTCATGGCGTTGGAATCCGTCTGTTGCGGCACTGACATCAGCTCCGAGTCGTAGTGCACCGTGGCCAGCAGCCTGTGGCTTTCCTCGGGAATGGCGTCGCCGCTCACCAGCGCCACCAGCGGCCCGGTTCGCCGCACTTCCAGCGAGGCCTGATCGGAATCCTGAAGCGGCTTGGGCCAGGGCGGCTGGGCCTTGCCGCCCGCCCTGATGTAATCGCGAATCCTGGCCTCCTGCGCCATGGCCATCTGCGGCGTGGGATAGTCGATGATGGTCAGCGTGGCCGGGTTGGAGAGCAGCGAGTAATTGGCGGTCAGAACCTCCGCGCCGCGCTCGAAGCCCACCAGCTCCGGCGGCAGCACGCCGCCCGCGCCTGCATAGCCCGCCGGTCCCAGCGCATAGTGCGTGCTTTGCTTGTCCAGCGAGCCCTGCGGCAGATTGGCCAGGATGGGAGGCGCCAGAGCCTTGCCGCCCTCCGGCTGGGGCAACTGGCTGGCCAGCTCGCGCAGTTCCGCGCCCGACATGGGGCCAATGCGCGAGAAAGTCGCGTCCACCAGGGTCGTGCCCACCCAGAAGAGCACGCGGTTGTGGTCCGATGTCGCGCCCGCGCCGATCTCTTCTTTGGGCCAGCCATTGTGACGGTAAAACGAATATGCGCCGTATGCGCCCGTGGCGTCGTGGAAGCTGAGCGCGCGCAGACTCAGCGTGTCGCCCTCCCGCTTGTAATTGGCCGCCATGCCGGTGGCATAGCCGTACTCATTCAGAGCCGCCGCATTGGCCGGGTCGGCCTGCGCCGCATCGGTCAGCGCCTTCGGCGCTGCCTCGGCCACCCATCCAGCCAGCGCATCCGGCAGCAATGCCTTGGGCACGGGAGGAAGCGTCAGGTGCGTCACGCCCTGCGGGGCCTGGGCCTTGGAAGGGTTGGCGGCGGTGGATTGCGCCTGTGCGGCCCCAGCGCCGCCGATGAGCGCCGCCGAGCAAATCAGAATGGAAATCCAACGCATCAAAACACTCCCATCTTCAGGGTACACGTTAACGAGCCCGCGCGTCGCTGGGCGAAGCCCCTGTTTACTTGGACACTGGCGGGGGTGGAAAGGTTCCTGAAGTGACATCTCGCACGTTTTCGGTTTAGATTGTTGTGATACTAAGTGCTACACTTTATCTGGTGGACAAGACCAGCCATGACCGGATGCGCATCTTCAAGAACAAGCCATTCGCCCGCTTTGCGCGAAAGAACGGCATTTCGGATTCAGATCTTTGCAAAGCGGTCCAGGATGCGGACCATGGACTGATTGGCGCCGATCTCGGTGGAGGCATCATCAAGCAGCGTTTGGCTCGAAAGGGCTCGGGCAAGTCGGGCGGTTTTCGCACGCTGATCTTTTTCAAAGTCAGGGAACGGGCCATCTTCGTCCACGGCTTTGCAAAAAACGAAGTGGAGAACATCCGTTCGGATGAGCTGGTCGCACTGAAGAAACTGTCCGCTGTGATGCTGGCTTATCGAAGAGAAGAGATTGAAATGGCAGTTGCGTCGGGAACGTTTCTGGAGGTGAAATGCGATGGGAAAAGCGAAGCAGTATCGTAGCGGCCTGATGGCGTCGATTCACGAGACGGCCGAGGGACTGCACTCTGCCGGAGTGATGAACAAGCGGACGATGCGCGAGTTCGACGAGCTTTGCCTGACGCCAATCGAGCCGCTCGCTCCCGAGGAGATTCGCGCGCTCCGCCTGCGCGAAGGAGCCAGCCAAGCGGTTTTTGCACGTTATCTGAACGTGACGACAGGCATCGTGAGCCAATGGGAGCGCGGAGAGAAACGCCCGCGTGGAGCCTCGCTCAAACTGCTCTCGCTGGTCTCGCAAAAAGGGCTGGCGATGGTCGCTTGATTGATTCTTTATGCCCCGGCAGCAACGGCCGGAGGCGGCGGGTTCAGCAAATCTCCCAGCTCCGCGTAGCGTCCGCCGTAAAAGACCAGCGCATACTCCCGTATTCCCGTGCTCACGGGCCCTCCCAGGCAGATGCTGGCCAACAGCAGGAATCCAAATGCAATGATCCCGAAGAAAACCTGGAGAAGAACGCCAACCAGCGCCGATGCGCCTGTCGAATCCACGAAGGCCGAGTGAATGCCGTATTCAATCGCCCCGACCGTGCCAGCCAGCATGAGCCCCGGAATCAACAGCACGGCGAACAGGGCAATCGACGCAATCAGCGGTAGAACCAGCCGCAGCAACGCGTAAACAAAAAACTCCCGCGGCTCAGCCTTGATACGCTCCCAGACCTCTGCCCACGCTTCTGTGGCCGATGCATCCTCCAGCGCGAAGTGCGGCAGCATCCAGTCGCGCAGGATCACGTCGATCAGAAAAGCAGCCAGCACCAGCAGAATGATGAGCGGAATCATGGGCAATACCAGAGCCAGCACCGGCCCGAGACCGGGTTGGCTGCCGGGCGGGATGTTATGAAACAGCCGCCAAAATCCGGCTACGAACGGAATCGAAACCAGCGCCAACAACAGCAGGAAGCCGAATCCCACCCCAAGATTCAGCCAGAAAAAGCGCATCGCCTGCGCGCCATAAAGCTGCCATCCCGGCCGAATCTCGCTTATCTTCTGCGTCAGGCAATGAAAGAAGGCGAACCGCAGCCGCGTGATCAGATAGAACACGACAATGGACAAAACAATCACCAGCAATACGGCTGCCGCAATCGCCGCGATCCATTGCGGCGCCAGGTCGAACGGCGAGCCATGCACTGTTCCTGGTGTCCACGGTTGACCGCCGTGCCCAGAGGCTCCGGAATGGCCCCCGATTCCTTCGGTGACGATGGCGACCAGGCCGAGCTTCAGATAGGTTCCCCACCTGAAAGGCCTGAAGAGGAACTCCCTGGTGCGTTGAATGGCAAGCGAAACGGAATCCACGGCAGAAATGGCGCGCATACGAGACCTTTCCGGGACGACCCAGCGTAGCACAGAACTACGCAAGACCCACTTGCAAAGTTCCCGAAGCCGGCTTCGGCGTCGCCTCTGCCCTCAAGACAGCCCACAATACATAATGATGTATGCACGAGAGGCTACAAGAAAAACAGATTCGCACCTGGACAAGAATTGATGGAATCGATTGCCTGCGGGCGCTTGCGATTTTCTATGTTCTGCTCAATCACGTCAATATGCGTCTGCTGTTTGCGCGCGTGCCTTACACAGCGGGAATGCCGCATCAGCTCGTAACTTCGCTCGTTTGGCAGGGGCAGCCGGGCGTGCAGATCTTCTTTGCCATCTCCGGTTTCCTGATTGCATCCATGGCCATCAGGCGATGGGGTAGCCTCTCCATGGTTCGGCTGCGGGAGTTCTATCTGATTCGCTTCGCGCGGATCGCTCCGCTGCTGCTCGCTCTTTTGGTCGTACTCAGTACCCTTCATGCGCTGCAACTCAAAAACTTCGTCGTTTCTAACGATGTAGGTGGCCTCGGCAACGCACTCCTCGCGGCGCTTACATTTCGTGTCGGCCTGCTGGAGGCTACCAAAGGATATTTGCCGGCAAACTGGGATATTCTCTGGTCGCTGTCAGTGGAGGAAGTCTTTTATCTTGTTTTTCCGCTGGCTTGCCGGCTTTTGGGACGCGGAAGATCGCTGGTGCTGCTGTTGGGCACATTCGTGGTGCTTGGGCCGTTTGCGCGAACCGTATTTACGCAGGGCAATGAGGTCTGGCGGGAGTATTCCTATCTGGGCGGCATGGACGCCATTGCGCTGGGGTGTTTGACCGCGCTTTTCCTTTCGCGCCGCACGCTCGCGCGACCAGTGATTTTTGCTCTCGCCGGCGTTGGCTTGGCGCTGATGGCCTTCTGTCTTGCATTTGAGCCGCAGATGGAGGCGCTTGGGCTGGAGAAATGCGGCTTGGGCATGACCATTCTCGCCATAGGAACCTGCATGATCATCGCCGCCGCCGCGCAGACAAAATGGCGAGCGGCGCGCATCCTGAATCCATTTCTGGCATACGGACGGCGCAGTTATGAGGTCTATCTCACGCACATGTTTGTCGTTTTTGCGCTCTTCAACCTGTTTGTGAATGCAGGAAAGCCGTTGCGGTATGTTCCGCTTCTGTTTTTGGCTGTCATTGTTTTATCTGGCTTGCTGGGCGAGCTGGTCGCCAGATTCTATTCCGAGCCCGTAAATCGGTGGCTGCGGGCTCGCTTTGGAAAGAATACAAAGAAACCTGATTTAGCAATTCTGTTGAGTTGAGGGTGTCGCCGCCCACCACGCATCAAAGGCCGCCAGCGAGCGCTCGCACTGGAGGCGGTGGCGCTCCTTCTTGTCGCGAATCTTCTTGCGCAGCTCCTCTTCCAGCGGCTCCAGCAGGTCGAAGGTCATGTTGGCCGGTTGAAAGTGCTTGGGATCGGCGTGGGTAATGTAATAAACCAGCGAGCCCAGAGCCGAGGTGCGCGGAGCCGGCGTCGGTTCTTCGCCGCGGGCTAACTTGGCCGCATAAATGCCCGCCAGCAAGCCCGTCGCGATGGATTCCGTGTAACCCTCCACGCCCGAAAGCTGTCCGGCAAAGAGAAGCCGCGGCTCTTTCTTCAGGCGCAGAGTTTCATCCAGCAACACAGGCGCCTGAATATAAGTGTTGCGATGAATCTGGCCGTAGCGCGGGAAGCGCGCGTTCTCCAGGCCGGGAATCAGGCGCAGCACGCGGGCCTGTTCGCCAAACTTCAAATGGTTCTGAAAGCCGACGAGATTGTAACTGTCGGCGCGCAGGTTTTCCTTGCGCAACTGCACTACGGCCCAGGGCCTCTGGCCGGTGCGCGGGTCGCGCAGGCCGACGGGCTTCATGGGGCCGAAGCGCAGCGTATCGCGGCCGCGGCTGGCCAGCACCTCGATGGGCAGGCAGCCCTCGAAATAGTCCGCCTTCTCCCACTCCCTGGCCTCGGCGGGCTCGGCAGCCAGCAGTGCGTCCAGAAAGCGCTCGTACTCGGCGCGGTCCATGGGGCAGTTGAGGTAATCGGGTGTCCCCTTGTCCCAGCGCGCGGCAAAGTAGACCCGTTCCATGTCGATCGAGTCGGCCTCGACGATGGGCGAGATCGAGTCGTAAAAGGAGAGATGGCCGGAGCCGGTGATGCGCTCGATCTCCGCGCTCAGGGCGTCGCTGGTCAGCGGGCCGGTGGCCAAAATGGTGCACTTCGCGCTGTTCTCGTCCTGATTGAGTGAATCGCCGAGACTGGTGACCTCCTCGCGGAAGACGCGAATCCGCGGCTCGGCTGTGATAGCCTCGGAGATTCGCCGCGAGAACTCGACGCGGTCCACGGCCAGCGCCTGTCCTGCTGGAACTGCGGTTTCGTCGGCCATCCGCATCAGCGCCGAGCCGGCCCGCCGCATCTCCTGCTTCAGCAGCCAGGGCGCCGTGTTGGGCGACTCGCTCTTGAGTGAGTTGGAGCAGACCAGTTCGCCGAAGTCGATGGTCTGGTGGGCCGGCGTCAGCCGGGGCTTGCCGTCCACCATCGCGCGCATCTCGTAGAGGTCCACCTGGCAGCCCAGCCGCGCCGCGGTCAAGGCAGCCTCCGGCCCGGCCAGTCCGCCGCCGATAATTCGAATCCTCATTGAGATGCCTCCGTTTTCCGGTCGCTCCCGGCCAACGACCGCTGCGACGAAAACCCTGCTGCCGCGTGGTCGGCCAGCCGCTTCAACGCCTCGCCGCTCACGCGCACATTCCGCCACTCGTCCAGGAAATCGCCTCCCATCGCGCGATAGAAGTCGATCGACGGCGTATTCCAGTCCAGAACCGTCCATTGCAGGCGCTGGCAGCCCTTTTCCACCGCAATGGCCGCCACCCGCTGCAACAGGGCCTTGCCAATTCCCAGGCCGCGCAGTTCCGGCTCGACAAAAATATCCTCCAGGTAGATTCCCGGCCGCCCCACCCAGGTTGAGTAGTTGAAAAAATAAAGGGCAAAACCGGCCGGGCGGCCGTCCCGCTCGGCGATCAGGCAGGAATAAAAAGGAATGGGGCCAAATCCGTCCCGTTCCAGGTCGGCCAGGGTCGCTACCGCGGCCTCCGGCGCGCGCTCATAGACGGCCAGAGCGCGAATGAAGGCCAGAATCTGCGGGCAATCGGCGCGGGTTGCAGGGCGAATTGTAGTTGTCATAACTTTATTTTAGGGTGTGATACAGGCCACACGAAGCTCCTCGACGGGCTGGCCAGCATGGGAATTTGAATACTATGCCCTGAACCAGCATCGGAGATGTGGTTTCGCGCAGCGTACATTCCGGCTCTCCGCTCTTGTGCTTGGCAGGCGATTGGATTTAACTTGGTTTCTGCGAAGAGACGCAGTTGGCGCGCCGATTTCCGCGCCACCACTGCCCGGTTTTCATCTGCAGCCAGTTGCTGCGGTTCTGGATGGTTTTGAATGTTCCTGGATGATCCCAGGCATTCGCCGGCGGGGAAGCCGGCAAAATTTGATTTTTTGAGCCCGCGGGCAGCCTCGTTCGCGCCGCTCCCAAGGAGACGAAAATGAAACGCAATCTTTCACTTTGGCTGGGCCTGCTGGCATTTGCCCTCTTGCCCGTGTTTGCGCAAACGCCCGCACCCAAGGGGAACACGGGCAAGATTCACGGTAATGTCATCGGACCGGAGGGAGCCTTGAGAACCTCAGGGACGGTGAGCCTCTCGACAGACGGTGGCAAGAACGCGAAGTTCAGCTTCCCGGTCTCCGCCTCGGGCAGTTATTCCGGCGAGGCGGTGCCTGGCAACTACACGCTGGTCTTCCGGGCGCCCGAAACTCCCCCTGACAAGATGGTGGACTCGATTTCAGGCATCAAGATCATGGCAGGAGATGATCTGACCCAGGATATCGACATGACCCGCAAGGCGTTCATGGACAAACTGGCCCCGGCTGATCGGAAGCAGGCTGAGGACTTCAGAAAGCAGAACTCCGAAGTCAAGGTCCTCTCCAACGATCTCAAGACCTCTGCCCAGGACATCAAAGATGCTGAAACTGCGCGCCAGGCGGCGAAGCTGGCTCTGGGCGCCGCTGCCTCCAGGGAGGATCTTGATGCCAAGGAGAACGAGATCAAGGTTGCGAAGTATACCGAAGTCGAAGCCCTGATGCTCAAAGACACCACGGCCAAGGCCGATGTTTCCGCCCTCTGGGACGAGTTGGGACAGGCGCAGCTGGGCCTGGCGAAGACAAAGGGCGACACGCAGAAGTACGCCGATGCTGAAGCCTCCTACAAGAAGGCTCTCGAGGTCGAGGCCGCATCGAAGAAGCCGAGTCCCCAGAATCAGGGCGCTGCCTACAGCGGCCTTGGCGAGGTTTATGCGCGCACAGACAAGGTTCCGGAAGCCACCGCGGCTTATGACTCGGCGGCCAAGGCCAATCCGCCCTCGGCGGAAAGCTATTTTGCAAACGAGGCGGCGATTTTTGTCAACGCGGGCAAGGGCGATGCCGCTGCCGCTGCCGCCGACGAGGCCATCAAGGCCGACCCGAAGGTGCCGCTTCCCTATTACCTCAAAGGACAGGGGCTTATCCAGAAGGCCACCATCGACCCCGCCGGGAAGATGATTCTGCCTCCAGGCTGCGCGGAGGCCTATCAGCAGTACCTCGTACTGGCGCCGGCCGGTCAGTATGCCGGTGATGTGAAGGGCATTCTGGCAGAGTCTTCCCAGGTGCACAGCAGCGTCTTCGGAAACGACGCTACCACCAAGAAGAAGAAGGGGAAGTAGGCCGGTTCCCGGCTGGTTCCTTGAAAGGCGCTCCCGGTTGCCGGGAGCGCCTTTCCTTTTCATCTGGGCAATCGGCTTTCCCCAAAAAACTCTACAATCCATTCCGCTGCGCGCCTGTTGCCTCGCTCACGGTTTGTCTCTCCCATCGTGCGGTTTCTTCGCCCCGGAAACACAGGGGTTCCCCGCGAGGGCAAAGCGAAGCGGCCAGTCCGCGGCCTCATGGATGCCGATGCGCGGCGTGACCAGCACCGCACCGGCTGCGTAGCCGTCGTCGCGCACCTGAAGCGGCGAGGCGGGGTCGAGCAGGTCAAGGCCGTTATGATCTTGCCGCGTGAGGCCGAGCGCCTGGCAAAGGCGGCTTGGTCCGGAGGTGAGCTGCCGGGGCGTTGCGCCTGGCGCAAGGCCGCGATTCCGGGCCATCTCAGCGCTTCCGGCCAGCGGCTCCAGCGCGCGCAGCAGCACGCAACCTGCCCTGCCCTCCGCCTCGCAGGAAATGTTCATGCAGAAGTAGCGGCCGTAGATCGAGTAGACGTACGCGTGGCCGGCAGGGCCAAAAAGAACCCGGTTGCGGGGCGTGGGGCCACGGTAGGAGTGTGCGGCAGGGTCGGGCGGCTGGTTGTGCGGGCCAAAGTAGGCCTCGGCCTCAACGATGCGTCCAGCCAAAACTCCCGAGGCCGAAACGTGCGCCAGCACCATGCCCAGCAGCCGCGGCGCAACCTGCTCCGGCGGCGCCTCGAAAAAGCCGCGCTGAAGCAGGCGTCCGGGCAGCAGATCCGGGCGTCGCAGGTCTCGATTTTGAGACCTGGGATTCACGCTATTTGTGCGCTTTCTTCCATTCCTTCAGCAGCGCCAGCACCTCTTCGGCGTGGCCCGCGGGCGTAACCTTGGGGAAGATGTGCAGCAGGGTCTGGTCCGGGGCGATGACGAAGGTGGTGCGCTCGATGCCCCACACTTTCTTCCCGTACATATTCTTTTCCTTCAGCACGCCAAACTGATTGCATACTTTCTCGTCTACATCTGCAAGAAGTGTGTAAGGCAGGCTGTATTTGGCGCGGAATTTGGCCTGCGCTTTGGGCGTGTCGCGGCTGATGCCCAGCACCACCGCGCCGGCCGCTTGCAGTTGTTTGAAGACATCGCGAAAGCCGCAGGCTTCAATCGTGCAGCCGGGCGTGTTCGCCTTGGGGAAGAAGAAGAGAATCACCGGCTGGCTGGCAAAGTCTGAAAGGCTTGCTGCTTTTTCCTCGTCGGTTTGCAGAGTGAAATCGGCGACTTTCTGGTTGAGTTCCATGGGGAATTTCCTCGTATTGTGAATAGAGCGCCCAAAGTGGCCTTCAGATTCGATTATTTCCGAGGTGAGCGGCAGGTGTCATCGCGCAAGTCACATATTTTATCGAGGAGGCTGGCGGCTTTGGCTGCTGTGCTTGTGCTGGCCGCGCTGCCGGTGTGGTGCCAATACCCAGGCCAGGTGACAAAAACCAGCAAGGACGCGCCCGAGCTGCGCGCCGTCGCCGTGCTTGAGTGGACCGGTGAACAGAGCCATCCCAAGGCCAGCCGGATCGTGCCTGTGTGCGTCTACGACAATGGAGAACTTCAGGATGGCGGCATCTACCTGGCCCGGCCCCAGCCTCTCGCTCTGACCAGCCAGGTTGAGTACGAATTGCAGGAGAACGGCAAGCCCGTCGGACTCTTCGACATCAAGAACGCCGGCCAGCAGCAGGGCTTGTGGGTGGGCTACGGAGCGTGGAAGCCGCTCCCCATTCCCAAGCCCAGGCCGTCGATGGACGAGGTGGCGCGAAGCCGGATCGTCGATGACGAGAGCGATCTGCCCGTCCTCCATCGCAAGCACCACGCCGATGACAGCCCAGCGGCCGGCAGCGGCGGTTCCGGTCCTGCATCCAGCGGACCATCGCCGGCCAGCGACCCAGACCGCCCCACGCTGCACAGAAAGGATTCCAGCGATAGCGGCGCGAATGCCGGTGCTGAAGAGCCCGGCGCCGGTTCGAGTTCCGGTGCGAGCACAGCCTCCGCTCCGGCTCCCGACTCGGATAAGCCTACGCTGCACCGAAGAGACTCCGGCGACAGCACGGCCAGCAGCGGCGGCGCGCTGCCCAGCGACCCCGACCGGCCGGTGCTGAAGAAGAGCAAAAAGAAGCAGCCGGAAGAGATTGCTCACACGGATTCGCTGCCGGATTTCACTGATCCCGACCGGCCTAAACTCAAGCGCGGCAAGTCCGCCGGCGATGGCCTCGATCTTCTTCCGACCCTGATGGGCCTGCCTCCGGAGATGCGGCAGGCTGTGGCCGTTTCCGACGCCAAAAGCCGCCCCGACCATCCGTGGAGCTTTAGCTGGGCCAACCCGGACGATGAGGCAAAGATGAAGTCGGCCCTGGAGGACATCGCTCGCGACGCGCTGGGGCTGAAGCCGCCGCCCGCGCCGCCGCCCGCGCCCAGAAAAACGGCGCGCAAAAACCCCCGGCCCGCGCCTCCCGTCGAGCCTCCTTCGCCCGCGCCGCTTATGGATGAGCAGTTTCGCGTCTTCGAGCTGGCCTACGGCTCCGGAGCCACGCTGGTGCTGACGGCGCGCGCCGATGGCCCTGTGAACCAGCAGAGGTTTGTCACGCTCATCGCCCAGCCGGACCTTTACGGCAATGTGCTGGTGCTCTTGAAGTCCGTGGCCGACGGCGCGCGCCTGGACGAGACTCCGCGCATGCGCCTCATCGATGCCGTGGACGCGATGGCCGATAACCGGGCAGAGCTGCTCTTCGAGTTGCGCGGCGCAACCCAGCGCCAGTTTGCCCTCTACCGCGTCCTGCGCGGACAGTCGGAAAAGTTGTTTGTCACCAGCGGCGGCGAGTTCGCAAGCGGGGGCAGGGAATAGGCGGCAGGGGAAGCGCGCAGGCCCGGTTTTGCGCCGTCCGCGCGGCCTTCGTGGTCTAAAATACAGTCTGCATGACGAACAGCGCACAAATCGAACTTTGGCACGCGGAGAAGGTGGCCACGCAGGTGGCCGTGGTTCAGGCCGCCAACGGAATTCACTGGGCGGCGTGGGGCGAAACGCGCGTTTCCGAGGCGGACCTGGAGCACTTGGTCGGCGCCGTGCCGGCCGCTCTTTCGGCTGCGCTCGATCACCGCGCCTATTACTTCGTTCCCCTGGCCATCGCCGACACGGACGATACCATGATTGCGCCCAGTTACACGGTGGAGCTGGGCGACCGCGCCATCTGCCATCGCAATGCCGCCTTCGGCTCGACCGAGGCGGTCTTTATTTCCACGCGTCTGATCGAGGACCGCTTCGGCCTCGCCTTCGAGCTCTTCATCAACGTGGCCCACAATTTCGTCGAGGCTACGGGAGTTCCGGAGAGCTTCTCATCGCTGGTCTGGTCGCAGGCCGAGTCGCAGGCGCGCGGCGAAACCAGCCAGGATGCCTGGGAGGCCCGCCGCCGTGCCCAGGAAAGCCGCGGCAACCAGAGAAGCCTTGACGAACGCGAGCGCGGCGTCTACTTCGAGGCGGCCTTCTCCGACGCGCTGGCGATTTACATGCTTTCCCTGGCTGTGGACTTCGACTATCACGATCTGCGCGAGCGCGATTACCCGCTGCTGGCCGCTCCGGCCCTCGCCGAGCGCCTGCGCCACGTCGCCGGCCTCTTCCCCGCCAACCCCGGCTATGAGTTCCAGGTCCTTTACCGCCGCAAGGGATAGGGTCGAGGATCACTTCCGGAAAAGGGCGTTTACGGGGACTCACCGATCTGCGGGCTGTATTACTTCGAAATGTTCTCCAAAACATCAGCGACTTCATTCACTTGCTGTTCAACCGCCTTGGGAAGTAAGAGAGGAAGTCTCATTGCGGCCGCAAACAAGAGGGCGTGTAAAGCGCAAAGAAGAAGAAACGCCGCGGTAAATGGGCTGAGTCCCGCGTCGTGTATATGGGTTGGCGCTAACCTCCATCCCAGGAACGTCGCGCATAGAGTCGTTAGAGTCGGCCCCCCAAGGCGCTGAATGATATTGAGAGCCGTCGTCGCCATCGGCAGTTCCTCTCGTTTGACCGAAGAGTACGCAGATGCAATCGACGGCATACCGACCGCGCTCAAGCCCATGCCTCGGATGAAGAGTGCAAACGCGAGTACACCGAGAACCAGTCCGTGGCTTGCCAGGTAGAGAAAAGGCAGCGTCCCGGCAAATGCCAAAAACGCGCCGCCGGCCGACACTCTGCGAATGCCGAAGCGTTTCGTCAAGGCGCCCAGGAACGGGTAGCAGCACATCATCCCCAGGCCAAGCGGAGCCAGCAGCCAGCCTGTCGCGCTGGGTGAAAGGCCACAGGCGCGGATCAGATAGATCGGGATCAGCATCTGGCCGGAAAACGCAATGCCATTTGACATGAACTGCGTAACGACCGAGGATGAGAAGACTTTTCCCTTGAACAAGCGGAGGTCGATCAGGGCTTTGTCTCCTTTTTTTGCGGCGGTCGAGAAGAACGTCGCAAGCAGAGCAATGGCGACAACGAGAGCCCCAATACCGGTACGATTGCCCAGGTGTTCCGAGCCATAGAGGAAGAGCACCAGTCCGGGCGACAAAAGCGCCAGCCCAACCAGATCAAGGTCTCGCGGCCTCAGCGCTTCCTTATCTTTGGGCAGGATGAGAACTGCCAACACTATTGCCAGTACGCCGACTGGAAGATTGACCAGAAAAAGCCAGCGCCAGGAAGCGAATTGCAGAATCGCTCCGGCGATCACCGGGCCGAGGATCGGCGCAAACAGAATCGGCACAGCGGCATAGCCCATCACGCGCACCATGTGCTTTCCCGCATGGCGCGCCATCATCATCTGCGCCATCGGAGCCAGCAATCCTCCGCTCATCCCTTGCAGCACGCGGAACCCGACCAGCGAGTTAGCCGACCAGGAACAGGCACACAGCGCCGATGAAAGAGTGAATACCGAGAAGCACCATAAATACAGCGCCTTGGCCCCGATCCGATCCACCAGCCAGCCGTTTAGCGGAAGCATCAGCGTGAGCGCCAGAAGATAACCGCTCGTCACCCACTGAATTGCCGCAAGGCTGCTATGCAACTCCACGGCGAGGGTCGAGAGAGAAACATTCACGACCGTCGCATCAAGTTGAGCGAGAAACGAGCCGAGCACGACGACGGATGAGATCTTCCAAATGGCCGGATCGAGCCGGTCACTCTGGCTGGACGGAACAGGTGAAATGTCTTTCACCGTGTCCCTCGCGCATCTCCGGGAGAATTGCCGCCGTTGAACCGTCCGAAGCCCCACGCACTGAACGCGCCGGCGAATAGAATGCCCAGGCCCAAGGCGACGATATGCGTTGCGGAGCGCAAATCAAAGTTTCCAACACGGCAGACAAGCAGATAGCCAACAACCAGGTTGGAGAATCCCCAAAGCACATTTACGGTCGAGGAGGAACGCCCCTCGCCGGGTGGTTTCGCAAAAGGACTTTGAAAGGGACGTCCCATCATGCCACTTACAAAATGTGGAACCGCATTTGCAAAGATAACGCCACCAAAGAAGTAAGACACAGAGTGAACCCAGTTCATAGCCAACCGCTCCTTTTCTTCGTTATTAATCCGGCAACTCAATATTGCCAGGGTGCCCCATCCATTTCCGCGTTTTTTGCGGAAATGGGTGGGAATACGATGTCACTGTTTTCTTGCCGGATCAATAGTCGAACCCAATTCTTCCGCCGGTACATTCAAGCACGGGTGCTGTCGAGCAGAGCAACGATCTCTAAAGTTGTGCCGGTTTCACCCAGACGAGGAAAGATCCGCGTGATGCTGTTGCTGTGGGCGTCAAGGCTCCTATCGGTCATGGCGTCAACGGCGAGCGTGACGTTGAAGCCGTGCTCGTGCGCCTGGCGCGCGGTTGATTCCACTCCAATGCTGGTGGTGACTCCGGCGATCACGACCTGCGTAACACCAAGCTTTTTCAGATATTCATCGAGACCGGTGTTCGTGAATGCTCCCCAGGTCCGCTTCGTAACCGTATGGTCTTCCGGCTGCTGGTTCAGTTCAGGGACAAGATCGGTCCAGCCGGCAGGAAACTCTCCGCTTGGGCGAGCATGCTCCGTCCGCCCCGGTGCTCCACCCCCCACGTTGACGAGTACCACCGGCAGGCGATGGCGGCGGAATGCGTCAGCCAGCGCGGCTGCGTGCTTTACGACCTCGCCGATCGGATGGACGGATGGATTCGTCACAATGCCCTTTTGCAGATCGATGACGATAAGAGCGGTATTGGGGTCAAGAGCGGTGATTGCCATAGAGTTCTCCTTGTCGGGCGTGACAGATCAGTTGTAAGTTCGCCAGCGCGTCTGTCTATGAATCAGCGAGGCGCTTGAGCAGTTCCAGGGCAGTAGCAAGCTCTTTTTGCTCTGAGGGTGAGAGTTTGGTTTGGATGGCGCGGAACAGCCAACCCTCCTTCGCCGCCCGAGTGGCCTTGATCAGCTCCCGGCAGGTATCTGTGAGTGACAAAATGGTTCTCCGTCCGTCGAGGGGGTCGGATGAGCCTATCACGAGTCCAGCAGCCTCAAGCGTGGCAACCGTGGCGCCCATGGATTGCTGTCGCACACCTTCTGCCCGCGCCAGAGCGCTCACCGTCGCGGGGCCATCGCGTTCCAGGCGGATGAGTACAGAGATTTGAGACCAGGTGAAGTTACCCGGTTGAGCCTGCTCACGCATCCGATTTCTCAGTTGGCTGATGAGAAGACGTAGTTCTCCTGCAAGAGTCAACGCCCGTGCACTGCTCGAATTACTCTTCTGTTTGCTCACAAATCAACTCTAGCATATAGAAAGGTAAACTGCACAGTTTTACTTTATGATTGCTGAAATCCAAAGTAACTGGCATATACACCGCGCCTTCAACCGCCTCTGGGTGCAAATCGCAACGCGCTCATCGAGGAACGGATTCATCTCGGAATGCCGCCTTACCGGAGGAAAACGAACAATCCGGCAGGTGGCCCGGGGCCCGGGGTGTGGGTTCATCCACTAAGACTGGGTGCCCCAGGTGCCTCGCGTGTTCAGTTCCATGACATTCTTTACACATTGTCTCTGGAGATGCTTTACACTTCCGCGCGAGCGAGAACGAGCGCGGAGGTGGACAAGCGGTGCCGTGGAAGAAGATGGAAGTTCAGGAACAACGT
>Ga0255353_1000070_pt1 | contig 58622 bp, 40 predicted proteins | sample HBST25metaG_FD_189941 | JGI IMG/M metagenome (GOLD analysis project Ga0255353, IMG submission 189941) | Peat soil microbial communities from Stordalen Mire, Sweden - H.B.S.T25 | ecosystem: Environmental > Terrestrial > Soil > Wetlands > Peat | place: Sweden: Norrbotten County, Stordalen Mire...
CACTGGAGCGACAAAGTATCCGACGGTGACGGGGAACGCATCCGTGGAAGGAGAACAGCTCAACCTCGCCGCCTATGGCATCCCGTTTCCCAATCCCTCGCCCTTCGCGCTGCTCAACGGATCGGTCGCCGTATCGTATGCTCTGGACATTTTCGGAGCGAACCGGCGGGCGATTGAGGGGCTCGGTGCCAATCGCGATTACGAAAACTGGCAACTTGAAGGAGCACGGCTGATGCTGGCTGGCAATGTGGTGTCGGCTGCGATACGCCAGGCGCAGTTGCGCAGGGAGATCGATATTACCAGGCAGTTGCTCGCCTTGGAGCAGCGCGAACTTGCGATTACTGAAGCGCGCAATCGTGCCGGTGGGACTTCCGAAGCAGATGTGGAGAGCCGGAAAACAACGGTCGCCCAATTGCAGGCTACGATTCCTCCGCTCGAAGCGCAGCTCGATGTGGTGGACCACCAGCTTGCGGTGCTGATGGGAAGACCTCCCGCCGAGGCTCAGATTCCGGGGCTCTCGCTGGACGCGTTGCAGCTTCCGCAGGAGTTGCCGTTGAGCCTTCCCTCGGCACTGGTGCGGCAGCGGCCCGACATTCGGGCGGCCGAATCGCTGATGCATCAGGCGAGCGCCAACGTCGGCGTGGCGACCGCCAATCTCTATCCGCAAATTGTGTTGTCGGGGAGCGGCGGCGGCACTGGGACCAGTTTCATTTCAGGCGGCGACGTGTGGAATGTGGCATCGTCGCTTACGCAACCTATCTATAACGGAGGCGCGCTGCGCGCGGAGAAGCGCAAGGCGGAGGCAGCTTACCAGGAAGCGAACAGCGTCTACCGGCAAACTGTGCTCGAGGCGTTCGGACAAGTGGCCGACACGCTCACTGCCATTGACCACGACGCGCAGACGCTCAAAGCGCGCAGCGATGTCGCAGCCGATGCGGATACGAGTTATCGGATTGCTCAGGGACGTTATCAGGCGGGAGGGATCAGCGAGTTGATTCTGCTGGAGGCCGAGCGGCTGCGGCTTCAGACAGAACTCGACCGCACGAGCGCTGCCGGGGCGCGCTATGCGGATTCAGCCACGCTCTTCCAGGCGCTCGGTGGAGGCTGGTGGAACACCGAATCAGCCTCTAGCCGCTAGCGCCGTCTGGTGATTCGAGCCGCGACTGCGCTTCTTTCAGGCCGTCCTCGATTTCTGCGAGCCACGCGACGTCTTCGCCGCGCGCGGTCCGCACTTCGCGGATGAGGCGCAGGTTGCGGGCGGTGGTTTCCGGCTCGAAAGCTTCGCGCACAACCGCCAAGGCCGCGCCACAATAATCCTGCGCTTCGCTGACGTTACGGGCGAGCACCGCCAACTCGAGCAGAGTGGCCTGGTCCCAGTAATCGCCATTGGCCTTGGCGCGCAGCAGCGCCGCGTAGCGCACCACAGGTAGCATGTCGGCCTGGGCGGGATCGGGTTTTTCCTGCAGCTCCATCAGCGTCACCGCGTTGATGCCGGGATACGGATCGCGCCAGTCGGTTTCAAAACCGGCGCGATAGGCTTCGATGGCGCGCTTCAGATAGCCGCGCGCTTCCATTGCGCGGCCGGCTTTCAGAGCATTCTCCCAGCGGTCCTTGTAGACGCGGCCGAGGAGTCCGTTGGTCTCGCTGCTCTGACCGAATTTCTCAATGGTCTGCTTGAGAACTTGCTCGGCTTCTTCAGACTTTCCGAGCCGGTTGAGAGCGAAGGCGAGCTGCTCCTGCACCATGCGGGTGTTTTGCAGGGTGCGCGACATACGAGCGTAAAGGTCCACCATCTGCTGCCAGGCTTTGACGGCACGAAAGGAAAGAAATAAGTCCACCACGATTCCGGCTTCGACATTGAGAAGGTTGGGGAATTCCGCGGCTACGTTGCCCACCGCATCCGCGCCGGCCTTTCGCGCCACCGAAAGCCGCTGCTTCGCTTCGCGCGAGTAGGTTACGCGGTCGCGGAAGAGATCCGTCTTCTCGTGGTCGACTTCGATGCGTGGCATGTCCTGGATGAGCGTGAAAAGTGGGCTGTCGTCATGCGGCTCCTCGTTCGCGGTCCGCAAGCGCTGCATGATGTTTTGCTTGTCGCCCTCGGGATTGGCCGGATTGCCGGAGGCGTCCAAACGATAGGGAAGGCCGCGCAAGAGGGCGATGTCGAAAGGCAGAGAGGTGCCCTCCGCGAACAGGATCACCGTGCTCGACGGGCGGACGGCGTGGCGAATGCCGAGCTCGTAATAGACATTGGGGTTGGCGCCCGTGACGTCGGCGACCGCAAACTCGCACAACATCAACCGTTCGTACATCGGCTTGTGGATGGTGCCGCCAACCTGCTCTTCATCGGCGCGGATGGGTTCGAGGCCCGCCGCTGTCACTGCCGGCTGGATGATCTGCTGATAGACAGTATCGAAATCAATCAGCCGACCGGTTCCATCCTGCTTGCGGCCAAACGGCATGAGCACGAAGCAGAGAGGTTTCATCGCGTTCGCGGTGGCATGCACCAGAAGATTGTAAAAGACAGGGAACAGGGAATAGGGAACAGAAAGACGGTTCCATGGTCCGCACTACAGCCAGTCAGGAGTCCGGCGGTGCAGGATTTCCTATTTTCGCCTTTTGTTCTCCTAACACACTCTGGATGACCTGTCCAGTGGGGGAATCTAAGCAGTAAACCCCATATCTTGTGGTATTGGAATTTTTATGACCTATTAGTCGGCTTTCCTGAATAAAGCCCAAGTTTTCGACAGTTTACCCCGATTTTTCTCTTTGCATCCACAGAGAACCGGGGTACTATCGTCAGCAGTTGGAAATTTTTGGAACTTTATGGCACCACTTGGAGTAGTTCAAGCCAAACTTCCATCGGAGCCAAACAGCGGGTTTTCCCAGGTGCTTGCATTTCCAGAGAAAGTGTACTCCTTTGGGTGCCCGCGGATTGAGTTTCCGGAAGCAAAAGCGGCTGGTGAACCAGCCTGGCTAACCCGGACGGGCCAAAAGGCAGGGGCTACAGCGGGGAAATCGAAAGAAGCGGAAGGCATTGAGGCAGGCAGATGTTCCGTGGCAACCATCCAGCGAAGATCGAGGAGAGCGGGCGGCTCAAGGTGCCCGTGCCCTTCAAGCAGTTGCTGGACGCCGCGAACATTACAGACCTTTACGTGACGACCGCGGACGGTGAGCGCGCACAGATTTGGCCGCTCGACGAATGGAAAAAGAACGAGTCGCGGCTGAAGAAACACAGCGTGGGTAACAAGGCAGTGAAGAATTACCTGGATATGACGGGCTATCACGGCCAGGAAGTGAAGATGGACGCCCAGGGACGGTTTGTGCTGGGGCAGATTCTGCGCTCGAGGACGAAGCTTGAGGGCGAATTGGCGGTGATGGGAAGGATCACGCATCTCGAGGTAGTGAGCAAGGCGCGGTTTGAAGAGACTATGCCGGACAGGATTCCCACGGCAGACGATTTGAATACGGTGGATACGATTCTCTCCGCGGAGAGCGAAAATTAAGCCCCTCAGGGGGGCCGCATGACGCAGCAGAAAGCACGCCATGTGCCGGTTCTTTATCAGGATGCATTGGATTTCCTCTGCGTGAGGCCCGAAGGGACCTATGTGGACTGCACGCTGGGCTTGGCAGGACATGCCGAAGGCATTATGAGGCAGCTGGGGCCCGGTGGACGGCTGATTGGTTTCGATCGCGACCCCGAGGTGCTGGAGTTAGCAACGGCGCGGCTCGTAAAGGTTGCGGAAGAAATGGGCAGTCAGGCGCCACAGCTCACGTTGGTTGGCGAGGCTTTCAGCCGGATCGGCGGGCACGTGGACGCGGCATCGGTAGATGGTTTGCTGGCTGACTTCGGCGTAAATAGTTTGCACTTCGACGAAGCGCGCAGAGGATTTAGTTTTCAGGCGGACGGGCCTTTGGACATGCGGATGGATACGCGTACAGGGCCGACCGCCGAACAAGTGGTGAATGAGATGGAAGAGCGCGAGCTCGCAAATCTCATTTACGAATACGGTGAGGAAAGGAGGTCGCGGACAGTCGCCAGAGCAATTGTGCGGGGCCGTCCGATCGCTACTACGGGGCAATTAGCACGGATCGTAGCATCGGTGGTCCCGCGCATGAAACACATTCACGGAGCTACTCGCACTTTTCAAGCACTGCGCATCTATATTAACCACGAATTGGACGAAATCCGGGCATTGTTTGAGGCCGCACCGAAGTTGCTTAAGCCCTCCGCACGGCTCGTTGTTATCAGCTTTCATTCTCTTGAAGATCGCATTGCGAAAGACAACATCCGGGAAGGCGCGCAGCAGGGAATCTGGAAGGTTTTGACCAGAAAGCCCGTGACTGCGGGCGAAGAAGAAATGGATTTGAATCCGCGTTCGCGCAGCGCCAAGCTTCGCGCCGCGGAACGGCAGTAGGTAGTTCGTAGTTCACAGGGAGATCGAGATGGCGGCAATCGCAACAAGCTTATTCGAGTCGGGCCGCGGCTGGGGAGCGCGGATTGCCGAGCGCAACGCCGAGTTGATGGCGCAACAGGCGCTGCTCCGTCGCCGCGTGCGCACGCCGGAGTTCTACTTTGCCATGAACATTGACAACTCGCGGCTGGTGAAGGCCCCTGACCCGGTGCGGGTGCGCGAGATGCGCGTGTTTTCGGCCGCCGTCGCTGTGCTGTTTTCACTGATTATGATTTACGGGTTGCAGCACTTCTCCGCCATCGAGAGCAGCTATCACGTGGAGAGCGAGAAACAAACCCTCGACCAGTTGCGCGAGGAGAACCGCCAGCTTCATCTGAGCGAAGCCGAGCTGACGCAGCCGGGCCGCATCGACCAGATGGCGCGCCAACTTGGGCTCGACCAGCCGCAGCCCGGGCAGGTGGTATATCCCGGCGCTCATGTTGATACCGGCGCTCCAGCGCTGGCTCAGGTTGCACCTACGAAGCCAGCTTCCAGCTTCTAGGTTCCAGCGCGCATGAAATCTCACTCAGGTATCTCGGTTTCCCCGGTCCCCAAAAGCGAGGGACCGGGGGCACCCCTAGATCGTGCGAGATCGATCGTTCAGCGATCCAGGAGCTAGAAGCTGATGTCCGCAACCGTTCAATCCATTCGCGGCCGCGCTGCAACCACAAGGGCTTTGCCTCTCAGGCGGTCGCGCTTCTGGATCGTCTGCCTGTTCTTTTTGCTGTGGGCCACAGCCATTGCGGGGCGCTTGTTCTGGCTACAGATCGTGCGCCACCGGGAGTTTGTGGAGCGCGCAGCCAAGCAACAGCAGCGCACCTTTGAGGTGGCTCCGCGGCGCGGCGTTCTCTACGACCGCAACTTGCGCGAGCTGGCCATGACCGTGCTGGCCGACTCGATTTACGCCGATCCTACTGAGATTGCCGACAAGCCGGCCGCCGCACGTGCGCTGGCCGCGCTGGTGCACACCGATCCCGAAGATGGGTTGACTACATCGGACCAGATGGCCGCGCGCCTGAACGCGGGGCACAACTTCGCATGGATTGCGCGCCGTGTGACACCGGAGGTTGCGACGGCGGTGAAGGCCCTTAATATGAAGGGCGTTTACTTCCAGAAAGAGTTCCAGCGTTTTTATCCCGACAACCAGATTGCCGCGCAAGTGCTGGGCTACGTGGGTGTGGACGACAACGGATTGGGCGGCCTGGAAGAGAAATTCGACGGCGACCTGCACGGGAGTCCGGGGCTGATGTACACGGCCATGGATGCGCGGCGCAAGGTGCTTGGTTCCACCGAGCGCGAGCCTGAACCCGGCCGCAACCTGGTGCTCACCATCGACGAGAATATCCAGTTCATGGCCGAGCGCGCTCTCGACCACGCCATGGAAAAGACACAGGCGCTCAACGGCACGGTGGTGGTGCAGGACGTGCACACGGGCGAGATTCTGGCGCTGGCCATTCGACCCACTTTCAACCCCAACCAGTTTCGCCACACCACGCCCGGCCTGTTGCGCGACCACGCCGTGAGCGACGTGTATGAGCCGGGATCGACCTTCAAGCTGGTGACGTATGCGGCGGCGATGGACGCAAATGTGGCCACGCCCGACGACATGATTGACTGCCAGGGCGGCCAAATCACGCTGTTCGGCAGCGTGATTCACGACGACAAGGCCGATCGCGGCATCGGCACGGTAACGGTAGCTACGGCATTGGCGCGTTCGAGCGACGTGGGCGTGATCAAGCTGGCGCTGAAGCTCGGCCCCGATCGCCTCTACAACTACATTCGCGCCTTCGGCTTTGGTCAGCGGTCCGGAATTGAGTTGCCCGGCGAAACGCGCGGCTTGCTGAGGCCGGTGGGAAGGTGGCAGCCGGCATCGATCGGATACGTCGCCATCGGCCAGGAAGAAGCTGTCACGCCGATTCAATTGGTTTCGATGGTCTCGACGATTGCGAACGGCGGCGTGTACCTGCAGCCGCACGTGCTGATGCCGGAGCAGGCGGGTTCCACGACCCCCAACCAAAAGTCTGCCCCACCGCAGGTGCCGCAATTGAGTGCTTTGCCCGTCAAGCTCGGCGAGGAACTGCCCGATCCGCTGCCGCCTGGAGCGCATCGCGTGATTTCTACGATGGCCGCGGCCGAAATGCGCAAGATGATGGAGGGTGTGGTGCTGTTCGGCACCGGCAGATCTTCTCAGCTCAACGGCTATTCGTCTGGTGGCAAGACGGGGACCGCGCAAAAGATCGATCCCGCGACGCACAAGTACACCGGGTCGCTGCACATTGCGTCGTTCGCGGGCTTTGCGCCGGTCAACAATCCCGTCATTGCCGTCTCGATCATTCTCGATTCACCCAAGGGCGAATACTACGGAGCCGCAGTCTCCGCACCGGTTTTCGCTGAAGTGGCGCAGCAGGTTCTGGAATATCTCGGCGTGCCACACGACATCGATCTTCGGCCCATGACGACCGCGTCGAAAAAAGAGCAGCCTGTAAAGGAAGACGATGCGGCGGCGCAGGGCGAAAATATTCAGGCCCTTTATGAAGCTGCCAACGATTTGCCCAGCGACGATCCGCTGCGGGGTGAGCCTGCTGCGCAGACTGCCGCAAATCCGCAACCTGCGCCGGGGGCCGTGCCGACTGCAAGTTCACCGGACCGACGGAATTCTGGTTCGCCGGCCGGCAACTCCCCTTCCCTGCCCGCGCACGCTCCTGCGCGGCCTGAATCGCGGCCGGCTTCGAATACAGTGGTCGTCGCCAATGCCGCACAACTTCGTGTGCCATCGCTTTTGGGGCTGTCGGTGCGCCAAGTGATTGAGGAGGCGGGCAGCGCGGGCCTTGAAGTGGAGATCGCCGGCAGCGGGACCGCGCGCGAGCAGGCGCCCTCTCCCGGAGCTATGGTTACGCCCGGAACCAAAATCGTCGTCCGCTGCGCGCGGTAGATGGGTTAAGCTCGCAGCGTGGCAGATTTTTCCTGGCATCGATTTGAAAACGGCAGCACGCTGGGTCACCCGGGCTCAGAAGAAGGCACGATCTTGCGCGACGAGGAGTATTCACTCGGCGCGCGCATATCGCTGGAGCGCGACTGCCGGGCCGCGCCCTTCGCTATCACCTGCGGCATTTACGGCTGGTTGATGCACACGCGCTTCTTCAGTTCCAAGTACGAAGCCGAGATGCAGTACGAAGGCATGAAGAGCGCTCTTGCCATGCTGCTTGAGGTGGCTCAGAAGACTGCGGAGATCGACGGCGGACGGCAGGTTTTGATGGCGGGCGTGAGCAAGTTTGTCGAGATGTTTCCGTAGCTCAACGCGCTGAAAATTCCGATTGCGGAGAAACAACCTCCTCCGCAATCTACAATCGAACCCAAGATGATCTGGAACGAACTCATTGCGGAAATGACTGTCGACGGCTCCGCGGGCAGCTCCGACGCGCCCATTACCGGAATTGAATACGATTCACGGCGAGTGCGCCCCGGCGCGGTTTTTGTGGCCATGAAGGGCGGATCGACCGACGGCAATCGTTACGTCGACAAGGCGCTCGCCGCGGGTGCGCTCGGCATTGTCACGGACTCGGCGCAGACCTTCGACCATCTCACCGTTTATCAGCCCGGGCTGCCTATTCTTCACGTGGAGCACGGCCGGCGCGCCCTTGCCGAGGCGTCCGCCGCATTCTTCGGCCATCCCGAGCGCGCGCTTGCCGCGACCGGCATCACTGGGACCAACGGCAAAACGACCACCGCTTACCTGACCGAGGCACTACTCAACGCCGCCGCGCGAACCACGGTTCTCATCGGGACGATTGAATATCATGTAGCCGGCGAAGTGCGGCCTTCGATCCACACCACGCCGGAGTCGCGGGACGTTTTCGAGCTTATGGCCGAGGGCGTGAGGCGCGGAGCCACCGAACTCGTCACCGAAGTTTCGAGCCACGCGCTCGACCAGGGGCGCATGATCGGGATCCCCTTCGATGTGGCCGTGTTCACCAATCTGACGCGCGACCATCTCGACTACCACCACACGATGGAGAATTATTTTGCCGCGAAGCGCCTGCTCTTCGACGGCACGGTGTATCCGGCACCCCGCGTTGCTGTGCTGAATGCGCACGATCCGCACTCGGAGGAACTTGCACGGGCGGCTCGCAGGGCCGGCGCGGAAATTCGCACTTACGGAATTGGCAAGGGCGATTGGCGCGCCGCGAGCTACCGGCTCACGCCTTCGGGCGCGACCATCGAGCTCGAGACTCCAGCCGGATCGGTTTGCCTCAGCTCGCGTCTCGCCGGCGAAGTGAACATCCTTAATTTGCTTGCAGCCTTCACCGCCGCAGCCGCGCGCGGCATCGCGTTTTCGCAGCTGGCCGCGGCCGTTCCCATGCTCCGGCCCGTTCCCGGCCGCTTCCAGCCCGTCGATGGCGGCCAACCCTTCACCGTGATCGTCGACTACGCGCACACGGACGACGCCTTGCGCAATCTTACGGCGCTGGCGCGACAGACGACCGCTGCCACTGCCGCGCGCGTGATCACGCTCTTTGGCTGCGGCGGCGATCGCGACCGCACGAAGCGGCCAAAGATGGGCCAGGCCGCCGGCGAGGGCAGCGATTTCGTCGTTGCTACCAGCGACAATCCGCGCTCCGAGGATCCGGCGGCGATTCTGGCCGAGGTGGAACCCGGATTGCAATCGACCGGCACCCAATACACCGTGGAGGTGGATCGCGCGGCTGCCATTCGCCTCGCGCTCCAGGCCGCGCATCCGGGCGATGTGGTTCTGCTGGCAGGCAAGGGTCACGAAAAAGAACAAATCCTCGCCGACCGTACGGTGCCCTTCGACGACGCCGAGGTTGCGCTTTCCATTCTGCGCGATTTGGGCTATGGTGAAGGGCAATGAATCTGACATTGTCAGAAACGGCAATGGGTGCCGGAGCGGTGCTCGAAGCGCCGACGAGCGTCGAGAACGCGGGCGCGCTGGTCGCGACCGGCTATTCCATCGACTCGCGTACCGTGGCGCCGGGCGAGCTTTTTTTTGCGGTGCGTGGCGAGCGGCTGGACGGTCATGACTTTGTGACCGCCGCGTTCGAGCGCGGAGCTGTGGCCGCAGTGGTGTCGCGTGCGCGCGTCGCTTCCCTGCCCGATATCGCGCTTGCCCGGCCGCTTCTCATCGCCGAAGATCCTCTTCTCGCGCTGCAGGCGCTGGCTGTGCATGTTCGCCGCCAGTGGGGCCGTCTCGTGGTCGCCATTACCGGCTCGGCGGGAAAAACCACTACCAAGGAAGCCGTGGCCGTGGCGTTGGGGGCAAAGTTCAACGTGCTCAAGTCTCAGGGCAACCTGAATAACGGATTCGGGCTCCCGTTACAGCTCTTGCGCCTGATGCCGGAACACGAAATCGCGGTCGTCGAGATGGGCATGAATCACCTGGGCGAGATTGCCGCGCTGGCGCGCATGGCCACGCCCGACTGGGGCGTGATTACCAACGTGGGCACGGCGCACATTGAGAACTTCAAAGAGGGTCAAGCAGGCATTGCCCGCGCCAAATTCGAACTGATTGAGGCGCTGCCCGCGAACGGGGTTGCCTTTCTGAATTGCGACGATGCCTACGCCGCGCAGTTTGGCCGCGATTTTCACGGCCGCGTGGTGTATTTCGGCAGCGGGCCTTGCGCCGACCCGCAGATTCTCTCGGTCGACGAAGACCTTGAGGGCCTGCACATCCGCTATCGCGCGCGAGAGCATGAGGGCGACTTCACGCTGCACATGCTCGGCGCGCACAACGCATTGAATGCCCTGGCGGGTCTCGCCGTGGCGCTCGAAGCGGGCGTCGATCTCGATGCTGCGGTGAAGGCTATCGCGTCGCTCACGGCCGGCGACAAGCGCGGCGAGGTGATCGAGATCGGCGGCGCGACCATTCTCAACGATAGCTACAACTCGAATCCCGAAGCACTGCGCTCCATGATCCACACCCTGGCTGCGCGGCCCGCCGCGGGCCGCCGCATCCTGGTGGCCGGAGAAATGCTGGAGATGGGTGAGCACGGCCCTGCGCTGCACATCGCCTGTGGACGCGCTGCCGCCGAGGCTGGTCTCGATCTGGTCGTGGCCGTCCAGGGCAATGCGGAACATCTGGCCACGGCGGCCTGCGCCGGCGGCGTGCCGGCGGTATTTCTCCGCGATGCCGAAACTGCCGGTCAGTGGCTCGCGCAAAATCTGCGCGCGGGCGATGTGGTGCTGGTGAAAGGCTCGCGCGGCGTGCACCTGGAGCGCGCGATCGATACGATCAAAGGGCACCTTTCCTCAACTGGAGCCTCATGAAATCAGGCAAGCTGATCTGCGCACTGGCGCTTTTCGCGTCTATTCAGTGCACGGCGCAAATTTCGTCATTTGAAAACCCGGGGTGGACTGCGCCCTTTCCGCCCTTCCGCATTGCCGGCAATCTTTACTACGTCGGCAGCGCCGATCTTGCTTCATACCTCATCGCCACGCCCAAAGGCCTTATTCTCATCAACTCCAATCTCGAATCATCGCCGCCACTCATCGAACGCAGCGTGGAACAGCTCGGCTTCCACTTCAGCGACATCAAGATTCTGCTGATCAGCCACGGGCATTTCGATCACTGCGCGGGCAGCGCGGAGATCATCAAGCAGACGGGCGCGAAGTATGAGGTGATGGACGCCGACGTGCCGGTGGTGGAGTCAGGCGGCGAAAGCGACTTCGCGTATGGCGCAGTTAAAACCATGCAGTTTCCGCCCGCGCATGTGGATCGCGTGTTGCACGATGGCGAAACCGTCCGGCTGGGCGGTACGGTGCTCACTGCGCACCTGACGGCCGGGCATACGCGCGGCACTACGACCTGGACGATGGACGAGACCGAAGACGGACGCCTGCTGCACGTGGTGATCGTGGGCAGTCCCAATGTGAATCCGGGATACAAGCTGGTGGGGAATACGGTCTATCCGCAGATCGCTGCCGACTACGCGCGTCAATTTGGTGTGCTCAAGGCTTTGGCCTGCGACATCTTTCTCGGCGCGCACGGCGGTTATTTTGGACTGGCTGAAAAATACGCGCGATGGAAGGCGGGCGACGAGAAAGCGTTCATCGATCCTGCGGGATACAAAGCGTATGTGGCCGATCGCGAGAAGGCGTTTGAGGCGGAGTTGCAGCGGCAGTCCGTAGTGCGGAAATAGATTATTGATTCGGCAATTCATGCGTGGCGCGCGGGGTCCGAGTGGTCCGCGCCCAGAGTTGCGCTCTGTTTTTCTTTCGCCCGCTGAAGCAGGCTTGGAATGGTCGATTCGCATTCCAACCCCAGGCTCGCGTCTGGGGCTACCCTCTGACGCCCCTGTGGGGCTGTTTTCTCAGTGCTGCGATATTGCCTCAAGCACCCGAGTTGCTTGCGTCAGGCTGATTCCCTGGAGCAGAAAAACTTTGCTGCGCGACAGCTCACCGGAGATTAGTTTGACTGCGTTTTTGGGCAGGGAGAAGTTCTGGGCGAGAAACGCGATCAACGCTTCATTGGCACGGCCTTCGAGCGGCGGCGCCTGCACGGCGATTTTGAGCTGCGCGGCTGCGCCTTCGCCGTAGATGCCGAGAATTGCGGTCTTTTTTGCGCCGGGCTGGGCGCGCACTGCAAGCGTGACTCCGGCCGGAGCGGCGCGCAGCATCACTCCAACTCCGATGCTGGCGAGGGCGGTGGCGGGCGTTTGCCGAATAGCGCTGTGCCGATGCGAATGCGCGTCGAGCCTTCAGCGATGGCCAACTGAAAATCGCCGCTCATGCCCATGGACAGCACGTCGAGATGCAGATTCGGGTGCGCCGCGGCCCAGCGGTCGCGCCACGTGTGCAGGCTGCGGAAACAGGCGCGGGTCTCGTCCTCTGGCGCGCCCCACGGAGCGATCGTCATCAGGCCGCGCACGTTCAGGTTCGAGAAATCCGGCAGGCGCTCGAGCAGTTGCGCGGCCTCTGCCGACTCAGGCGTCAAGCCTGCTTTCGTGGCTTCGGGGCTGAGCTTTACTTCGATCAGCACCGGCAGCCGTTTGCGATAGCGGCCCGCGGCCTCGTCCAGGCGCTCGGCCAGGCGCAGCGAGTCGAGAGAATCGATGCCGTCAAAAAGCTCTGCCGCGCGCCCCGCCTTGTTCGATTGCAGATGGCCGATGAGGTGGCATTCCATGCTCTTGCGCTTTGGACCGAGAGCGGCTGATTTGTTAGCAAATTCCTGTACGCGGTTTTCGCCAAAGAGCGTGAGCCCCAGCGCCGCGGCTTCGGCAACGGCCTCGGCGGGGAAGGTCTTCGAGACAGCCATCAGCTCGACTTCGCCGCGCGTACGCCCCGCGGCGCGACAGGCCGCGGATATGGCATCCTCCAGCCGCTCGAGGTTTTCCTGAAGCGCCGTCATCACGCACTCACTCAGCGCCCGCGCTCTTCGAGATACTTCTCCACCTCGAGTGCGGCCATGCAGCCGGAACCGGCCGCAGTGATGGCCTGGCGGTAGCGGCGGTCCTGCACGTCGCCGCAGGCGAAAACGCCGGGAACGATGACGCCGCCGCGAGTGGTGAAAACATTGTTGGTGGTCTTGATGTAGCCCTCGTCGTCGAGATCGATTTCGCCGGCAAGCATTTTCGTATTCGGCACGTGCCCGATACCGAGAAAGAGGGCGCTGACTGGCAGCACAGTGCGCTCGCCGGTGCGCACATCGCGCAGTAGCAGACCGTTCACTTCCTTTTCGTCCACACCCAGCACCTCTTCGACCACTGTGTTGCTGCGGAATTCGATCTTGGGATGCGCCACGGCGCGCTCCAGCATGATTTTGGAGGCGCGGAAGGCGTCGCGGCGGTGGAGCAGCGTGACCTTGGAGGCGAAGCGGCTGAGGAAAATGGCCTCCTCCATTGCGGAATCGCCGCCGCCCACCACGGCGATTTCCTTGTCGCGGAAAAAGAAGCCGTCGCATGTGGCGCAGCTCGACACGCCGTGGCCGATCAGCGCCTGTTCGCTGGGCAGGCCCAGCCAGCGCGCACTGGCGCCGGAGGCCACGATCAGCGTGCGCGTATGGATTTCGCCAATCGAGGTGTGCAGGCGGATGGGATGCGCGGCGGCATCGACATGGCTGACCAGGGCGTGCTCATAGGTCGCGCCGAAGCGCGCGGCCTGCTTCTTCATGTTCTCGATCAGCTCCGGCCCCTGTATGCCCTCAGGCCAGCCGGGAAAGTTCTCGACCAATGTGGTGATTGAGAGCTGGCCGCCGGGCTCGTGGCCCTCCAGAACCAGCGGGTTCATCCCGGCGCGCGCGGTGTAAAGCGCAGCCGTCAATCCGGCGCAGCCGGAACCTAGGATCACGGTATCGCGAATCTCGGTCATGAGTTATCCCGTGTTGATTTTAGCTGGAAGGGCTTAGGGCTGGTCCATCCTTGCCGTTTATGAGATGACGCAAATGATGGATTGGACTCCGGTGCGGGTCAGGAGACCGGCGCTACGCGGGACCGGCGCCACGTGGTGTCTGGGGACGCGATTTTCTTAGAAGCTCTTAAGACTCGTCAAATCTCTTTGGACCTTCCAATGCCCCTTGGAACTCCGTCTGGGGGATTCCGTGCTTTTCACTACTCCTGCGGGGGCGCGCAGCGCCTGGCCCGATCACCGCGTGTTCGGGCGTCTCCCGCTTTGCTTTGTCGGCTTCTTCCTCGTTTTTGCGCCCACTACTTTGCTCGCGGGTGGGCCTAAATACATTGCTGGAGCCGCCTACTTCAACTCCGCTGTGCTGGGCCAGCCTGTGCACTGGGCTGGTGGCCAGGTGAACTACTACGTGGACCAGGGCGCGCTCTCGAGCACGGTCACGAACGCGCAGGCCACCGCGATGGTGGACGCGGCCGCGGCCTTGTGGAGCGCGGTGCCCACGGCGGGCGTCACGCTGACCGACATGGGTCCGCTGAACGAGGATGTGAACGGGGCCGACATCCAGGTGAACTCGTCGGGCCAGATTATTGCGCCCGCCGATATTACGCCCGCGGCGACCAACTATGCCGTTGCCGTGATCTACGACGCCGACGGCTCGGTGATCAACGCCATCTTCGGCGACACAACGAGCCAGCCCGACGCCTGCCAGAACAACGGCGTTTCCGTCTGGCTGGACAACTTCAACACCAATGCGACTTTTGCGCACGGCGTCATCCTCCTGAATGGCCTGTGCGCCACCAATGCCAACATGATCGAGATGATGAGCTTCGAGCTGGAGCGCGCTTTCGGCCGCATCCTCGGGCTCGACGATTCGCAGGTGAATCCCCAGGCGCTCAGCGATGACGAAATCGGGGGCACGCTGGGCTGGCCGGTGATGGAGCCCATGAGCGGCGCCTGTGGAGCGAGCGGCGGCGCCTGCATTCCCAACCCCACGGTGCTGCGCTGGGACGACATCGCTGCGCTTAACCGGCTCTATCCCATCACCGTCGCCAACCTGGCAAATTTTCCCGGCAAGCAGCTCACGGCGCCCAACACCATCTCAATACAGGGAACAATCAGCTTCCGCAACGGCTATGGCATGCAGGGCGTGAACGTGGAGGCGCGCCCGCTCGACGCCAACGGCAATCCGCTCTACCAGTACACGGTCAGCGCCGTTACGGGCGCGCTCTTCAATGGCGATCACGGCAATCCCGTGACGGGCTGGGACGACGCGAACGGCAACCTGCTGACCAACTGGGGATCGAACGATCCCTCTCTGCAAGGATTCTTCGACTTGAGCGGCATTCCTATGCCGCCGGGCGTGGCCGCGGCCAACTACCAGGTCAGCTTCGAGGTCATCGATCCGCTTTACATTCTGGAAAACTCCGTGGGGCCATACAGCCAGGGGCAGGTTGCGCCCTCGGGCACGCTCAATGCAGTCTCGCTTCAAAATCTTTCCGCGGGCAGCACGCAAACTCTCGCAGTCACTTCGGCCAACTCCGCCGTGGGCGGATATTCTGACGCCATTGGAACCGAGGCCCAGCCGCGTACGATGCCGGGGGGCGGATTGTGGTGCGGGCGCTTGAGCCAGGTGGGCCAGACGGACTGGTTCACGTTTCCGGTGCGCGGCAACCGCATTTTCACCGTTGTAACTCAGGCGCTGGACGAAACCGGCGCACCAACGGAGTCCAAGGCGTTGCCTTCGATCGGCGTGTGGGACGCGTTCAAACCCGTGGGTGCGACGGCGGTGGGCGCGGCGTCCGGCCTGAACGGCTACGCCACGGGCGAGACCTGGCTGCGCGTGGCGACCAATGGCGACGACATGGTGCGCATCGGCATCGCCGACCTGCGCGGGGATGGCCGGCCCGACTACGCCTACAACGGCTGGGTGCTCTACGCCGACACGGTTTCGCCCACGCGGTTGCCCGCGTCGGGCGGAGCCATCACGATCGAGGGCATGGGCTTTCGCCTGGCCGACACCGTAACGGTGGGTGGGCAAGCGGCCATTGTGACTAGCATTTCGCCCAACCAAATTACCGCCGTGGCGCCGCCGGCGGCGACAGGCGTTACCGGGTCGGTCGACGTCGAGGTCGACGACGAACCCGACATGTACGCAGCCGCGGTTATTCCCGGCGGCGTCAGCTACGACTCGGGCAACGGCGACGCGCTCACCATCAATACTGCGCCCGCGAATACCGTGCCCATCGGCGAGCCGCTTCCCTTCTCCGTGACGGCGCTCGACCCGAATCTGGCGCCTGTCGGCGGCGTCACCGTGATCTACACCGTGACTGCGGGCACGGCTACACTGGCCTGCGGATTGCCCGTCTGCTCGGTGGTAGCCACGGGCGACGGGCGCGCCACGATGAACGTGACCGCGACGAGCACGACGTGGTCCACTGTGACCGTGGCGCTCACCAATGGATCGAGTTTGCAGGCTCAGTTCGTGGGCGGAACGCCGGCTGTGCTTTCCGTTCTTACGCGGCAGCTATCGCTCGCGGCCGGCGCAACCTTCACGTGGACGGTGCAGGCGCTGGTCGAGAACAATGGCGTGCCGCAGAGCGGCCAGAGCGTGACGTGGCAAAATCCAACTGCCGGCATCGCGGCGCCAAGCCCGGCTTCGGTCACTACCAATTCCGCCGGCATCGCGACACAAACGCTCACCGTGGGACCGCTGGCCGAGGGCCAAACCGCGAGCATTAACGCCTGCCTGAACGGCACGAGCCAGTGCGTCGCCTTCACCGCCTTCGGGGCGCGACCGGAGTACGCGGCGCTCGAGGCCATCTCTGGCACCAACCAGAGCGTGGCTGCTTCTGGCACTGCGAGTCAGATCGCGCTGCGCCTTCTCGATATGGACGGCAACCCCATGGCCGGCGGCACGGTGACGCTCTACCAGGCGCTCTACGCGTGGACGCCGCCTTGCTCGCCCAACGTGGTGTGCCGGCCAGGAGCGCTGCTGGCTACCGAAGCCTCGACGGCCACCTCTGCTATCGATGGCTCGGTGACGTTTGTGCCCGCGGCCCTACCCGGCGTGGCGACGAATCTGATGGGCCTCGCCGCCTCGGGAAATACCTCGACGGTGAATATTTCGATTGAGCAGAATCCGTAAGGCAGGGAGCGAAGGAGTAAGGGAGCGTTCAGCTTCGCGCGGCGCGGCTCCGCGCCCTACAATGGAAACGGAACCCCAAATCCACGAGGAGAATTATGCCGCTTTCAGGAGAAGCCATCCGGCTGATGAATTACATTGACGACGTTGCCGTGACCCTGCGCCGGATACTGGCTGCCGCACCCACGCTGTCCGCTGAGGAGCGGGCGAAGGTCTCGGAGCATCTGCTGCGCGCGCGACCCAGCGCCGAAGAAGTGGCTACGGCCCTGGGTGCAAAGTAGGCCCCGGCCATGCACAGACCCCTGTGACCACCGTTGCCATCATCGGAGCCGGGCCGCTGGGGCGCTGGCTGGCGCTGGGCGCGGCCCGCGCCGGCTTTCGCGTGCTGCTGGAGGACGTGATGCCCGCAAATCTCCACCACGCGCGCGAGGCGATCAGGCTCGAGTTGAGCCCACAGGCGCTGCCCGCGGTGGCCTTCGTCTCCACCATTGAAGACGCAGTGCGCGAAGCGGATCTGGCTATCGACTGCGTGCCCGACGAGTTGGAGTCGAAGCTGGAAATCCTGTGGCTGCTGGACAGGATGGCGCCGCCGCGCACCGTGATTGCTACGCCGACCACCAACCTATCGATTGCGGATCTGGCCAGTTGCACTTACCGGCCGGAAAAATGCATCGCCATTGCTGTGGCGCCCAAGGATCTGGCGGCAGGCGTGGGACCAGGCATCACGCTGCGCACGGCCCCCGCGACAAGTGAGGAAACCGTGGCTCTGGTGTGCGATTTCTGGGAGAGCCTCGGGTTCAGGCCGGTGGTGGAGCGAGGCCATTAACTTGCCGCTGTTGAAAATGCAACCGCAGATCCTTCGACTCCCTCACGCTTTCCCTCACGTTGTGACGGGAAAGCGCTCGGTTGCTCAGGATGACAGAATTGAATTGTTGCGAACTTCGGTTTTGCAAGACTGCCGTTACAGCCGGCAAATCAGCAGTTCGCGCTGGTAGATCATCTCTGGCGGCAGGTGGTCGTGCACGTCGATGAAAAGTTCCTCATGGCCGAGGATCTCTTTGCGCCACGCGGCGCGGCTCACTTCCTGCATTTTTTCGAACTGCTCGCGCGGGAAGTCGAGCCCGGACCACTCCATGTCTTCGTAGTAAGGCGTCCAGCCGATGGGCGTCTCATTGCCCAGGGCGCGGCCGTGCGCGCGGTCCACGATCCACTTGAGCACGCGCATGTTTTCGCTGAAGCCCGGCCACAGGAACTTGCCGTCGTCGCCCTTGCGGAACCAGTTGACGTGGAAGATGCGCGGCGTTGAGCTCAGGTTGCGCTGCATCTTGAGCCAGTGACGGAAGTAGTCGCCCATGTGATAGCCGCAGAAAGGCAGCATGGCCATGGGATCGCGGCGTACCAGTCCCACAGCGCCGGCGGCGGCGGCCGTGGTTTCAGAGCCCATGGTCGCGCCCACGTAAACGCCGGCACCCCAGTTAAACGCCTGGAAGACGAGCGGCATGGTTGTGGAACGACGCCCGCCGAAAACAAATGCGCTGATGGGCACGCCTTCAGGATTCTCCCACTCCGGATCGATGGATGGACACTGCGCGGCCGGGGCGGTAAAGCGCCCGTTGGGATGTGCGGCCTTGGCGCCGGTCTGTTTGGCGATCTCCGGCGTCCAGCGCTCGCCGCGCCAGTCCACACATTCAGCGGGCGGCTCGTCGGTCATGTCCTCCCACCACACGCCGCCGTCGGGCGTGAGCGCCACATTGGTAAAAATCGAGTTGCGACTTAATGTGGTGATGGCGTTGGGATTGGTCTTGTCGCTCGTCCCCGGCGCCACGCCGAAGAATCCCGCCTCGGGATTGATGGCGCGCAACTGTCCGTATGCGTCCGGCTTGATCCAGGCAATGTCGTCGCCGACCGTCGTCACCTTCCAGCCTTTGAAGGCCGGAGGTGGAACCATCATGGCAAAATTGGTCTTGCCGCACGCCGAAGGAAACGCTGCGGCGACGTAGGTCTTCTCGCCCTGCGGCGACTCCACGCCGAGGATCAGCATGTGCTCGGCCATCCAGCCTTCGTCGCGCGCAATGTTGGAAGCGATGCGCAGCGAGAAGCACTTTTTGCCCAGCAGCGCGTTGCCGCCGTAACCCGAGCCGTAGCTCCAGATCTCGCGCGTCTCAGGGAAATGCACGATGTACTTGGTGTCGTTGCAGGGCCAGGGCACGTCCTTTTGCCCCGGCGCGAGCGGCATGCCCACCGAATGCATGCAGGGCACCACGCGCTTCTCGCCTTTGTCGATTTCGGCCAGGACCGGCAGGCCGATGCGCGTCATGATGCGCATGTTCACCACGACGTAAGGCGAATCTGTGAGTTGCACACCGATGCGCGACATGGGCGAACCCACAGGCCCCATGCTGAAGGCCAGCACGTACATGGTGCGGCCGCGCATGGCGCCGTTGAAAAGGTCCTTGAGCCGCTTGCGCATCTCGAAGGGGTCAAGCCAATTATTTGTGGGACCGGCGTTGTCTTTGGAGAGCGAGCAGATGTAGGTGCGGTCTTCGACGCGCGCCACATCGCGGGGATCGGAGCGGGCATAGAAACATCCTGGCCAGCGCTCCTGGTTGAGACGTGTGAATGTACCCGACGCCACCATTTCGTCGCACAGCCAGTCGTATTCCTGCTGGCTGCCGTCGACCCAGTGGATCGCGGCCGGCTGGGCGAGGTCGGCCATCTTCTCCACCCAGCGGATGAGGTGCTTGTTGGTCGTCAATGGCTTCGCAATGCTGGTTTTTCCCTGCTTCATATTCGTTCCCTCTTCTTCAGACGATGTTGGTCCGGCAGCAGAGTCTATGCGACTAAGGATACACATTCAGCTTTGGCCTGGCCGTCCGTCACAAAAACCAGACAGGTCCGCAGCAACCAGATTTTTTGCTGGGCTTTTGACTTATTTATACGTGAATGTGCATCGGGCGGCAAGACGGCGACCTGCCGCGGGCCGGGATAAGGCGCGATTTCCGGCTGGCCGTGCTATCCATCTAGCTTGGCGAATCTAAAGTTCGTTGAAGAACAGATGCAGGTCCTTCGACTCCGTTTGCCGCGCAAGACGCGTCAAACTTCGCTCAGGATGACCGATCATTATGACAGAACTCCTCCCAGGGAGGGAATTCATTTGGTCAATTGCAATAGAGCGAAGAGTCAGGGATGGAACCAGCCTGTGGCTAGAGCCTATTCCAAAGCCTGTTATTGACGGTCGAATGCGGCAAGGCCATTGAGGGGGTCCAGGCCGGGGTCAGCCACCAGCGCCGGTATCTGCCTCAGCACGGAACGAACGAGGGAGATCGGTGCGATTGAACTCCACTCCGTCGGCAGCCAGTTTCTTTGCCGTCTCCGCAAGGGATGCCCGTTTCGTCAGCAATTTGTGCTCGGCGCCCTCGCGATCCTCTGCCGAATCGAACTGGGCATACTTCTCCACATAGGCGAGCTTCCGATCGTAGAGATCAATTTCCTGGTGGAGCGATTTGAGGAAGTATTTGTCGTGCGGCACTTCCTTCTTCTGCGGTACTTCCTTTTTCATGGGAACTCCTCGGACAAAGCTGAAAAACTACAAGTTTGAGCGCGAGAACGAGGACGAACGGGGGAGTTCCGTCCTGTAACGCTGGCCTGTGACGACTTCGTGAGCGAACCCGAACAGGCGCATCTCGCCTGGAGGAATCCGCAAGCCGCCACATCCCTGAACGCCTTATCCCAGAAATCGGGGGAGGGCCTTATCCACGCTGCTCGATTTACTAACGGCCCCTGCCGCCGCCAAAGCCGCCGCCGCCGCCTCGCCGATTGCCGCCGCCACCGGCGCCGCTGGTCTTGCGCGCCTGAAAGCAGTTCTGGCAATACACGGGGCGGTCCCCGCGGGGCTCGAACGGAACCGTGGTCTGCTGTCCGCACCCGGCGCAAATCACGCTTGTACCCTGCGATGTACCGCGGCTATATCCGCCGCCACCACCACCCTGTTGCTCGTTTTTCTTGGCTTGCCGGCACGGTTTGCAGCGCTTCGGCGACGAATAACCACGTTCGCGGAAGAATTCCTGATCCTCGGCGGTAAACGTGAATGCCTGCCCGCAATCGCTGCACATGAGTTGCTGATCTTCAGCCATATATCCCTTTCGTCCATGCTGCTGGTGTGTAGTGCGTTCGAAAAACCATCGAACTTTGCTGTTTTGCCTCGGCCGCTTGCCTTCGCGGCCGACGCATCCGGAGCAAAGTCCGTCGAACTCATTGACCGATTTCGTGCGATTGCGAAGTCAAATGAATTCCGCCTTGAGTTGCCAGACAGGGATGAACTCTGTTTGCGTAGAAGGCAAGGGGTGCAGAGAATTTCCGTGTCATTCGAGTTGTCCGGGGGCCTCAGCACGCAAGGAGCAGCGCAAGCGCTGCCGTCGAGCGTTGGAATCCTCAAAAAAACCGGCAAGAACCGGGAAGATATCAGAGACGACCTCTACCCGGCGTGTCATTCGACTAGACAGCGACTAGACAGCCCGGACGTTCTCGGCCTGCAAGCCTTTCGGCCCTTTTACGACGTCGAACTCAACCGCCTGACCTTCCTTGAGCGAGCGAAATCCCTCACTCTTGATGGCCGAATGATGCACGAACACGTCTTCGCCGTCTGCACGGCTAAGGAAGCCGAATCCCTTCGCATCGTTAAACCATTTTACTGTTCCCTGTTCCATGACTTTTCCTTTGTTGCGTGATGTATCGCTGAACTCAAGTGGAATTGTTTGCTAGTTGAGCGGGAAGCAGAACAGGCAAGAACACCAAGTCGGATTCGACGACCAGCTAACAGTATATCACTTCCGGGAGGTAAAACTCTGCCAGCGGAGAAATTGACTCTGAAGGGGATGTATGCGGATTCACAGCAGTTGCGGGTTTTGGCGCAGCGATTAGGAGAAGAGCCTGAACAAGCGTATGCTCACTTTAGAGGGGATGCGCAACACAAACACTTTCCAGCCCTCCTCATCCTTGTGTCTCCGGCGTGGCACTCGACCAGCACCAAGCCCGGTTCTACGGACTACACCAGAACGAGCCCGGCTCTAAAGCAAACGCAAGACTACCGAGAATTGGGGCACACATGCGATCAAAGCTGGTGTATTCGGCTGGGCTAAAAATAGAAAACCGTTTTTTGTTGTCCGCCACGGTGATGCGCGCGGTGCGCAAGCTGCACGTCAGCTCCAGCAGGACTGAAGACACGCTCAATCGCGTGTTCGCCGATGTGGCTGAAGGCCGCTATATCGACGTGAAAATGCCGGAAATCGCGCCTCCCCCTGCCATCGATGAGCTGCTGGTTGTGGCTCCGCTGGTTTAATCGGCGTTTGTTCGGCTTGGTTTGATCGGCGTCAAATTCGCTTCCCGACCGCTTGCAGTCCGCTCTATTGCGCGCCCTGCAAGTATTTCTGCAGCCATGCGACGGAGCGGCTGAGCTCGTCCTGTTGGTGTTCGCGCTTTTGAAAGCCGTGTCCCTCCTCGGGATAAAAGACGGAATCCACGGTGCGGCCTTCCGCCTTTAGAATGCTGACCAACTGTTCGGCCTCTTCCCTGGGAACGCGGATGTCGTTATCGCCTTGGAGCACAAGCAGCGGCGCCTTTTCGTTGCGAATGTATTTGAGTGGCGAGCTGGCTTCATAAACACCGAGGTCCTTTACAGGGTCGCCCAGCAGGATTTTCTCGTATTCCTGGAGTTGCGGGTCTTCGTGCTCCAGCATGGTCAGCCAGTTCAGAATGCCGTACTCGTCCACGGCCGCCGACCACACATCCGGCGTTTTCCCGATCGCCATCAACGTCATGTAGCCACCATACGAGCCGCCCCAGATGCCCACGTGCTTCGGGTTGATGTAGCCCGTCGCTTTCAGGAAATCCACGCCAGCGATCTCGTCTTTCAGGTCCGCCCCGCCCAGGTCCTTGATATTGGCGTTCTGGAAGCTCATGCCATAGCCCGTCGAGCCGCGCACGTTGGGTGCGATGACCACAAATCCGCGCGAGGCAAGCAGCTCCGCGCGCCCATTGAACGTGTCAGTCACCTGGCCGGTGGGGCCGCCATGCGGCATCACCACCGATGCGGCGGCGCCGTCCCGCTTCAGGTTGACGGGAACCCACACAAACGCCGAGATCAGCATGCCATCGAAGCTGCGGTACGTGACGAGCTGCGACTTGGGCAACACGTTGTGCTCGAGCGCTGGGTTTGCGTTGTGCGTGATTTGCGTGAGCCGGTTGTCCGCAGCCAGGCGATACAACTCCTGCGGATGGCTTGAGTCCTCATGCCTCAGCAGCATGGAGCCGTCCGGCAGAAAGGGCGTGGGCGCGCCAGCGGGAAGATTCAGGCCTGCCGGTACGCCTCGTTCGGACTCCTGCATCGACTTCAGATCGAGAAAGCGTGTCGAGATGCGTCCATCCGCGTCCTTGAGATAGACAACGCTTCCCCCATCCGGCGTAAAGGCCACCCCTTCGGCCGACCACTGCGTATCCGTCAGCCAGCGCAGCTTTTTGCTCGCCAGATCATACAGGGCCACATTCTCATAGCCACCCTTGGCGTTCGAGGTGAGGAGCAGCGTGCCACCGTCGGGCGAGACGTCAGAGACCGACACCAGTTGCTTGCCCGTGTGCTCCATCAGTTGCTCGGTCGCGCCCGTGGCCACATTCACGCGATAGATATGGGAATCGTCGATGCCAATCGAACGGGTCGCATAGAGGAATTTGCCGTCGGGGCTCCACGCGTTTTCGCTCCACGACGCCTTGGGATCGGTCTCATGGGTCAGTTGGCGAAGGTCGCCAGTGGGCCAATCCATCACCGCCAGGTTGAAGGACGGCGCAGTTTTCTGTTTGACGCCAATGGCCAGCAGCTTTCCGTCCGGCGAGAACTCGTTCACCGATTCGCTCACGTCGGGAGTGTTGGTGAGGTTGCGCGGATCGCCTCCGCCGGCCGGCACCACATAGATGTCGTAATACTCGTTGCCGCCGCGGTCCTGGCTGTACACCACTGCGCTGTCGTCTCGTGTGAATCGGGCGCCCGTCTGGCGGTCGTCGTTCGTCACGAGCTTGTGCGCGCCGGTGCCGTCCGCATTCATGATCCACAGGTTCAGGCGGCCGCTGGCGTTACTGGTGTATACGAGCTTTCGGCCATCGTTCGACTGCGCCACATCGTAGATGCGTGTCGTGGTCAGCAAGGCTTCGACGCGCAGTGGCTCAGTTGCCGCCGCACTGCCTGAGCTTATGGCGTGCGGATCGGTCGGGACCCGCTCGGCCGGTCCGTCGGCGTAAGCAGCCAGGGAAACACAAACAAAGACACTCAAAGCAACGAGCGTGATCTTCATACACCGACCTCCCGGAGAACGAATGCATTCACTTTAGCATTCTGTACCCCAGGAGCTGCACCCAGAAGCGGGTGCTGATCTGGTCGTCGCCAAACGCCAGTTATCAGGTCATAATCTCTAGGCAGCCGGTGACTCGCCCGAGCCACGGAAAATCAAACGCCTGGCATGCCATCCTTTCGAATGGCATGCCAGGCGCTCTGCGTTAAGGCTTCGTGGAACGTGAATCTATGGCTACGCTGCGTTCTCGTTGGCGGCGCCTATATTCACGCCGCGCACGCGGAAGTGCGTCATGTGAATCGAAAGGGCGCGTTCGATTTTGCGCAGATCGTTGCGCTCGGCGGGTCCCGCAAACGTTGATGCGATGCCGCGGGCCGAAGCGCGACCCGTGCGGCCGACGCGATGCACAAAATCCTCGGCGACTTTGGGCAGATCGAAGTTGACCACTTGGGCAACGTTGGCTACATCGATGCCGCGGGCGGCCACGTCGGTGGCTACAAGCACACGATGCCGGCCCTCGGAGAAGTTGCGCAGAGCCGAGTTGCGTTGCGATTGCGAACGGTCGCCGTGAATCTGAATGGCCGCATGACCGGAGCGGATTAGCCGCCGCGCTACCCGGTCGGCGCCGTGCTTAGTGCGCACGAAGACCAGGAAGCTGCCCTTGTCGGCATTCAGCAGATGCTCGAGAAGCTCCTGCTTTTTGTCGGCGTCCACGCTGAAGGCGCGCAGTTCCACGTTCTCGGCCGGCTTCATGGTGGAGCCAATCTCGATGCGAACCGGGTTGTTGAGATAGTTGCGCGAGACTTCCTTGACCGTGCCTTCCAGTGTGGCCGAGTAGCACAGGGTCTGGCGCTCTTTCGGGATCATGGACACAATGCGGCGAATGGCCGGTTCGAAGCCCATATCGAGCATGCGATCCACTTCGTCGAGCACCAGAATCTTGATGCCGGCGAGCCGGACGAGTTTGCGTTTGAGGAAATCCTCAAGCCGCCCCGGAGTGGCGACGATCAGGCGCACGCCGCGGCGGATGGTCTGCAGTTGATCCTGTTCCGACATTCCGCCCACCACCAACGCAACGGTTTGCGCCTGGCTGGTGCGGATGGCGCGGAAGGATTTCTCGATCTGCATGGCGAGTTCGCGCGTGGGCAGCACGATGAGTGCGCTCGCGTCGCGGCCTTCGGTTTTTTGCAGCATTTCCACGATGGGAATGAGGAAGCTGAGGGTCTTGCCGGTTCCGGTTTGCGCCGTGGCCAGCACATCGCGGCCTTCGAGCGCGGGAGCAATGGCAGCAGCCTGCACCGGCGTGGGGATCTTGAATTGGTTGGCTTCGAGCCGGGCCATCAAAGCCGGGGAAAGTGAAAACTGTGAAAACTGAGTCGTCAAAATAGACAATCTTCCTATTGACTCCGGGAGCCCAAGATTTCATGGGGGCCTGCAAACGGAGCCGGACACAAGAAGCGCGTAGGCCCATCAATGGGCGCGAGCTTTCTCTAAGAAATTACGCGTAAGGAAGAACCGAATGCGTCCCTGAGACTGGCGGCCAGCATTTTAGAAATGCCCGCGGCCCGGAACTGACCCACGCTACACGAAACGCCAAGCGGCACGCTGCCGATCGGCACCCTTTTGTTGCGCAGAGCATGCGCTGTCCTGGCGTCGCTGCCAAGCCACTTTGCAGAGGAGAAGCAGTACTTCACTCCTGATCCTTTCAGGGATCAAAAGCTGAGTCACCAGGACGGAAACTCAAGGGTTACGCTGTAGGGGCTTGGGGAAATCTGTGCAAGGCAGAGTTGCCTTCAGGGGCAAAGCGCCGCTCACGACCAAATCACTGAGCGCAAGTTCAGTATAGCATGGTTGCGCATTTCCTTCGCCGTGGTCGCTCCTCCAATATAGATGGAGCCTGCGAAAGGAAACCTGAAAGGTCCGATTGGGTTGGGTTCGGCGAGGTGGGGATGGGTGAAGCGGCTGGCGATGCTTGAGGATTTGGCTCTTCAGGCAGACTCAAACCTGCAACCCTTCGGTTATCAGCTAGAAATGTGCTCTTTCAGCATTGTTCGCTGATGCTCTATATCATTTAGGTTCAGAGGCTTATGAAGACTATCGGTCGAGAAGAAACTGTGGATATTACCCACAATCAACCGCCCCCCTTGCGGCAGTCTCCCACAAAAGTCTTCACAGTCCTTACTGCAATTCGCTCGAACTCAAATGCCTCCAAGCAATGCCAAGAGTAGCGTTCTAAGTGTGCGATTGTATTTCGCCACTCGAACGGTTCCTCCGTCTTACCATCGAATTCTCCTGGAAAGCGATCCACTACTCAGCTTCTAATCGTCAGGACTGGGCAAGGGGCATCTACTATGATCCGAAAGGCCCCGGATTTTCTCATCTCCATGCCGATATGCGAAGTCTTCCGGATACCGAGCACCAGGAGTTCGATTGATCGCTCTTTGATGTGTTCGAGGATTTTGTCGTGCGCCCCGCCGGTGGCCACATAGGTTCTTGGATCGCAGAATTCTTTGGCAGATTGCGGCACGAGCGCGTCAAGGGCGCTGAAGAAGCGATTCTGAAGATCGGCGAGACGTTCTGGATGCTCGATTACGGCCTCCTGAATCACATTGAGCACATCAATCTTCGCCGCGAAAACTTCAGCGAATGTAACCGCATAGTTCGCAGCATTGGCGGCCGCCTCAGTAAAGTCGGTCGCAAAAAGAATCCTCTCGAAGGGGAACGCTTGTGAGGACAAGGGCTGAACGTGAGGGCCAATGGTAAGCGCTGGCCAGCGCGTAGACCGTAGGATCTTCTCTGCGGTCGAGCCGATGATTCCCCGTTCCAGGCGACCTCCGCCATGCGTTCCCAGAACGATCATGGACGGTCCAAGCCTGTCTGCCAGATCCGGAATCACATCTTCCGGATTTCCTTCCAAGAGCGTGGGGGCGATCTCGAATGAACTTGCTCCCAAAGAGTTGGCCTCTCTCGCTAGAAGATGCGTCAAGTTCTGTCTCTGCTGGCTTGATCGTCTGTCACCGACTTCAACTTCCAACGCGGCTTGTTCCAGCGTGAAGGCATGAGTCACCAGCAGTTTTGCCGAGAAATAGGCGGCCATGCGCGCGGCGTAGAAGCCGGCGTTCCTGGAGCAAAGAGAAAAATCTGTTGCGTAGATAACGGACTTCAGGTTCAATTCGGGCCTATCGCCAATCACTGGCATGGTCGTTCTCTCCTGGAAACAAGGCGCAAAATCAGAATGATCAACACGGTCACACTCACTGCGGCATAGAAACGGTCCCTGAGGAGTGAGAATCCAACCGCGCCGAATATGACACGGGAAATTTCACAAAAGCTACTGACCGGTCTGGAACCGTACCACCGCCAGCGCGGTTTGATAGGCGTAGCGGGCATTCGCATAGTCGATCTCTGCCTGCGTCTGTGCAAGTTGCGCCTGGGTCAGCTCCACGATTCCGCTTAAGCCGATCTTGTACCGCTCCTGTGAAAGATCGAGAGCCATGTTCGACTCGTTCAGCATTTCCTGCGTGACGCCGATGCGCTGGAACGCGTTCTGTGCATTCAGGACCGCGGTGCGTAAATCGCGCGCAATCACATCGCGCAGGTTCCTCACTTGCTCCCCGGCAGCATTAGCGCGCAGCTTTGCTTCCTGTGCGCGGGCGTTGTACAGAAATCCATTGAAGACCGGAATACTAATGTTTGCGCCGACGGCGCCGTACCACGAGGATTGAATCTGATCCGCGCGCACCGGCGTGCCGCCCACCGCGGCCAGCGCCGAAACGGTCGGCATCCACAGATCGCGTTCGGCGGTGCTAAATTGGCGGGCAGCGGTGTAGTTGTGGTTGAGCGCGGCAAGATCGGGACGCGTGGCGAAAGCCGTTTGCAGCAGCGCTTCAGCATCCTGGGGCGCAGGCTCGGGATTTGCCGTAGTCTCATCCACGAGCGTGTATTGCTCATCCCGTTCGGAGCCTAACACGGCGTTCAGGCTCGCCATGGCGTCGGCGGCGTCATTCTGGGCGTCAAGCAAAAGCAATTTGGCCTGCGAGAGCTGCACATCCGCAAAGCTCAGATCGAGATCCGACCGCAGCCTTGCCTTGGCGAGGGCGCCAACCTGGTCCACCGTCGCCTGGCGCTGGTTTATCGTTGCTTCCGCCACCTTCAGCACCGCCTGGCTCGTCAACACTCGATAGAACGCCTGATCCACTGTCAGCGTGATGTCGAGTTCCGTGGCACGCTCGTTTTCGAGTTGCGCCTGTGCGTTCGATTGCGCGCTCCGCACCAGGTTGTGCGTGCGTCCGAAGTCCGTGATCAGTTGGCTCACCGACAAGCCGCCTGCGGCGCGGTCGTAGACTGATGGATTATTCAGTAGGCCTGCGGTGATGCGGCTGTTGTCGTGCGCGCCTGCCGCCGTCAGGGCACCCAGTACCGTGGGCAGTTCCGCAGAACGCAGCTCACGCGTCACCTGTGCCTGCGCCAGCGCTATGAGCCGCGCCACGCTAATGTTTGGGTTGCGCTCGATCGCGATGCGCTCTGCGTCTGCGAGTGTCAGTCGCGGTCCCGAGGACGCAGCAGGCCCAGCTGGCGCTTGTGCAGCCGGCAGTTGCAGGGAGGGCATCTGCGCCTTCGGCATCTGCGCCTGTTGCGAGCGCATTGCGCACGGCAAAAAGACCAGTAACAATGACGCGCACGCGGCGGGGATCAATCTCCTCTTCACCGATTCAGTCATGTCTATTCCTCCGCGGTCGCGGTTTTGGGCTTGTCCCGCTCATGTATTACCAGGTACACCGCCGGAACCAGGAACATGGTGACTACAACAGATAGCGCCAACCCACCGATTATGGCCCGCGCCAACGGCGCATACTGTTCGCTACCCGCCTCCAGTCCCAGCGCCATCGGAATCATGCCCAGCAGTGTCGCCAACGAGGTCATCAGAATGGGGCGCAGACGAACCTTGCATGACTCCACCACCGCTGCTTTAAGTCCCATACCCCGGTGGTGAAGAATCCCCGCGAACTCGACGATCAGAATGCTGTTCGACACCACGATGCCGGCCATCATGATTACTCCCATCAGCGACATGATGTTCAGTGAACTACCGGTCACCAGGAGGATGAGCGCCACGCCAGCCAGCCCCGGTGGAATCGCCATCAGGATGATGAAAGGGTCGATGAAGGAAGCGAACTGGGCCATCAGAATCAAGTAGACGAGCAGGATGGCAATGATGAGGCCAACGCCGAAGTCGTGGAATGCCTGGTTCATGCTCACCACAGCGCCCCTCACATCGATCACCGTGTTCTTGTCGTGCTTCGTGGCCGCCAGCAGACGCTCGATTTGCGCGCCCACACCCTGCAATGCTTCGCTCTTGGTGGCCACATAAATGTCGATCACGCGGCGAATCTGGTTGTGGTCCACCTCCGTGGGCGTGTTGATCTGCTGGATATTGGCCACCGCGCCCAAGGGCACGTAGCCCGCCGAGTTCTCGTTGCCGGTCGCCTGCGATGAGGCTGGATCCGACTGCCCGCCCTCCTGCATCGGGCTGTAGCCGGCTGGGCGCACGCCGCGCAACGGAATGCTCTTCATATCCTCCATCGACATGTTGTCGATCCAACTGTTTGCGTATTGCACCGTGACCATGTAGTTGTTGCCGCTCTTCGGATCGATCCAATAGCTGGGAGCCACCATGCCGTCTGAGGTGAGCGCCGTAATCACGTCGTCGACCACCTCTTTGGCCGAAAGCCCGATCAGGCTGGCGCGCTCGCGGTCGATGTTGAGCGCCAGGCCGGGATAATCGATGCTTTGCGGGATGTACACACTGCTCACGTTGGGCATCGCTTTGATCTTCGCCGCCAGTTGCGTGGCCAGGGCATAGGAGCCATCCATATCCTGCGACTTGATCTGAATGTCGATGGGAGCCGGCAGCCCCTGATTGATGACCGAATCGACCAGACCGCCGGCCTGGAAATAGGTCGAGAGCTCCGGCATCTCGCGCGCAAGCTTTTCCTGTACACGGCGGATGTACTCATAACTCCCAGTGCCGTGGTCCTCCTTCAGGCTGGTCTGTACAAAGGCGGTGTCCATCGAGGCATTGGTAGTGTAGATGGCCGAAAGATCGGGATAGACGCCAATGTTGGAGACGATCATATCCAGATCTTTGGTTGGCACCACACTGCGAATGATGCCTTCGACTTTTGCGATGTAGTCGTTACTCACTTCAAGACGCGTGCCGCTTGGCATGCGCACGTCGATGATGAATTGGCCTGGGTCAGTGCGGGGAAAGTACGCGCGGCCGATGAAGGGAACCGTAACCACCAGCAGCAGCACTACACCGCCGAGGATCGCTGCGGCGGTAAAGCCGGGCCGCTCCATAGCCCGCATCGCACGTCCCTCGTACCAGTTCAGCATGGCCTGGAACTTTTCGTTGAACATGGTCTCGAAGCGCGTGAAGAAGCTCAGCCGAGATTGGTTGCCTTCGACGTCGCGGCGCAGGCGGATGAATTTGGCGCAGAAGAGCGGCACCACGGTCATGGCGAAGAAGTACGATGCGAAGATCGAAACTACCACGCCCAGCGCCATCGGCGTGAAGATGTACTTGCTCACACCAGTGAAAAACGTCACCGGGAAAAACACGATGGATGTAGTGAAAGTGGCGGCCAGCACCGCCATCGAAACCTCTGTTCCGCCCGTCTCTGCCGCAACCTGCGGCGATTCCCCCATTTCCATGTGCCGAAAGATGTTTTCAAGCACGATCACGCCGTTATCGATCAGGCGGGAGAAGACCAGCGCAAGTCCGCCCAGGATCATGGTGTTGATGGAGCCGCCCGTGTAACCGACGATCAGAAGGCAGACCACCATCGAAAGAGGAACGGAAAGGACTACGGCGATCATGGCGCGCGGGCTGCCCAGGAAGACAAGAATCATCACCCCGGTCAGCACCAGTCCGATCAGCGCTTCTTTCGAAACATTCTTGATCGCCAGCTTGACGAAGAGGGATTGGTCGAATACCACTTCCGTCTTCAGTGATTCAGGAATATCGACCAGATGCTTGATGGCGGCTTTCATTCCGTTGACGATGGTGATGGTGTTGCTGTCGCCGCCCTGCTTGAATACCGGGACGTAAACCGAACGCTGTCCGTCGATGCGCACGATATTGTATTGCAAGGCTCCAGAGTCTATCGCCTTGCCGATGTCGCCCACCAGCACCGATGAGTTGCCCACCGACTTCAGCGGCATCTGGTTCATCGAATTCGCATCAGGAAACTGACTGTTGGCGTAGATGTTGTAGTCCTTGGAGCCGATGCGCACGTCGCCTGCGGGCAAAATCAGGTTTGAGCTGTTTACCGACGTCACCACATCGTTCAGGCTCAGGTTGCGCGCCTCCAGCTTTAGCGGATCCACGTAGATCTGAATCTGCCGGTACGTTCCTCCGTACGGCTGCGGCACCGATGCGCCCTGCACATTCGAAATCTGGTTGCGCACCTGGAACTGTGCCAGGTCCTTCAGACTGGTTTCGTTCAGTCCCTGACCCTTGAGCGTCACCAAGCACACAGGCTGCGTCGATGCATCCATGCCCAGCACCACCGGGGGCAGCGTCCCCGGCGGCAGTCGGCGCAGATCGGCCATGGCTAGATTGGCGATGTTGCTCAGCGCCGCATTGGGATCGGTGCCAGGCTTGAAATAGATCTTGATCAGACTCACGCCCGACAGCGAGCGCGACTCGCTGTGGTCGATATTGGCGCCGAGTGTGAAAAAACGCTCGAACGTATTCGTAATGTCGGCTTCAATCTGCTCTGGGGGCATCCCGTTGTAGAACGTGGCCACCACCACCACCGGCATATCAATCCTGGGAAACAGATCCACCGGCATCTGAGCGATGTTGACCGCTCCCACAATAGAGACCAGCAGGCACAACATGATGATGAAGTAGGGGAATCTGAGAGCAAACTTCGGCATCAGTGCGCGCCTCCATCGCTCGTTTCGGCCTTCATGTCGATCATGCCACCCGTCTCCTGCACCGTCTCCGAGGCAGACGAAGCGGTGAGCAGCGGGCTCACTTCTTCGTCCTCCTGGTACTTATCCTGACCGCCTATCACCACCCGGTCACCGGGGTTGAGTCCGCTGGTGATCTCAGCCAGCTTTGATCCCTGGAGGCCCACGGCGACGCTGCGAGTGTGAATGCGATTGCTGTCATCTAGAACGTAGACCGTTTCCTGTTGCCCATTCAGCACCAGCGCCTCCACCGGAATCGTCACCACGTTTGTCACGTGCCCCAACTGCAAGAGCGTGTTGGCGTACATCCCAGGCGCGATGGACAGATCCTTGTTCTCTACATCCACTTCGGTCTCCATGGTCCGGGTCTCGAAGTTCACTTCGCGCGTAAAGCGCACGATCTTTCCCGTAAAAGAGCGGCCGATCGCGTCCACGCGCACCTGCAACTGGTCGCCTGCTTGGACGTATTTCACATCGTCCTCAGGCACCGGGATGCGCAGCCGGAGAAGATTACTCTGCGACAGCCGCACGATGGGAAGCGCCTGGTCGTTGGAGTTGGTCCCGCCCTGGATCAGTGCGCCGGTGTCCGCGTAGCGCCAAATCACAACACCGTCCAGAGGCGCCGTCACGTTGGTGTAGTTTTCCAGCGCCGCGATGCGTTGATTGTCTGACCGTGCTGCGTTCGCGTGTTCCTGCGCCGCCGCCATCGCCGATTTGGCTGCGTCTACCTGTGCCTCCGACGACAAATCCTTGGCCTGTGCATCGTCCAGTTCCTGTTGCGCAATCAACCCCGGCCTTCCCGCGGACGCCTGCTTCAGTCGTTCTGAAGCAGCGTGCAGAGCCGCGTGCTCCGCCTCGGCGCGATTAATCTGGTGCTGCGCCTGTGCGATCTCTTCTTTGCTCTGCTGGAGTTGAAACTCGGTTTGCTGCAACTCCGCCTTCAACTCCGGCACTTCAAGAATCGCCAGCGTCTGGCCCTGATGCACGACATCGCCAATATCCACATTGATGCGCGACATGTAACCGCTAACCTTGGGGTGCACATCCACTACCTGGTAGGGTTGGAACTGACCGGCCAACGTCAGCACATGGGAAATATCACCTCGCTGCGCTGTGGCAACCTTTGCGGAAGGAACCGCTTCAGCTCTGGCTTCCGACTTGCTGTCCGTCTTGCGGCAGGCAACGATGCTGGCCGTGACCGAAAACGCCAATCCTATGGCGAGAATCAAGGATGTCTGCTTGCGCATGTCTTGATTGCACCTCTTAGATGAAATCTTGTGAATGCTGGGCCAATGTGGCATGACAGGTTCGCCGGTGGAGAACATACCGCGCGGCTGCTGGCCAATTGGCCCAAGCCGGTCGCTTCAGTCTCAACTGCGGCGGAACAATCAGATGAAGATGGGTGGGGGGCGAACGAAGAAGATATTCAATAGTCCGCGACGAAGATGCCACGAATGATTTGTGGGCTGTTCTCTTTGGCGGGATGCTTGTGGGTTCAATAGGCTTGCGGCAAGCAACAGAAAAAAGAAAACGGCAACAGGAGCGGTCGAGCTAACCCTGGTGGAGGTTCTTGCTCCCACTTCCAGTAAGTTTTCCGCGATTCCAGACTGCTCATTTCTGGATAGGAGCTTGGCCTGTGAAATCTTATGAGAATCTGTCTGAGGTGAATCATAAAGGGAAAGCTTATATTGCAGACCCCATGCGAAGACGCAGACAGCCAATCCCAGGGACGCCAGGCCCCCCAGGAGATTCAACGACCGAGTTGCACTCCAACGTTGCACTTTCACCGGGATCCAGGTCCAAGTCTAACCCATTCGGCTGACGCAACCCATAACCGTGCCGGCCCATTAAGAATCGACTAATTGTTAGATAGCACCATCGCGCAAATAGGTTGCTCAACTATTTTCCAAGAGCGGCCAGTCGCGACAAGAACCCTCATTGGCAGCCGCTATTGCCTGAAGAATGGTCGATTTTGCTCACCTGAGTTCAAATTGCACCGTCATCGAACAGTGAAAGCAGCTAACCTTATCGGATAGACTCACTTCGGAGGAGCACCATGAAGATTGGCTTGGTTGGGCGGTCGGGGACTGCCGTTCTTCTCGGATTTGCTTTTTTCTCTTTCTTGCCGCAGATCCGAGCGCAGTTCACCCCGGTTCTCACGGGAAGTGCGTCTTCCATTCCAGAGGCTCAGTTGCTGAAACCGGAGGCGCTGGTCCAACTGCTGCATGCGACAAACAAAGACAAACCTTTGATCTTGCAAGTTGGTTCGCATATGCTCTTCGCCCAGGCGCATATCCCCGGTTCGGAATACGCGGGGCCGGGATCACAGCCAGCAGGAATCGAGAAACTTGAGAGTCGCGTGAATGCACTTTCACGGAAAAAGCTCATTGTGCTTTATTGCGGCTGCTGCCCCTGGAATCGCTGTCCGAACCTTGGGCCAGCGTATGCGAAATTACGCGACATGGGTTTTACCAATGTGAAGGCCCTCTATCTAGCCGACAATTTTGGCGCCGATTGGGCCGACAAAGGATACCCGGTTGAACAGGGCTACTAACGAGGGATGGTTGCGAGGCGCGCCAGGCAATCCGAAAGGCGCAGGGATTGCGCCGTCCACACTCCACCGCTCATCTACACTGAAGCTGCTTTTGTGCCTTTGTGTGGGAGTGAGCACTGCACAGGCTCCGGTAGCGGCAACTTCGTTACTTCACAGAAAAGCGCCGGAGTTCGCACGCACCGATTTGCATCATCGGAAACTGGATCTCCGCACTTATCGGGGCAAGGTTGTATTGCTTGATTTCTGGGCCACATGGTGTGATTCCTGCCAGCTTGAAATGCCTCGTTTCGTTGCCTGGCAAACCCAATATGGCTCGCGTGGTTTGCAAATCATCGGCATTTCGATGGACGACGATCCGGAACTGGCGCGAAAGATGTACGAAAAGCAGAGGCTAAACTACCCCGTAGCGATGGGCGATGACAAACTCGGAAGACTATACGGAGGAGTACTCGGCCTCCCGTTAGCTTTTTTGATCGACCGCCAAGGCAAAGTCCAGGCGCTGTTCCGAGGTGAAGCTGATTTGAACTTGATTGAAGAGGAGTTCAAGCGCCTTCTTCGTCCGTGAGTTGGCGGCTTCAGCCTGACCGAGGGTCCACCACGATACGTGTGATCTTCACTTCCATGGCGGCGCTCTCTTCCATAAGAAGAAAGCCACGAGAGCGGCAATTCGTTACATCATGGCGGGAGCATTTTTGTCGACGGGGATCGCCAACATGCGCAGGTATTCCCTGGTGAGGATGGCGCGCAGACGCGGTGCGACGGCCGAATCGCAAGAGATCTCCAGGGAGCGGCAACGATCGATGGCAGTGCGCAGATCGCGCAGAAACGCCACGCAGGACGGACATGCTTCGATGTGCTCGCGCATCTGTTCGCAGGGCAATGGTTCCACGCGGCCGTCGAGATACTCGGAGAGATTGGCGAACAGATCGCGGCATTCAGCCGGGCGTCGCGCTCTGTTGGCTCGGGCGCGCCCGGGCTTGCTTGCGGAGCGTCTGGCTTGTTTGGGTAGCTCGGGAATGGCGTTGAGTAGCTGGCTCATCTCCTTGCGCACGCTGAGACGCGCCCGATGGAGGCGAATCCGCACCGTTCCCTGTTGAAGCGAGAGAACCTGCGCAACCTGATCGGTGGTTAGCTCTTCCATATCGTGGAGCACGAGAACGATGCGCAATGTGGCGGGGATGCGGAGGATTGCCTGATGCAGCAGGTGGTGCTGCTCGGCGGCGAGGACGTTGCTTTCCGGGTCTGCCGCGGCATCCTCAAGCAGCCTGCCCAGTTCGTCAGCGTCCGGCATCAGCTCATCAAGCGAAAGAAAGTGTGCCGGAGCGTGTGCAGGCTTGCGGCGCATGCGCCAGCAGCGGTTTCTGGTCACGGTGTAAAGCCAGACGGCCATCTGCTGCGGGGTCCGGATCTTGGCAAGGTGCCTGATGGAACGGGAGAGCACCTCTTGCATGGTGTCTTCGGCATCTTCAGGATGGCCGCAGACCTTCATGCTGAACGAATAGACCGTGCTCTGAAGTAAACCGATCGCCTCCTCGACAGCTTCGGGAGTGTCCTGGTGGAGGAGGTCGGTGGCTCGGATCAGTTCTGGCCGCATCGTTTGGGTGAATCGGGAGCCAGATCAGTATATTCTCACGCGTGAATGAAGTGAGAATCGCTTGCACTGGAAACCGCCAATTCACTGCGCACAGGGAAGCGCTGGGGCATTCTGTTTCAAGGCCGCTTCAATCATTTGCAGGCAAATGGGAGATAACTTACTGAGCCACTCCCGATTCCCAGCGCGTTCAGATTTGGAATCTATGGCGACCCATGCGCGCAACAAGGCAAGTGCAAGGCCCAGTTCAGACCCCGAACGGCCTGCCTCCAACAGGTACATCTCGCGGTAAATCTCATCTTGAATTCGTGCGGTTGGGGTGCGGGCATGCATGACTGGCTCACTCTCCGGAAATGCAAGCAGCACCTTTCAGGCCTAGGGCGCGCAGGATGGACATGGCTGGGCACCAGTTGGTGAAGGCTGATTGCAGCAGGTTGAGTCCGACGAATACGGTCAGCCACAGCCAGTAGAGCGAAAAGTAGTGAGCAAGAACAAGCGATAACAACACCATCACGCCAGCCATCAGGCGCAGTCCACGTTCAACGGTCATAGGGAATCTCCTTGTTCGGTTTCAGGTTGATGATCAGGTGCGGCTTGATGCCGCGAATGAACCATGAAGTAAAGCACCGGAATGGTCGGCCACGAAAGGAAAGTCGAAGCGACCGCTCCTGCAATCAGCGAAAGTGCGAGCCCCTGAAAGATGGGGTCGGTCAGAATTACACTCGCGCCGACGACGACCGCTGCTGCTGTCAGAAGCATGGGACGGAATCGCGTTGCGCCTGCATCGATCACCGCCTCGGCCAGCGGCATCCCCTGGCGGATGCGAAGTTCAATGAAGTCGACAAGGATAATCGAGTTGCGCACGATGATGCCTGCGCCGGCGATGAAGCCGATCATCGAGGTCGCCGTGAAGAATGCGCCCAGCATCGCATGAGCGGGCATGATGCCCACGAGTGTGAGCGGAATCGGGGCCATGATGATCAGCGGCACGATGAAGGAGCGGAACCAGCCCACCACAAGCACGTAGATGAGAACGAGCACCGCGGCAAACGCCAGGCCCATGTCGCGGAAGACCTCGATCGTAATCTGCCATTCGCCGTCCCACTTCATCGAGTAATGGTCCGTGGACTCAGGCATCGACGCGTTGTAGCGGGCCAGCGTGTATCCAGCCGGAAGCGTGAGATGGTCGAGGTCCTTGTTCATCTTCAGGATTGCGTAGACTGGGCTTTCCACCGCGCCAGCTACATCTCCCGTGACATAGACCACGCGACGCAAGTTCTTGTGATAGATGCTGGGCTCGATGGTCTTGTGCTCGACAATGACAAGCTCGCGCAGAGAAACCATGCCTCCGTCGGCGCCGGGCAGGCGGATGTTCTCCAGTCCCTGCTCGGAAGAGCGATCGGCGCGGTCGAGTTGGACAATTGCCGGCACGGGTTCCCGTGATGTCTGATCGTGCATCAGGCCGACCTGATCTCCCGAGAGAGCCAGCGCCAGGGCATGAGGGACATCGGAGACCGCAATGCCGTGTTGCGCAGCCTTGACCTCATCCACGCGCATCACCAGCCTCGGCTGCGGATCTTCGACATACCAGTCCGTATCCACAACGCCTGCGGTGTGCTGAAAGATCGACTTGATCTGCTGCGCAACCTGGGTCTGACCAGCCAGGTCCGGGCCGTAGACTTCCGCAACCAGTGTCTGGATCACCGGCGGCCCCGGCGGTACTTCGCTCACCTGGATGCGCGCCCCATACGCGTTGCCGATCGCGTCGAGCAACGGACGAAGCCGCTTGGCAATGGCATGGCTCTGCACGCTGCGTTGCTTGGCAGGCAGCAGGTTCACCTGGATGTCGGCCTGATTCGGCTGGCGGCGCATGTAGTAGTGGCGCACCAGTCCGTTGAAGTTATACGGCCCGGATGTTCCGGTGTACGTCTGGTAGTTGAGCACGTCCGGCTGCCGAGCGAGTTCATCTCCCAACGCCTGGGCCACGCGCGCCGTCTGCTCAAGGGGAGTGCCGTCGGGCATGTTGATGACCACCTGGAGTTCGCTCTTGTTATCGAACGGCAACATCTTTACTTTGACGAGTCCTAGTGGCACAAGCGCCACCGAGACTAGAAACAGCACCACTACTCCAATGAAAAACAGTGCGCGATTGCGCGCGGACTGGATCAATGGCGTCATGATGCGGCGATAGAGTCTGGTCCGCCAGTTCTCCGTCTCGGGCTCCAGCATTTTGGCTCCTTCGAGATGGCGGCCAACAAGGCGGAGGGCCGCCCAGGGCGAAACTACGAAGGCAACCAGCAACGAGAAGAGCATGGCCGCAGATGCGCCCACGGGGATAGGGCGCATGTAAGGCCCCATCAGACCGCGGACAAATGCCATCGGCAATACCGCGGCAATCACGGCGAAAGTGGCAAGAATGGTTGGATTGCCCACTTCTGCAACGGCTTCAACCGCGACTTCACTCATCGGCCGCCCATGATTCTCCGGTAATCGGAAGTGGCGCACCATATTTTCGACCACAACAATGGCGTCATCGACAAGAATGCCGATCGAGAAGATCAAGGCAAACAGCGTAACGCGATTGATGGTGTAGCCCAGGAAGTAAAACACCGACATGGTGAGCGCGAGCGTAACCGGAATTGCCAGCAGGACAACGCCCGATTCGCGCCACCCGAGAAAAATCGCGACAAGCAAAGTCACGGACAACGTGGCCAGCAGCAAATGCTCCAGCAATTCATCCGACTTGGCCTTTGCCGTTTCTCCATAATTCCTGGTCGTCGTCACCGTCACGTCGTTAGGAATCGTTACGCCCTGCATCTCATGCACGCGCTTGAGCACGGCATTCGAGATGTCGGTGGCATTCGTCCCCTTGCGCTTGGCCACGGTCATCGTCACCGCCGGATACTGGCGCAATCGCTGCTGCGCTGAGGCGCTCGCGTTCGTCGTGCCGTAGACTACATAGTCTGAAGGCTCCGCGGCGCCATCGACAATCTTGTCGGCCACGTCGCGAAGGCACACCGGATGCCCGCGCACCACGCCCACTACCACATCTTCCAGATCCGCGCGGCTGTTGAAGAGATTGCCGGCGTCGACGCGAACTTCATGGTCGTTATCGGAAAAGCTCCCCGCCTGCACGCTCGCATTTGCGGCTTGCAAATGCCCAACGATTGCCATGGGCGATAGGCCGTAGGCACTCAGCTTTTCCGTACTTAGCACCACGCGCATGGTGCGTGGAAGGCCGCCGATGATCGCCGTCTCAGATACATCTGAAATTTGTGCGATGTTGTGTTGCATCTCATCCGCGATGGCGCGCAATTGATAGCCGTTGTAATGCTCGCCCCACAGCGTCATGGCCAGGATCGGCACATCGTCGATGGAGCGAGCCTTGATCAGAGGCTGCGTAACTCCCGGTGGCATGCGATCGAAGTTCGAGTAGAGCTTGCTGTAGACCTTGATGAGGGCATCTTCCTGAGGCGTGCCGACCAGAAAACGCACAATCACCAGGCTCTGCCCTGGCGCAGACGTCGAATACACATATTCGACGCCCGAGATCTGATGCACGAGCGTCTCGATCGGCAGCGTGACGCGCTCTTCCACCTCCGCCGGGGATGCGCCCGGCATGGCGGTGGTGATGTCCAGCATGGGAACAAGGATTTGCGGCTCCTCCTCGCGCGGTATGATAGCCACCGCAAAGATCCCGATGGCCAGCGACGCGGCAATGAAGAGCGGCGTCAGCTTGGAGTTGAGAAACGAATGGGCCAGGCGTCCGGCGATTCCAAGGTCTTGCTTCATTGCTGGACCTCAATGCGCTTGCCGGCCAGATCGCGGTCCGAGGGTGCGTCAACCAGTTTTTCGCCAGAAGAGATACCTGACAGAACTTCGATAAGATTGCCTTGTCCCGCGCCGAGCGTGAGATAACGGAGTTGCGCGATCCCTTGACCGTCGAGAACGTAGATGCAGGCCAGTGAGCCGCGCATGACAACCGCCGAGCGCGGAATCAGAATCGCCTGGCGGGTGCCGTTGGCAAACTCGGCTGTTCCATACATGCCGGCGCGCAACTGAGTTGAAGAAGGCAAGTCGATCTTAACGAGAAAGCTATGACTCAATGGATCGGCGGCGGGCACGATCTCCGCAACGGTCCCCGTCATACTGGCGGAACCGGCGCCGTCGATCGCCACCTGTGCCTTCATTCCTTTGTGAACCGTACCAATCGCCGACTCATCCACCGTTGCGTCCAGTTGCAACGCTCCAGCCTGATCCACCTGAAGTAGCGGGACGCCTGGTGCGGCCATCGTCCCCGGATCGACCAGCCGCGCCGTTACGATACCGGAGAAGGGCGCCGTCACGCGCGTATACCCCAGCATGGTGTATGCACCGTTCACCTGAGCTCGCGCCTCGTCGGTTTGCGCGCGAACAGCGTCAAGGTTCGCCTCCGCGGCCTCGGCCCGCTGTGAGACCTCATCCATCTCCTGCGGGCTCACGCTCTTCTCTTGCTCAAGTTGCTTGTACCGGTTCAACGTGCTTGTCGCCAGCGAGGCGTTGGTCTGGGCTGCGGTTTGCGCGTTTTGCGCCGCCTTCAAGCCCGCCTGCGCCTGCTCCAGAGCTGTTCGCAAAGCCGCGTCGTCAAGCACTATCAGGGTTTGCCCAGTTCTTACGCTGTCTCCCTCGTGCACCAGCACTTGCTGGATGCGGCCCATCACCTGCGCGGATAGAACTGCGGTTTCCCTGGCATGAACCGTGCCTGTGGATCGCAGGTTCACGGGCACCTCTTGCATCTGGCTTTCAACAACCCGCGCCTGCACGGTCTCGACAACCGCAGGGGACGTGGAGTCGGCGCCATGACATCCGGCCACCATCGCGGCGGTAAGGGCGAGCAAACTTGCCCGTAAGACAGTCTTCATTGCAATTCCTCCGCCGCATCGGGAGTCAGTGTCCCAGTCGCGAATAAAAGTTCGGTATAGGCCATGGCACTTCCGTAAACGGCGTGCCAGTAATTGGATTGGCTCTGCCGCTCGGCATCCTCGGCCCGTAGCAGATCGGTGATGGTGGCAAGCCCTGCACCGTAACGATTCTTCAAAATGCGCAGACTCTCGGCCGATTGGTCCATTGCCGCCCGCGCCGTTTCCAACGAGAGTTCCGCGGTCTTTTGGTGAATGTGCGCCTGGCTCACTTCCAGCCGCAAATGCTGCTGCGAAGCGGCCACTTGCGCGTCGATCTTTTGCTTGGCAGCAGATTCGCGCGAGAGTTGGGCGCGCCTGCCGAAGGGCAGAATGTCCACGCTGATCTGCACGCCAGCCACCCAGTTGTTGCCTCCCGAGCCGCCAAAGGAGGATTGGTCTTCTTTCCAGTTTCCATAGGCGCTCACGCGTGGGCCGAAGTCCGACTTTGCCGCTCCCACGGCAGACGCCTGCGCCGATTGCTCCTGACTTAACGCCGCCAGATCCGGCCGCGACTTTTCGGCCGTCGCCAACTCCGCCTCCAGTGTGTTCTGCGGAAATGTGCGCGGCTGGATCGGCTTCAGGTCGGTTGCTGTCAATTCCGGGGCGCCCATGGCCTCGCGCAACTGGGCCCACGCCAGTTCCAGGTCGCCCTGCGCCGCAATCAGCTCCTCCTTGCGTGCGGCCACATTCACCTCAGCCGACATGCGATCCGACTCCACTGCGAGGCCGGCCTTAACGTGCTCATCCACAGAGGTCAGAAGAGCCGCAGCGGTCTCCTGCTCATGCTGGGCAACATCGATCTCCCGCTGGGCATACAGCACTTGCTGGTATGCCCCCACGACACGAAACACGATTTGCTGATCCACAGCTTTGGCAGAGAAGGAGGCGCTCTGTTTGTACAAATCCGCGCGATGGATCTCCTTCTCTGTCTTGAGCGAGTCGAACGCCATCCATGAACCGGAGAAACGCGTGGAGAAGTTGCCGATGGGCTGCGGAAGATTCAGCGCGTTGAGCGCAAAGTCAGCCTGCGTAAACTGCCGCTGCCGAAGCCGCGCGCCGAAGACATAGACCGGATCGTCGCCGCGGGAGATGTCTTCAGTGAAACTGAGTTGCGGCAGAAGCTGGGTGCGCACCAGGGCGGCTGCCGATTTGGCTCCTTGATTGTCTGCGCGCGCAATCGCTGCCTCAGGGCTTTGCCCCAGTGCCTCACTGATGGCTTGCCGTAGCGTCAAAGGTTCCTGCGCACCGACGGCTAATCTCCCCATCGAGAACAGGAGAAACAGGCCCAGGGATAGATAAAGGCGTGAACTCATTGGGTCAGATGTCCTTGGGTAGTAATTTCATAGGATGAAAGTCATGAAGTGGGCAATTCGTTACAAGGCGCGTCAAGTTTGTTTTGTGATGCTCTAATCACGCCTGTTCTGATATCGCGTTCAAGATTGGGAGTTTGAAGGGCCTCGGCGGAGGATATCGAATTCGACAACGTAGACGATAAAGATGCCAGCCTCTTCCCGCGGTGATTCCTGGTCCTTCCGGGCAGCCGGAGTTGGCGTTGCTCCATCGTCCGCTCTTTCCAGGCACCCGTCCCGAGGAAATCGCCTGCAACCTTGAGGCACGCGAAGTGGACATCGATCGGAAGAGCATCTGGATTTCTTATTGCCAAATGACAATTGACCGTAGGCTCTTTCGCACAGGAAAGTTCACCTTTCATCATCGCCTCGCGTTTCCAGTCTCGCCCTGGGAACGGCTGAAGATCGGAGGCGGCACTCCACCGCATGTCGATATTCTCTGGACGGACAAGGAACTGGAGAGTCTCGCGAAACTTGCTTCCGGGCGGCCTGCCGAACCCACCGACGCCCTCATTCGGGTCATGAGGCAATAGCGCGGCGGTAACTATCCGCCTTCTCGAAGAACTCGACGAGGTTGAGAACCTCAATTGTGGAGATGAGCCGCTCAACAATTATTTGAAGCGCCACGCGTGGACTAATCAACAGAAGATCTCTATCGGCGTGACGTATGCCGTAGTAGATGAATCCGCGCCCCACATCGTGCTGGGCTACTTCACGCTGGCTACCCAACTTCATCAAGACCATGATCAAAGAACAGGACGGCCGCAGAGGCGTGCGGAAGAATCGCCTGCACCTTACCTACCCTGCTGGGCAGATGCTCCTCTTCTTTCGGTTTCCACTCGTGCCCAACCTCAATCGTCGCTCCAGCCAAACTGACGCCCGAGGTTGCGGTGAGGTCCGGAGCCTGCAAACGCCACAGTCTGGCGGCGCGTGTCGAGCGAATCTCGAGATTCATACGCTGTTGCGGGTCCTTGTTCAGCACGATGACTCGTGTTGAGCCATCGGTCATTTCGGCTGCCCATGCCGTCGATTGCATAAGGGGCGGATCAAAGCTGATGGACCGCATTCTGCCGCCTGCAAGCAGGCCGGCGACTTTCATACCGTAGAAAACCGGTCTCGCTATGAAGCCCGACTCGCGGCTCCCCGCTATCGGGGTGTAGAAACTCCCCTGCGCGGCCGCAGCTTTCCCTTCTGGAGTCAAGCCTTCCCCGGGAAGGTGTCCCCCGAGCGAGAGACGAATCTGTTTGGTGCCGCCGCCGTGCAAGTTCACCCCTGCGGCTCCATAACTCGCCAGCTTTAGCATGAACTCGGCTGCCCAGAGCGCTGCGCAAAACGCATTACTCATTCCCGGCATTCCGCCGCGGTAGCATGAGTTGCCCTCGGTCATGCGGTACTGCAAATTTGCATGTGCCGCGGCTTGGGTGCTCCGAGCGAGATTTTCGTCCAGCTTTGGATCCGGTCCGAGGAGACGCGCCACCGTGGTTTGCGGGCTGTCCGGCGGGCCCTCGGCATAATAATGACCGGTACATGCAACAATCCTGCCTGGAAAGTGCTTAGGGGCCTCTTCCGCAAACCGCACGACCCAGTCTGCGTTCGATCCGACGTCCGGCCCTCCTAACCGGGCATCGGGAACTCGCTCGATCACTGCCTGCGCAAGCGCGATCCATTCGGCGAAGTATTTATCGAAGTCCCAATCCGGCCCACGTAGCCGGTTGTTGGGATCGCGATAAAACTCTGGTTCGTTGCCGATCTGGAAAAAGAGCAGCCTTGATCCAAGGGTTTTCGCCACGTAGGAAGCTTCTTCCGCATCTCTGGCCGGCGTTCCCGTTCCCAAGTTCAATCCGTAGATGACCTGCCATTCCGTTGCGTCAAGAAAACCCGCGAGCCGATTGATGGCCACCGGCTCGACCGCCGTAATGCTCTGCGGCATCCAATTGTCGTCACTATGGGCTGACGCCGGCATTTCCGGGGGACGATCGGAGGGTTTAGCTTTCCACCAACAGAATTCACTCGAATTGCCCCCGATTCGCAGAACACCAGAAGGGTTAAGAGCTCGAAATAGGGAGATCAGCTCCGGATTATCAGCCGCGAAAAAGTCCGGATCGGCCAACTGCGATGTCTCGTAACTCAATCCGACATAATTAAGTGGTATCGCTTTCGAAGCGGCCGCGCCAAGGGACAGAGTTACCCGAGCTCCGTTCTCGGATGCTATCGCGGGCAGCGTTTTCAAAGCAGCAAGAGCACAAAGCGATGCGATCAGACTCCGGCGAGTGGGTCCTGGTTTTCGATCGGATAGCTGGCATTTCGCGATATAGTCTGTCTGTGCCAAATACTTAATCATTGCAATCCTCAATGTCTTCCCGTCATGCATCTGCAAGTCCGAAAGCTTGTGCGGTTCTATGACGCCAGTGCTCAGGCTTGTCCACCCGGACGAAAGCCATCGGAAAGGGCATGGTCGGGCGCAACTGGATCACCAGCCCACACCTTCTTCGATGTCCACGGTTGCGGCGGTCCAGCCCAAAAAGGGTCGGCGCCGGGTAGCCCAAGCGGGAGCCACGCGGCGGAGCAAAGATAGCAACTTCCGGTGGAGATATATGCCTCTGCGATTTCAGGCTGGTGGCCGTAGAAACCAACTTGAAGCCAGCCGTTTTCATCAAAGGTTCCTGGCACATCGATCATCCGGCGCATCACGGCGGTTAGCCCGCTGCGCACCTGTGGGGGCGCAACATTTTCTGGCAATTGTTTTCGTAAGGCGATCTCCGCAAGGAGGTGAAATGCGCCGAAGCGGTAGCAAAGAGATCGTCCGACCGGAGGAAACGAGCCATCGGGACCGATTAGTCTTTCTTGAATCGCCGCGTAGCGCTGTGCCCGCCGATTCATCTCCGGTTGCAGCGAGCACCATGAAGAGGATGCATCCGAGAGCACGTCGAGGATATTCAGCAGCATGGGCTGAATGACGAAACTGTTGTAGTAGTCGAAATGCAGTTCCGGTCCATCACCGTAGAGACCGTCGCCTTTGTACCAGGTGGTGACGGTGCGAATCGCGTAATCGACACGCATCGGATCCCACCACGCGCCCATGATCGACAGAGCGGCTTCAATCGTAGCTGGAAAGAGCAGCCAGTTATTGTAAAGCGGGGTGATTTTTCGCGACGATTGCAGCGCCGCGATGGTGTTGCGCTGCACTCGGGCATCCAGTTTCTTCCACAATTCATTTGGTGCGCGCAGGATTGCCAGGGCTAGAAAAGCCGTGTCCACAACAGGCTGGCTGCCTTTTGAGAAATTCATGAAATCCGGCGACGCGGGATCCGTGGCCGCATCGATCGCCTTACGCGCCAGATCCGTGTATTGAGTTCTGAGAGCACCTTCCGCGCCATCGGCCGGTCCCGATTCAAGCCAGGGAGCGATGCCGGTGAGAAGGCGTCCCAAGGCTTCGAGATGGGCGAATTGACGCCTCTCCTGCACGTTGCCGTGCGGAGCTTCGACGGGCATTGTTTCTTTAAGCTTTCGTTCGCTTAGCGCGCTGAGAACCGGACGGGCGATTTTGGTCAGCAACCGAACCCAGTATGCGCGATCGTCCGCTCCCGAGGATGCGGGGAGTGCGCGAGAAGACGCGTCAAAGAATGACAACGTTCCCAAGGTTGCGCCGGTCTGCAAAAAACTTCTTCTGTCCATTGCGAAGGTCGCTCTCATTGCCGGAAGTGCCGACCAATCTGGCGTGAGCTGTAAAAAAAGACAAACGGGCTACACGGCGCAGGGCATGACGCACAAAAATGGAGATTTGATGTTGAGGGTTAGGGGGCCGTCCCGATGAATTGAGGACGGCCCCGTGGATTGTGGTTAATTCGATTGGTCTATTAGAAGTTAACTCGACCCGAGAAGCGCAGTTCGCGGCTGGAGTTTGCTGTGGAGCCCGTGATTTTACCGAAAGAACCACTGGTTACGCTGGTCGTCGGATTGCTAAGTTGCGGCGTGTTGGTCAGGTTCAAAGCCTCGCCGCGGAAGACAAGGACGAAGCGCTCGGTGATGTTGAAGCTCCGGGCCACGCTGAGGCTGGGATTGGTGATACCAGGCCCGCGCACCGAGTTTCTTCCCGCCGTTCCGAAGCGGCAAAGAGAGACATTCGTTGTGGCGTTACAGAACGATCCGCCGTTATTGGTTTTTTCCACCGCCAATGGATCGGCGAAATCCGCAACGTTGAAGTAAGGGTGGGTAGCGTTGTGGCCGCCAAGAATCACATTCGACCTGGAGGTCTGATCGGCGAATTCCGTGCTGCCGGAAGTGCTCGGCCCAAGAGCGTTTCCGCTGCCGGTAATCGTCATGGGAGTTCCGCTCTCGCGGCTGAAAGATCCGGTGAAAGACCAGCCTCCCAGGACATATCCCGCCGGGCCGTTTTGCAGGAACGCCTGCCCCTTTCCGAAAGGAAGCGAATAGCTCCCAAAGATCTGGAGGTCGTGCGTCCGATCGATATCGGATACTCCGTGATTGAGTTTCCAATAGGGATTCGACATCGCGACCAGCAAGTTCGACTCGCCATCGGAGTTGCCACCGTAGTCGTTGATCCCGCGCGACCACGTATAGTTCACCGCGATGCTGTTGTTGCCCGCGAAGATCTTCTTTCCCTGGAGTTGGAGGCCGTTGTAGTTGCCCGTCCCATCCGGTATCTCGGAAGTGATACCGGCCGTGATGCCGTACAACGCAGCCAGGGGTTCCTGGGCCTGAGTTTGGCCCGGCGCCTGGTTGGCATTGATGTTGATGCCGGGAACTTCGCGCCTGGTTTGTTCGCCGACGTAGGTCGCGTTCGCTATAAATTGATAGGGAAATTCGTGCTGCAACGCCAAATTGTAGCTTTCATAGTACCCGCGGCGGTAGTTCATGGGCAGCGTAGTCGCTCCCAGGCTGCCCTTGGGCGTGCCCAGGGCGCCGAGAAGGACGGTGGGGGAGCTTTGGCTGAGGGTTGGCGCTGTCAACGACGGAATTCCAGTCGACAAGGTTAGCTGCGTTCCGTTGACATAGGGCGAAAGATACGAGGTGTTTCCCGTGATCGTTTGCGAGACCACCGACGGATAGGTCGTGAGTACGTTGCGGAAACTGTCGGGGTTGGTGGACAAGCCAAAGCCCGTGCGAATCACGGTCTTCGAGTCCAAGCGGTAGGCTAATCCAAGCCGCGGTACAACCATGCCTTTTCCCGCGCTGACTTCGTCGGACGAGGGCACGCCGGAGGCTTTCTCAATGACCAGATTTCCATCGGCGGGGTTGAAGATGTCCATGCCGCCATGGTCGCGGGTGATCATCGGGTAGTACTCGTAGCGTATGCCGTAGGTGACGGTGAGCTTGGGAGTGGCCTGCCACTGATCCTGGGCATAGAAGGCCCATACGCTCTCGCGCGATGAGGCAGGATTCAGGTATTGCGTGTCCTTTTGCGCCTGGGCGGGTAGACCGAGCAGAAATTCCGCCCAGGTATTGAATACGCTCGCACCCTCCGCTCCGCCGTTGGTGGTGAGATTGCCCGTGAACTGGAATCCGCCGCGAGGGCCGTAGGTGTTCTGGGGCTGGAAGTGGTTAATGGCGAAACGGTCGAACTCGAGGCCGTAGCGGGTCGAGTGCTTGCCTTTGATCCAGGTCAGATTCGCAGCCGAAACATAGGTGTTGTCACGGAACTCGAACGGGTTGGAGCGGTTCTGGTTGCCCAGGTTCGACATGTTGCTCATTTGGAAATTGGGCTGTCCACCGCAGAGGCTGCATGTGCCGTTGGTGCCGGGAATGTTGAAGTACGAGGTACCCCACGCGGTTCCGATGTCGGTGTTCTTGGCGGACATGCCCTGACGCAGGTAACCGACGTTGGCGTCCAGCAGCAGGTTCGAACGGAAGGTATACGTACCGCCAACGCCGATTGACTGAATGATGCTGGGTGCGTTGCCAGGCTGTCCGCCGTCCCAGGTGGTGCCACCCGCCTGGCCTAGTTCCTGCGGATCGAAGAGGTTGGTTTTCTGAATGCCGTAGCGCGCGAAGAGCGTGCTCTTGCTGGAGAGGTTGAAATCGACGCGGGAATCGATGTTGTCGCGCGTGTACTGACCGTCCGCAGAGCCGTAGAAATCGTTGGCGATTCCCGCGGTGGAGGTCAGTTGGGTCAAATTCTGGTTGGGCAGATCGGCGTTGCTGTTGGCCTGGAGCAGCTTGATCATCTGCGTGGCGGCATAGGAGAATCGGCCTGAGGGAATGACATTGTTCGAGAACGCCGTGCAGGACGTGCCGCTCGCGTTGCAGGTCGCCGGATCGTAGATCGCAATGGCGTTGCCTTTGCTGTCAGTGACGCCAGTGAAGATGCCCGCGAGCATGTTCGCCGACGGCACGGTCGTGGTTCCGCTCAACGCCTGCGCGCGGCGGGTGCGTTCCCAGTTCGCGAAGTAAAACGCCTTGTTCTTCCGGATCGGGCCGCCGAAGTTGGCGCCAAACTGATTCATGATGTATTTGGGCAATGGAGCCCCGACCGCCGTGAAGTAGGGCTTGGCCATCAGGGCGCTGATCATGTTGTATTCCCACGCCGAGCCGTGGTATTGATTGGTCCCCGATTTCGTGGTGACGTTGATTGCGGCGCCGGAAGCGAATCCCTGCTCGGGATTCATGCTGTTGCTCACCACGTTCACGCTGGCGATGGCGTCGAGCGACGGAGTGTATGCAGTAATCTCAGGCAGCCAGGGATAGATATCGCTCACTCCGTCAATGCGGGTGAAGTTGTTGCTGCCCGACATGCCATTGGCATTGAAGATCATGGTCTGCGCCGGATTGCCCGATTCGGAATGGGTCGGCGCCGGCGGCGAGAAACCCGGGATGAGCAGAAACAGGCTTTGGAAATTGCGCTCGTTCACTCCCGCGGTCGTAATCAGGTTCTGCACTTGCGCGGTTTCCAGCTCGGAGGTTGGAGTGGCGTTGTCGGTCTGGAGATCGGGAGGCGCGGCGGTCACCGTGACCGTCTGCCCCACGGACGCCGGCTTGAGCTCGGCATCAAAACGAAACTCGGCATTCGCCTGGAGGACAATGCCTTTCGACGTCTCTTTGGCGAATCTGTTGGCGGTGACGGATACCTCATACGCGCCGGGCTCGAGGTCCGAAAGACGATAGCTGCCGGTATTATCCGTCGTGGCCGTCTTTGCAATTCCAGTTCCGGAATTGGTGGCCACCACGGTGGCGCCTGTAATTGCTGCGCCGGTGGAATCGGTCACGTTACCCAGCAGTGTGCCGTAGAGCACCTGCGCCTGGGCCGATTGTGGAGCCCACATCGTAAGCAGGCCCACGCAGAGCAACGCGAATAAAACACGCCGGGAACGTACCCGCGGCGACAAACATCTTCTTTCATAACCAGTCTGTTGCGCCATAGCCAATTCTCCTCTGCCGATCTTGCCGGCAGTGCTTGTTGGTGTTGATGAATGCAGTCATCGCCAGAATGGTGTTCTGGCCGATCCGCACAGTTCAGATCCCGGGATCCGCCGGTTCGAACGACGTTGGCAGGTGCCTGGGCTTAGGCTCATGTCCACGGGCATTCTCGCTGTCAACTCGGGATTCGCCCTTGGGAAAAGAATCCATGATCGCAAGAATGCAAGATTTGTCGTTGCCACTATGCCGTCGCGCTCCATTTCAAAATGAAAGTTCGCCATGCGAATTAAACAGGCGAGACTTTATCCAATTCCGGCGAGATTGTCAACCATTCCTTTCCTCCGTACTTGCGTGTTGTGGACGATAAATTGCATGTTTGATGAATGTTACATAAGGATAAGGCTTGGCTTTCATGTTTCTTTGCATGCCGAATAAAATAGGACACCCGAGCCGTATCGGCCGGCTTTCAAAAGCACAAGCTCTCTCCCACCGGAAGAAGACGTTTACAGGCGCGCCCAACAAACCTATCCGCTTAAAGCGCATCCCGATTCGGTTACGGAAACGCAATTGCTCGCAAAATGTTTGCAGCCGCACTGTCAGTGTTTTTGCGATCTCAAAACGCGATAACGAGTGGGCTGGCTAACGCGTGGGACTGTGCGCGGCGGACGAAGCGATTGACAAGTGGCATACGGTAGCGAGTCTTCAATTCATCTAAATTATTGATTTTAAAAGATGATTTTGGGCTTGTAACAAGGAGGTTGTGAGTTGTAACATCTGTCGTGCAAAACCCGAAGAGCTTTTAGCACGCCCATGATGACTGTCGCTGCAACTCGCCGGCACTGGGATCCAGTCTCCGAACATGACCGTTTGGAGGTTAAGGAGGAGCTCGAAAGGATTCTGGCAAGCACTCCGTTTCAGAACAGCCGGCGCTATCCCGCTCTCCTGCGCTATGTGGTTGAGAGGGCGCTTTCTGGGAGGTGTGACGACCTCAAAGAGCGAACCCTTGGAGTCGAAGTCTTCCATCGCGCAGTCGATTACGATACCAACGAAGATCCAGTGGTACGATTCAGCGCCGGTGAGGTTCGTCGCCGAATTGCGCAGTTCTATCAAGAAAATGGTAGACATAGTCCCATCGAGATTGGCTTGCCGCTTGGGACCTATGTGCCACAGTTCTTCCGCGTCGCGTCGCAGGAGGAACGTGTATCGGCGCTGCATGATGGGGCAGCAATGGCAACCGAGGCGAATGACGCTTTCGAACACGATCCGTCGTCCCCGGTTCACACCGCTGGTCTTCCACAAGACCACTCACACCTAAGCCGGTCATTCTTTCGGGGTGGCTTTTTATCTGGCTTGCTCGTCGGTGCGCTTGTTGCGGCCGCTCTTTCCCTGATTGGAGTTTTTCTCCTTCCAGACGTTTCCTGGCGCCACGGAAGGACTTCCATCATGGAAGTGTGGGGACCACTCGTGAATAACCCTGGCACGGTGCTTATCAGCGTCGGTCGAACCCACGTCGAAGACAATGAACCCCCTGAGCCGCTGAACGCCACCATAGAGCAACACATTCTGCGACCGGGGGCTCGTATTTCTCTTTCCTCAGTCCAGGCGATATCTCAAGTGGCGGGATTTCTTGAGACGCAGCGCAAACAGTTCCGCGTGCGTGAGGCATATTCAAATAGCCTTCAGGATTTTCACCGGCTTCCGATCGTGCTGATTTCCGGATACAACAATCCCTGGACCCTGCGTCTGCTCGCGCCGCTCCGTTTCCATTTTGAACAGGCGGGAAGCCTTCACTATATTGTTGATGGCCAGCATCCGGAACGCCACGACTGGAGTGTTGACTTTGACACGCCATATGCTCGGCAGACGGAGGACTACGCAATCGTAGCGCGCTTTTATAACGCTACGACGGATGGGCCCGTAATAGTTGTCGCAGGGATCGGCTCGAATGGATCTCAAGCTGCGGGCGAGTACATCGTCTCACCCGAGGCCCTGCAATCTCTCGCCCGGTCTGCCCCTGGCGGCACACTCAACCAGAATTTCGAGGCGGTTCTGAAGGTTGAGGTGGTCGCAGGAAACAGCGGCGCCGTAACCGTGGTAGCGACGCAATTCTGGTAATCTCCATTTGAAATGAAGTGAAAATGATTGCCCTTGATTGAATGGCGTACAGCAAGAAGCGCGATCCTTGTTCTTCCTTGGCTCATATGTGAATGCAAGGGGATAAAGACCGCAACGGCGACAACATTGACCGTGATCAGGGGGATTCCGGGATCCTCTGTAGTTGCCTTGGCGCGCCGCCATGCCGGACCGGAACGATTCGGCAGGATCAGCGATGGATGGTGCGCACGGTTACGATCTGGATGGAGACTGGCGCACCGGCGATTGCCTGCGCCCGAATCAATGCTTCGAAATATGGTGAGTGCTGGGAGTCGCCATGATTGGCCAGCGCTCGTTCAAGTTGCGCGCGATCGTCGGGGTTGGCCAGGAGCTCGCCCAGCGCCTCGGTACCCTCTTGCCGCAGGCCCTGAAGAATGAGGACACTTCCCTGCCCCATGCCGCCTGGAAGCAGCGAGATGGTGGCGTAGTCCTGGCCACCGGCGCCAGTCTGAGCCAAACCCTGATAGACGTTCAGTTCACCGGGCAGAGGCTTCTTGTTGAGGAAATACATCTTGCCGCCTATACCGTCTTCTACCTCCTGGAAATTGAGCTGGTTTGCGAACAACGATACCCAGGGATTGGAAGTTGGGCTGCCCACAAACACATAGTTTCCCCGTTCCAGATCGCGCCGGTCAAGATCGCGCGCCGAGGTGAGGACCAGCTGTGTGTCAAGGGGTCCGGCGAGTTTCTTCAGGCTCGAATATACGGTCAGATCCGCAAACGAAGTGAGCTGCGAATCCGAAATGTAGTTCAGCAGGCGGGAAAAATTGGCATCGAGGTGCGGGGGAATCATGCTTTCGCGAAATCCGGGCCGCAGATACTGGTCGAGGGTGATTTCCTGATTGCCGAGTTGGCGCAGCATGGTGCTGCTGTCGGAGACTACGATTCTGGTCTGCCGGTCCGGTTGGATCACAGCGTTCAGGGGCCAGGATATAGGGATGGGAGCGGCGATCCGAGCCGCGCGATACCAGCCAAAAGCACAGACGATTGCCGCCGTTATCGCGGCCCAGAACAGCACTTCCCGCATCGCGAATCGCCAGGTCTTCTTGCTCGCGGCCGGCGCAGCCGAAACCGGTGGAGCGAGCGGCTTCGCCTCCGGCTCCGAACTTTGAAACTCCAGCAGGTAAGAACCTTTGGGAATGTCCAGGCGCTGAACTTCGTGACGGCCTTCCTGGTCGAAATACTCATGCAGGCGGAGCCGGAGCTGGCGCATGTGTACCCTAACTGCGCTGTCCTCGGCCGGACTGTAGCCGGCGGGCTTGCCAAAGACCGCCTCACCGATCTGGCGCTCGGTAAGAGCTTCAACCTTGCCCAGAATCGAATACTCCGCGAGGTAAGAGAGCAGGGCGTGCAGGTTAGGGGATTTTTGGAAGGGGGCCGAGTGAAGAATGCGCTCCACGAGCAACCAACGCGGATCGGACCGGAGATCCTGATCGGGTGTGACGACCAGGTGGGGCTGATCTCGCCTAAGCTCGGTGGACTGCATATCGGCACTCATTATATATGGCCGCGAATTGAAGGCGACAGCCCCGAGGGGCCGCCGCGTCCCGTGCATCGCCGAATTACATGATTTTTAACAGTCAGAAATCGGCCGCGAAGGGCCATCCCGAGCGATTTAGATCAGACTCAAAGGCCCAGTCTGAGGTCTCATCTTGCTCAAGAGCTTGACGCACAAGGCGAAAACAATGATTTCACCTTGTTTTTCGGGGGTTAAGCCCTTGGCAGAGACGCTATGGATGCCGAAACTCGCAGGTGGTCAGAAAACCATCTCCTCGGGGGCGTGAATGTTCATCGAGCTTCGGTGAATCTAGACGTCGGGCCTGAAACGAAAACGCTTAACTTGCTATGGAGGCAAGGCAAATGACTTACGCAGGAAAATTTCTAGCGGGCGCCAGTAGCGCGCCAAGAAATGTGCGATTCGCTCTATGGATGTGGGTGCTGCTTTTTGCGATTGCAGGCCCCGCTTTTCAAAAGGCATATGGACAGACAACCGGACTTACCGGCACTGTGTCCGATCCCTCGGGAGCGGTAGTTCCAGGTGCTCAGGTCGCGTTCACGAACGAGGCCACCGGCATCACCACGCAATTTGCTACCCTGTCGGACGGTGTGTACAACGTTCAACTCGCAGCGGGAACCTACGACATCGCGGTGAAAGCCACAGGCTTCGAGAAGTTTGTTGCCACCCATGTAGCTGTAGAAGTGGGCGCGACCCCGACCTTCAATATGAAGTTGAAGGTGGGCTCCAGCAGCGAGACCGTGCAGGTCACTTCCGAAGGAGCCTTGGAACTCGACACGACGAACCCTCAGCTTGACTCCATACTGCCCTCGGTGGAAGTGACTGACCTGCCTCTTCTGATCAACGGCTATATGCGCCAGATCACCAGCTTCGCCACGCTTGCCCCCGGCGTCCGGTCCGGTTCGTACGGCACGGTGACGGTGGAAGGCGGCGCGCCCAGCCAGATCAACTCTTCCGGCAACTATTACAACGGCCTGCAGATCGACACGGCCTCAAACGCCAATTCGAATCCACCGTACGAGATGGTGGACCAGTTCCGCGTCATCCGCAATCTGTTTTCGGCTCGTTACGGCATGGTCCAGGGTGCGGTCGATTACGGCATGCGTGAAGGCACCAACAAGTTGCACGGCGATGGCTTTCTCATCGACCGCAACCAGTTCTTTGACTCGGATGGCTTCTTCCCCGTTTACAACGGTCAGGGCAAACCGATCCCGCCGGCAAATATCCAAACCGAATGGGGCGCCACTGTCGGCGGTCCCGTGGTTCTGCCTAAGCTCTACAACGGGCACAACAAGACCTTCTTCCTCTTCAGCTTCGATGTTTACAGCTGGAAGCAGGGTCAGACGGTGTACGGCTCAGTTCCAACGACGGCCGAGGTTGGCGGCGACTTCACCAAATTCGTCAACTCCAACGGCGTACAGATTCCGATTTACGATCCGCAGACCGGCCAGCAGTTCATGGGATGCGGCGGCACTCAGCCCAACGTCATTTGTCCCAGCCGCATCGACCCGCTGTCGAAGACGCTTCTACAGTACATTCCCGCTCCCACCCCCGGCGTGACGGGCACCAACTACGGCCTCCAGAACAACGAGGCCCCGGCGATCCCATCCCTCACCATCCAGAACAAGGCATGGGGCGTCACAATTGATCATCAGCTCTCGCAGAACCAAAGCATCTCCTTCACCTGGTGGCGCAGCGGTTACCTCCAGCCCCAGATCGAGGAGTCGAATACCGCTGCCATCGTGCCGGCCAACAACCCCCTCAGCGGCGTGGAAAATCTGACCGACAATGCCAACGTCTGGCTGGGGAATTACACCCGGACCATGACGCCAAACCTGGTCATGACGGCAGGGATCGCGGCGCAGGATAAGTGGCAGAACAATGTGAACTCCAACACCGGCGTCACCTTTGCCGGCATCACGGGTGGCACCACCATGCCTCACATCAGCTTCAACGGGCAGGAAGCGCCTACCGGCTTCGGCAATAGCAACAGCAACATCGTCCTCTACCACGTCAACAATCTCGGCTGGAACCTGTTCAACAACTGGATGTGGAACAAGGGCCGTCACGCCATCAACATTGGCGGCGAATTCCACCATTACTACGCGAACGACCTCAGCAACTACAGCGGCGGGCAGTTTAGCTTCAGCCAGGCCGAAACCTCCATTCCCAACACTGCCAATACCAACTTCTCGCAATACGGCAGCTCGTTCGCCAGCTTCCTGCTGGGCCTGCCCGACTCTGCCGCCCGGTCATCGTCCAACACTACGGCCATCAACACCCAGTCTTACTCCGCGTACCTCCAGGACGACGTCAAGGTCACGCACAAGCTGACCGTGAACCTCGGCCTGCGCTACGACCTGATGTTGCCCTATACCATGGCCCAGAACAACAACGTGTTCCTGAATGCAACGACCCCCAACCCTTCAGCCGGCAACATACCGGGCGCTGCCACAGCATACGGCACCTGCGCGGGTTGCGCAGGCTATAACCAGATCGGTTATCACGGTCTATACTTTGGCCCGCGCGTGGGCTTCGCCTACAACCTCGACAACAAAACCGTGATTCAGGGTGGATATACCATCACCTACCTGGGTTACGGCGGCGCTTACGGACAGGGCGAGGGCGCTTACGGCTCCCCCAACAGCATGGCCGGATTGCTGGGCGGCAGTTACACCCTCAGCTCTACCGGCGGCTATCAGTCTGCCTACGGCCAATGGAGCAACCCCGCCACCTCAGCGGCAGTTCCGATTCCTACCGTGAATCCCACGCCCTTCAGCCCAAGCCTGGGCATCGCCCAAACCATCTACTCTCTCGATTACTCTCATAACGGCGAAGGGGCCCACCTGCAAATGTGGAGCCTGAGCTTTCAGCGCCAGCTTCCCTGGCACACAATGCTGACCATCGACTATACCGGTAACCGGGTTACGCACTTGTCGGGCTCTAACATCAACCCAATCGAACAGGCAAACCCGTCGATTCTTGCGTACGGTGGACTGCTCGCAGATAACATCACTTCATCGGCAGCAATAGCGGCTGGGTTTACGCAGCCCTACTCAGGGTTTGCCACTCAATTCGGCAAGAGCGCCACTGTCAACCAAGCGCTCAAGCCGTTTCCGCAATACTCCGCCGTGACACGGGCGTGGGATCAGGGCGGCACCACGTACTTCAGCGCCTTCCAGTTCCAGGCCGACAAGCACCTGTCAAACAACATCAACTTCCTGGCCAACATTGAGCTGCCCAGGCTCTACGACAACCTGACCACGGCGGTGAACAAATACAATCCGCAGCAGATGTGGGCACTGGATACGACCGGCTCGTTTGAAAGCAAAGCCGCCATCCTCTATGAGCTTCCCATCGGCCAGGGCCAGCGCTGGCTCAACAACGGCGCCGTCGGCAAGTACATCGGTGGTTGGCAGGTGTCCGGGATCCTCACCTATAACAACTCTCAGCCGCTCAATATCACGCAGTCGGGTGAGAGCTTTATGAACGGCACCAACTACCCCAATATCAACCCTAATGCCCCGATGTGGTCCGGCAACTATAACCAGATCACGAGTTTCTTTGAAGGTAAGTCGGCGACCGCGCCGTACCTGTTCAACACCGCCGCCTACGCCAACACCGGCAGTCAGTATGTGCTGGGCAACGCCAACCGCAACTACCCCGCGGTTCGCGGCCCCTGGTACCCGTCGGAAAACCTGAGCGCCAAGAAGGTGTTCCATTTCACAGAGGGGATCTCGATGACTCTGCGCATGGACTACTTCAACGCGTTGAACCGGGTGCAGGCGCCGTTCCCGACCACCTCACTTGGCAGCTCCAACTTCGGCCAGGTCACAACCAAGTTCTCGCCTGCCAATCGTCAGGGACAGGCAGAGGCCACCTTTAACTTCTAGGTCGAATGCTGAATGCTCAATGGGCGGCGGCGGTTTTCGTGAGCCGCCGCCCGGTTGAGCCGTCGCTTGGCCGGGTGAGATTAAAACCGACAAAGCAACTTGAACACAGTGATCATGCGGGCGTCACCGAAGAGCCTGCTCATGAAATGCCCTTCGTGCGCCCTTTGAGAACGCCGAGGAGCATGCGATGAAACGAGGAGTGAGTCATTTGTCGATTCGTGGGATTCAGCGCCGCATGCTCAGTTGCGGCTTACTCGCAGCAGCGATGTTAGCCGGGCTCGTCGCAACAGCGAGCGCACAAAGCGGAGCCAGCCAACCTGATGTCATGCCGTCAGGCCAGTACATCACGCCACTGGCTCCCACGGGTGCAACTTTCTCAAAACTGAATCCGGGGCTCAAAGATTTCCCGAGCTATACGGTGGGCCAGGCCGTCAAAACTGTGATCAGCCCCGACGGAAATACGTTGCTCATTCTCACCAGCGGCTTCAATCGCCTCAACGACGATCAGGGACATCGGGCCGATGCCGATTCCAACGAATACGTGTTCGTCTTCGATGTGGCTCATGGCAGTCTTCGCCAGGCGCAGGTATTGCAAATGCCGAATACGTTCTTCGGCCTCGCCTTCTCGCCCGACGGCAATCGGTTTTACGTCTCCGGTGGGGTGGACGACAACATCCATGTGTTTGCGCGCGGCAACGGCGTATGGGCCGAATCCGGCGCACCGGTCACGCTGGGCCACAAGTCCGGCACCGGATTTCACCAGAAGCCGATGGTCGCGAACCTGGCTGTAACCGCCAATGGCAGGTTCCTGGTCGTCGCCGATATCGCTGACGATGACCTCTCGATCGTCGATCTTGACAGTCGCGCGAAGGTCGGCGAACTGGATCTGCGGGAGGGGAACATTCATGCTCCCCGAGCGGGTGAAGACTCCATTCTCACTGCGGCCGAAAATGGCGCCGTCTCCGGGGGTGGAGATTCCGATCGCAG
>Ga0255353_1000072_pt1 | contig 58035 bp, 50 predicted proteins | sample HBST25metaG_FD_189941 | JGI IMG/M metagenome (GOLD analysis project Ga0255353, IMG submission 189941) | Peat soil microbial communities from Stordalen Mire, Sweden - H.B.S.T25 | ecosystem: Environmental > Terrestrial > Soil > Wetlands > Peat | place: Sweden: Norrbotten County, Stordalen Mire...
TGTGACGAGCGCTAAAAACGAAGAAATCATATAACCTTTGAACCTTCAGCCCAGCCGCTCCCTGAGCCGCGCGGGCAGCTTTTCATAAATGCCGTCGAAGCCGCCGTTGGAGAGGATCGCCACCACATCGCCGGCTTCGAGCTGGGGCACGACTTCCTTCAGAATCGTTTCCACATCCGGGCAGAGCGCGGCTTTAGTTCCGGCCACGTTGAGCGCCGCGACCACCTCTTCCGGATTCAGGCGCTCAGCCTCCGGGATGCGCTGCTGCTGATAAACGGCGGCCAGCACCACGCGGTCTGCCAGGCGCAGGCTCTTGATGAGATCCGCTTCGAGCACCTTGCGCCGGAGCGTGTTTGAGCGCGGCTCCAGAATTGCCCACAAGCGAGAGTTCGGGTAAACGGAACGCAGCGCCCTGAGCGTTTCGCGAATGGCCGTCGGGTGATGCGCAAAGTCCTCGATCACCGTGATGCCCCCGACCACCGCGCGCACCTCCAGCCGCCGCTTCACGCTCTTGAAGGTCGCAAGCGCCTCCACGATTGCATCCTTGGCAATTCCCTGCCCCGTGGCCAGGGCGGCTGCGGCCGTGGCGTTCAGCGCGTTGTATTCGCCCACGAGGCTCATCTTCAACTCAGCCCACAAGACTCCCGCGCGCCAAACTTCCCAGTGCGTCAGGCCGCCCTCGTAGCGCAAATTCTGAATGCGCCACTCGGAAGTTTCAGCAAATCCGTAGCGTTCCACGCGGCAGAGAGCGTTCGCCACGCACTCGCTCACGTTCGCGTTGCCGTCATAGGCCACAATCAGGCCCCGGCGCGGAACCAGGTTCACCAGCCGCTTGAAGGCCGTCTTCACTGCTTCCAGGTCGGCGTAGATGTCGGCGTGGTCAAACTCCACGTGAGTCAGAATCAGCGCGTCGGGAAAGTAATGCAGGAACTTCGGTCCCTTGTCGAAGAAGGCCGTGTCGTACTCGTCGCCCTCGACGATGAAGGTGCGCGTGGGCCGGAGCTGGAAACTCGTGCCAAAGTTCTCCGCGACGCCACCGATCAGAAACGAGGGCTCCAGCGCGGGGTTCTGGCGCGCGGCAACCTGATAGATCCAGGCCAACATGCTGGTCGTCGTCGTCTTGCCGTGCGTGCCGGCAACCACAAGCGATTCGCGGCCAACCAGAAACTCCTCATGCAGCAAAGCCGCCATCGAGGTGAATGGGATGCGCTCGTCCAGAATGCGCTCGATCTCCGGATTGCCGCGCGAGAGGGCATTGCCGATCACGACCAAGTCGGGTGCGGAATCGAGATTGGCCTCGGCGTAGGGCTCAAGAATGGGAATGCCCAGCCCCTCGAGCAGATCGCTCATGGGCGGATAGGCCGCCTTGTCAGAGCCCGTGATGCGGTGGCCCTCCAACTGCAAAAGACCGGCCAGCGAGGCCATCGCCGTGCCGCAAATGCCGCACAAATGTATGTGCCTGGGCAACCTCATTTTTTTCGCTGATTTGGACATTTTCTGTTCCCTGTTCCCTGTTTCCTGCTCCCTCATACAATCACCGCCGGCTCGATCAAATGCAGTTGGGCTTCTTTCTGCACGAGCAATTCTGCGTCCACGCCAAAAGTCAGGGTTACATTCTGGCGGGAAACGTGGCCGCTGCGCAGGCCGATGGCGATCGGCCCGGTAAAGTCTTCAAGGGCGCGCAGAATCGCCTGATTGAGCAGTTCAGGCGGCGCGCCGGGCGAAGCGCAATCCAGCATCTCGCCGAAAACGATGCCGCGGACGCCTTCCAGCTTGCCAGCCTCGGACAGTTGCCACAACATGCGGTCGATCTGGTAAGGCTTGACGTTCACATCCTCCAGAAATAGCAGTTTGCCCTCGGTCTGCGGCTCGTAGGGCGTGCCCAGCAGAGAGACCAGAATGCTGAGGCAGCCGCCATAAAGCGTGCCGCGCGCGCGTCCGGGATGAAGGGGCCGCAGGCCCTCTGGCGCGCCAAGTTTGTAGGGTTTGCCGCCGAGGGCCGCTTGCAGGCTGGGCAGATGGACACCGTCCTCGCGCGCAAAATCCGCCGAAAGCATTGGCCCATGGAAGGCCGGCAGATGAATCTGATCGAGCAGCCACAGTTGCAGCGCGGTCAGGTCACTGTAGCCGATGAGCGGCTTGGCGCTTTCGGCAATCATGTCGAGGTCGAGCCCATCGAGCAGGCTGTTCGATCCGTAGCCGCCGCGCGTCGCAAAAATGGCGCGCGATTCATCGTCGGCAAAGGCGTGATGCAGGTCGCTGAGCCGCATCTCGGGCGTTCCCGCAAAGTAAAGCGGCCCGCGGGCGAGCAGGTTCGCGGAGGCCTGCGGCGCGTAGCCCAGCGCGACCAAGGCAGCGAATCCGCGCTCGACGCGCTCGGGCTGCGGCGAGGAAGCCGGAGAAACCACGGCCACCTGGGCATCGTTCGGGACAATATGCGGCTTGAGCAAAGTGGTCATGCGTCCCAAGCCTCTCCGCGGGCGATCAGAGACGCCGGCCCGGTGAGCTTCAGCTCCGTCTCCGGCCCACTCCACTCGATGGTCTGCGCGCCGCCGGGAGCAACGACCGTGAGGGGCGAGTGGCAACCATGCACGCCGATGGCCGCGGTGGCGCAGGCTGAGCTGCCTGTGCCGGAAGAGGTGGTCGGCCCAACGCCGCGCTCGAAAATGCGAATCTCAATCTCTGTTGGGCTCACGATGCGCAGGAATTCGACGTTGGTCTGGTGAGGAAAGTCAGGGTGAACGCAGATCTCCGCGCCAATTTCCAGCCAGGTTTTCCGGCCCACTGAAAAATCGGCTTTGTCCACCAGAATGACAAAGTGCGGATTGCCGGTGGAGACGGTGACGCCCGCGACCCACATCTCATTGGCCAGCCGGACACTGTGCCTGGCAAACGATGGCACGCCCATTCCTGCGGTCACGTGGACAGTAAAAGTTCCATCCGTCTTCAACTCATTCAAGTGGCAAATGCGCGGACCGGCAGCGGTCTCAATGTGCAATTCATCGCCCGGCTTGAAGCCGCGCTCCTGTGCCATCCAGGCCGCCACGCAGCGCGTGCCGTTGCCGCTGATTTCGGCGATGGAGCCGTCGGCGTTGTGCAGAGTAATGCGGCCGGAATTCGGGCCGGTCCAGGCGAAAAACTCGATGCCGTCGGCGCCGATGCCTGTGTGACGCGCGCAGAGACGCCGCGTCAATTCCGGCCAGTCGCGGCCTGCTGCCGCTTCTTCGGTCACAATCAAAAAGTCGTTGCCACAGGCGTTAGCCTTTGCAAAGGGAATCAAACTTCCTCCGTATTGTGGAAAGTGATGGGTATATTGGTGGCTGGCTCGGAGAACAGCTTTCCGCGCAGCCGCTCAAAAATCAAAGATGCGCGAACCGTACCAGCTTCCCGCTCATTCACTTCCAAAACCGATGCTATCACCGCTCCACCTGGGCGGGTGAAGCGGGCGGCGCTTGACCGTCCGCAAAGACACTGGAGACGTAAAGCGTTCCCGGCGCCTGCCCGGCCTGCGTGAAGCGGCCCACCGCCGTCAGGCCCTCGGGATGCGCCTTCACCGCTGTGTCGATTTCATCCCCGTCGAAGGCCAGCACAATCGCGGCATGAGCCGCTGGCGCCTTCAATGCTTCGTAATAGATCCATAAATCGCTCTCGTTGATTGTCTGGCGGAAGGGAATCCCCGTCAGCGCCACGAGACTCGGGTAGACCGACGTACCCATCAGAATCGTGGCTCCCGGCCTCTCTGCCAGCAAGGCCCGGAGCGCCGGAGGAATCTCCTTCTCGAAGTCCCGCCGCGACGCCAGGTTCTTCGTCCCCTCGACATAAACCAGCGGACGCTCGCGCACCATTTGGGCTGCGTTCAAGACCAGCACCGCAAAGAGCGCGCCTGCCGCTGTTCGCACCCATCGCGGATCAACCTGGCGCCGCTTGAACTCCGCCACCGCGGCCAGCGCGAACTGCGCCGCAAAACCCAGCCCCAGCGCGAAGGCCGGCAGCATCTCCATCCCGTAGCGCGTGTTGTACCAGGAGTGCGGCCACCACGGCGGCAGAAAAATCGGGACCGACCCGTATGCCACCGAATACGCATAGAAAGGAAGCGGGAACCAGAGCAGCAGCGCCCACGTGAACCCGCGCCGCCGCGCAGTCAGCCAGGCCCACACCGTTCCCAGAAAGCTCAGCGCCAGCAGCACATTGCCCCATGCCGCGGCGGCCGCATCCATCTCCGCAACCTTGATGAAGAAGATCTCGGCGACCCAGGGATTGTGCCAGCCAGGATGCGGCGGCCCGCTGCCGTGCGACATGGTGCGAATCTCGATGGCCTGGGCCGAATACGGTCCGCGCGCAAAGTAGAGCCAATCGCCGAAACATACGGCGTTATAAACAAACCAAGCCACCGGCGCGGCCACCACCAGCAGGCTTGCCAGCCAGAAGCTCCAGGAACGCAGTCTGCCGCGGCGAAGGAGAACCAGGCCCATGCATGCCCAGGCCACAAGAGCCATGACCCAGCCGTCGTAGCGCGTGAACACCGCGGCCGCCAGCACCGTAGCAATGAGCCAGAGCAAGCGGTGGGCTCGTTTCTGGGCTTCACAGGCTTTGGAAAAAGGGCTGGATTTGATCAGAACTCCCGAAGAGCATCCCGCAGGGGCTAAAGCCCGCGTTGATCTTGAGCTACTTTCGGCACGATTAAAGTCGTGCCCTGACACAAGACATCGTTTATCCGCAGCCTGTTCGTCCAAGCTCGCGCGCCATTCGACCAGCCAGACGGCAACCCACACCATCTCGCAGAGAAACAGCGGCTCGGTCATGGCCGTGGTTTGCAGATAAAGCAGGTTGGGATTCAGCGCGAAAAAGGCCAGCGCCAGCGCAGAGGGCGCCGACGGCAGCCAGTGCCGCGCCAGCCGGTAGACGCCCGCGCAGGCAATCAGGTAAGCCAGCGCCGACGGAAATACGGCCGCCCACCCGCTGGCCCACCAGCTATAAACCTGAACAAAGGGCAGCAAGAGCAGATGCGGCAGGGGCAGCCAGACCGAGCCCAATTCGCTCAGCCGCGGCAGTCGCGCATCGAGGACACGCCGCGCAATGTGCAGATGAGCAACGGCATCGCCGTAGTTGAGCATGGCGCAGTTGCGCCAGCTCCACACCACGGCGGCAATCGAAGCCGCGGCGCAGGAGGCCAGCACAGCAAGCCACTCGCGCCCCTTCACGCGGCAATCGGGTTTCTCAATCAAGGTGCGTCAACTCGCGGAAGAAGATGAAACGCTCGTCGATTTCCTTGCGCGTGAGCTTCTGGAGCCGCTCGGTGCCGAAGCGCTCGCACGCGAACGAACCCATCACGCTGCCGTAGAACATGGCGCGGCGGAAGGCGGCCGGAGTCGGCTCGGGCTGCGAGGCCAGGTAGCCGAAGAAGCCGCCGGCGAAGCTGTCGCCCGCGCCGGTCGGGTCCACCACCTCTTCCATCGGCAGCGCCGGGGCTCTGAAGCACTTCGTGCCGTGGGCCTTTGGACCAACTCCGTGGAAGAGCGTCGCGCCATACTCGCCGTGCTTGACCACCAACGCCTTGGGCCCCAGAGCCAGCACCGCGCGCGCCGCCTTGACCAGGTTGCCGTCACCAGCCAACATGCGGACCTCGGTGTCGTTGATGAGCAGGATATCGAGGCCCTTCAGAACTTCAAGCAGCGCCGCGCGATGATCCTTGATCCAGTAATTCATCGTGTCGCCGGCCACCAGTTTCACATCCGGCATCTCGTCGCGCACGCGCCGCTGCAAGACGGGATCGATGTTGGCCAGAAACAGAAACTCCGAGTCCCGGTATGAATCGGGAATCTTCGGCTCGAAGGCCGCAAAAACATTCAGATCAGTGGCGTGGGTCTTGGCCTCGTTCAGGTTGTCGAGGTAAGATCCCTCCCAGAAGAAGCTCTTGCCCGCGGCCCGCTCGATGCCGCGCGTGTCGATCTTGCGCACATCGAAGACTGCTTCCTCCTGTGCGCCAAAATCCTCACCCACCACGGCGATTACACGCACATCGGTAAAGAAGCTGGCGGAGAGCGAAAAATACGTTGCCGCGCCGCCCAGGCAGCGCTCGCGCCTGCCCGCCGGGGTTTCAATTGAATCGAAGGCAACGCTGCCTACTACGGTAATCGCCATTTGTTCCTCTCTAAGAAATCGCTGAACAAATTGTTATGATGAGGGAAAGTGCCCTCGGGGCTAAACAGGCTGCGGAAAAAGGCCTGTTTCCAAGCGAGGAGTACGAAAACATCCCGCAGGAGCTAAAGCCCGCCATTTATTTCCAACGACTTTCGGCACGACTGAAGTCGTGCCGTGACGCTTCGTGCCTCTGCGGATGAGTTTTTCCGCAGCCTGTAAGGCCCAGGTTGACTTAAGACGACTTTCGGCAGTCTGGGCTGAAGCCCTGACCTACCAGTCGTGCCCTGATACAAAACAACCTTCTGAAACACGTTCGACGAGTTTTTCCGAAGCCTGTAAAGCACTGACTTACCACCCCTGATACTTCCCGAAGAGCAGCTTCAGCCGCTCCTTCGCCGCAGCAGGAATCGCGTCGGGCTGGGTCATCACGGCGTACTTGGCAGCCGAGGCGCAGGCGCAGGCGCGTTCAGCAGGAATCGCGGCCACAGCGGCCTTCACCACACGAGCGGCGTTTTCGGCGTTATGATGCGAGACGGCGATAACTTCCTCGATGGTCACCGCATCGTGCCCTTCGCGCCAACAGTCATAATCGGTCACCATGGCAATGGTCGCGTAGCAGATTTCGGCCTCGCGCGCCAGCTTGGCCTCCTGCAGGTTGGTCATGCCGATCACATCCGCGCCCCAACTGCGATAGAGCTTCGACTCGGCCTTGGTGGAAAACTGCGGGCCCTCCATGCAAACATAGGTTCCGCCCAAATGGCCTGCCACGCCCACCGTCGCGCAGGCTTCCGCGGCGGCCCTTGCCACTGTGGCGCAGACCGGATCGGCAAAGGATATGTGGCCGACGATCCCCTCACCAAAAAACGTGGAAATGCGCTTGGAGGTGCGGTCGATGAACTGATCGGGAATCACGAAGTCGCCGGGCTTGTGCTCTTCCTTGAGCGAGCCGACGGCCGAAATGGACAGGATGCGCCCGACGCCCAGCTTCTTCATGGCGTAGATGTTGGCCCTGAAATTAAGTTCGGAGGGCAGGATGCGATGGCCGCGCCCGTGCCGCGCCAGAAAGGCCACCTTGCGCCCTCCCATCTCACCCAGCACAAACGCGTCCGAAGGGTCGCCAAAAGGCGTCTCCACGCGCTCCTCATGCGCATTCGTAAATCCCGGCATCGAGTAAAGCCCGCTGCCGCCGATGATGCCAATCTCCGCCTGAGCCAAAGCCCGCTCCCTCTCGGCGCGCCGTTTTCCGGCCCGCCGCACATAATTTTGCAAACACCTAAGTATAAAGGTTGCCCATCCTCTTCTCCGGGGCCCATGTGCGGAAGAATAGGATGAAGCGAAAATGGATGGGACACCCTGACAGGATTTAGTTGCCAAATGAACAGTCCGCATTTTGGCCGTTGACCGCTTTTCGTGTTACGATAAGCGTTAAGCATGATTCGCTCGTTCGCAGACTCAGATACCGAGCAGGTCTTTCACCATCGTCACAGCCGGCGGTATGCGGCCTTTGAGCGAGTGGCGTTTCGCAAGTTGCGGCAGATTCACCGGGTTTCGAGGCTAGAAGAGCTGTTTGAGCCACCCGCCAACCGTCTGGAACCCTTGCAAGGCAGCGGGGAGGGCCAGTGGAGCCTGCGCATCAATAGCCAGTGGCGGATTTGCTTTGAGTGGAGGGATGGGGATGCCTACAAGGTCCAGATTGTCGATTACCACTGAGCCGGCGCTTGGGGGCGCGGAGCTGGATGAGGGCGCGCGGATGCCCGCTCTGCATCCGGGCGAAATGCTGCGCGAGGAATTCATGAAGCCGCTGGGGCTTTCCTCCAATGCGCTGGCGATGGAACTGCGCGTGCCGGTGACGCGGATTTCGGAGATTGTGCGCGAGCGGCGCGGGATTACGGCGGACACAGCGCTCAGGCTGGCCAGGTACTTCAATATGTCGCCGGAGTTCTGGATGCGCTTGCAAATGGATTTCGATCTGGAGTCTGCGGCAGATGCGGGAGAGAGCGCCATTCACGAGGGAATTCGACCGCGAGCGCCGCGCTTCGCAATAGAGGATACAGCGCAACGGGTGGTTGCTTGATCGATTCTCCGAGTTTGGGTCGGGTGTTTTCCGACTGAGTAATGTACCGAGGAAGAACAAGCAGCATCAGAAATGCCTGGCTGAAAAGCATAACCGAATCAAATTTCAAAGGCGACCATGCCCACGACCACGAACAAAGACTATTACGCCACGCTCGGCGTGAAAAAGACTGCAACGGCGGCGGATATCCGCAAGGCCTTCCGCAAGCTGGCGCGGCGGTATCATCCCGACGTCAACCCAGGGGACAAGCGGGCCGAGGAGAAGTTCAAAGAAATCTCCGAAGCCAACGAGGTTCTCAGCGACGAGAAGAAGCGCAAGATCTACGACCAGGTGGGGTTCTACTCCGACCAGATCGACCCGGCGCAGGCCGAGGCGTATGCCCGGCAGGGCGCAGGGCACAGCGCGCCGGTGGATTTCGGAGGCTTCGACTTCACGGGCTTCCAGAGCGGTCCGGGGCAGCATCCGGGACAGCAGGCGGGAGCGGGCTCACAGTCGTGGGGCAGCTTCAAGGACATCTTCTCTGGCATTTTTTCCGGAGCGCAGCAGCCTCAGCATCCGCGCGGTCCGCAGCCGGGCACCGACCTTGAATATCAGGCCACGGTGGACTTCTGGACGGCCATCCGCGGCGGCCAGGCGCGGCTGCAGGTGCATCGGCAGGAAACCTGCCCCACCTGCCACGGCCAGGCGAACACTGGCGGGCTCACGCAGTGCCCGGAGTGTAACGGCACGGGCCAGGTGACGCAGATGGGCGGACGCATGAAGTTCAACATTACCTGCCCGCAGTGCAACGGATCGGGGCACACGACGAACGCCTGTCATACCTGCCACGGCGAGGGCGTGGTCAGCAGCACCGAGCCGATCGAGTTTCGCATCAAGGCCGGAACCCGCGACGGGCAGCACATTCGCCTGCAAGGGAAAGGCAACGCGGGGCTGAACGGCGGCCCGGCAGGCGATCTCTACCTCATTGTCCGCACCGGCACGCACCCGGTCTTCACGCGGGAAGGCGACGACATTCATCTGACGGTTCCCGTGACCGTTCCCGAGGCCTCTTTGGGAGCCAAGGTGGATGTGCCCACCATCGACGGCCGCGCGCAGTTGAAGATTCCTCCCGGCACTCAGAGCGGGCAGAAGCTGCGCTTGCGGGAGCGGGGCGTGGAAAGCGCGCAGCATCCCGGCCAGCGCGGCGATCAGATTGTGACCGTCGAGGTGGCAGTGCCGCACCTCAACGACGAGCGCAGCCGCGAGATCATGCGCGAGCTGGCCAAGCTGAACAGCCAGGACCCGCGGGCGAAGTTGTTTGAGAAGCTGTAAGCGTGATTTGAGGACGCGATTTTGGAATCGGAGAAGTTTGAGTGGGACGATTGGAAGGCGAATGCCAATCTCCGAAAACATAAAGTCAGCTTCGAGGAGGAACGACGGTCTTCGATGACAAGATCGGCGTGGTCATCGACGATCTGGAGCATTCCTGCGACGAGCCGCGTCAGATTTTGATTGGTTCTTCTTTATGGGGCAAGGTATTGTTAGTGGTATATGTGGAGCGTTTGCTGCTGAACGGACAGGAACGGTATCGCATCATCAGCGCCAGAAAAGCCACGCCGTCAGAGAGGAGCATCTATGAATCGCAAAGAAAAGCCAGCATTTGATCTGGACAATGACGGAGAGATGCTGCCAGAGTACGATTTCTCGAAGGCTGTGCGCGCCAATACCGCCTTCCGCATTGGCGAGGATGCCACCGATGAATTAGCCCTGGAAGAGTTCTGGCGAAAGCTGGGCTATGAAGTTGAACGGATTACCGAAGCCACGCCGCGATCTTCCAAGGCGCCGGATTTCCTGCTCAACCTGCACGGAACCGCCGTTGCCGTCTGCGAAGTCAAATCGATGGGGAATTTTGATTACACGGTCAAGGTGAATCATCAGGATGGCACGGCCACTGAAACGCAACACAACTGGCAAGAAACAAACAGAGAGCGGGTGCTTCACCGCGCCGATCTCGGGCAGGATCAGCTCTTCTCTTGGAATAAGGGCCATGCTTTGGCGAACCTCTTTGTCTTTGTCAATCACGATCCGCGTGTGCGGCAGGAGGAAATTGCGGACACTCTTCGCGCAATGGATGGCATTGACGCCACGTTCTGGTTTGAGGTCGAAGAGGACGGCGCGCTGAACTCCAAGCCATCCGTAATCGCTTCCCATGAAGGGTGGCAGCGGTTGAAAGACCAATTGGGGCTGATCGTGGATGCAAAACAGGTGTTGACTGCGGCGGCGTGATGAGCATGGATACGCAACAAATCGAGATCATAGGCAAGCACATCCTAATAGCGAACTTACTAGCTGCCAATCTGGAAGTAGCTGTGCCCATTCGTGACCATGGAATCGACTTGATTGTTTTTCGTGATGGCTCGGACGGTAACAAATTCATTGCTTGCCCGATTCAATTGAAAGCAGCAACAGACGAAGCCTTTGTATTGTATGAAAAGTACAAAAAGTTTCCTTTTCTAAGGATTGTCTTCGTTTGGAAAGCCCGGAAACCCGCCAATGCAGAGATTTTCTGCCTCACCTACAACGAAGCTGAAGACATATTGAAGGCAGAGGGTCATGCTGGCACAGATTCCTGGCAGAACGGAAAATGGGTGACAACAAGACCATCCGAGATACTGAAGGGAAGACTGGAAAAGTATCGGGTAAAATCGCCGGAAAATTGGCCAGGAATGCTTGGCATGACAGGATCAACGATAATCTATTCCAAGGCGGAGGCATAGCTGAGCTAACTTATGGCGGCAAAACGCAAGACCAAAGGCGCGTACATGATCTCGGCGGTGGCCGAGATGTACGAAATTCATCCGCAGACGCTGCGTCTTTATGAGCGCGAGGGGCTGCTGAAGCCGTCGCGCACAGAGGGCAACACGCGCCTCTACACGGACGAAGACCTGGAGCGGCTGGAGTTCATTCTGAACCTGGCGCGCGATCTGGGCGTCAACATCGCCGGCATCGGCATCATCCTGCAGATGCGCGAGCGCATGGAAGAGATGAACCGGCAGATGCAGAGCTTTGTGGAGTATGTGCGCACGGAGATGCTCTCGCGCTTCCAGCAGGCCGCGCCCCGCTCGGCCGGGGCGATTGTGCCGCTGCGCAAGCCGGGAGTGGTGGCCAAGTCCACCAGCAACGGGCGCAAGGCTTAGGACGAAAACCGCGGCGATTCACGCCCAGGACGCCCAGCACGGCGGTACCTGAGAAAAGGCTGAGCAGGCAAGTTGATTTCCAAAAGACACAAAAGGGGCTGCGCGGGCATCAATACCCTGCGCAACCCCTTTTGTGTTTCTGCGAAATATAGGAAGATTTTTAGCGCATTTTCACAGTTCCTGAAGGCTTGAATTCGTGGCTTCCCACCCATTTCACAAAGAACGTGAAATGGATGGGGCACGGAGCTTCCTTACACCATCCGTGAAAATGCTCTAGCGAGGAGCCACATCGTCCTGCTTGCTGTCGTGGACGCTGATCCGGCCATCGCTCATCAGCTCGAAGCTGCGTTCGCGCCAGGCCAGTTGGGTGCTGGTGTAGCTGGCGACCCAGACGGCGAAACCAATCAAATCGCGAATGGGATAGAGCCACGGCTGATAGAGGCATGGCGGGTCATGCGTAATGGCCCAACCGACGAGCAGCGACTCAATCACGCGATTGGCGACGGACCAGACGAGCACGGCAGCGCCGATGACCGGATGGCCAAGCATGCAGCCGGCAATGAGCGCCAGAATGCCGTAGGGCACGGAGAAGATGAGTCCGGTACCCAAGTGGCCCAGGGGACGCGAACGGCGCGTGCCTGCCGCCCAGCGCACCAGGTGTTGCCACATCTTCTTGAAGCCCATGTGCGGAACAACGTGCGCGATGGTGTGGCGCGAGAGCACGACGTTGTAGCCGTTCTTGGCGATGCGATTGCCGATGACGAAGTCGTGAGAGAAGTAATAGCCCGTGGCCGCGTAGCCGCCGATGGATTCATGCGCCTGGCGATTCAGGACCAGCGTAGGGCTGAGGGCGAACTTCATGCCTTCAAACAGATTGGCGACCAGCACGCCGGCGGTCATTTCGACGCTCATGCCGATGGCGTCCATGAGGGACCAGAAGCCGCCCGTGGCCAGGCCGCGATAGACGCAGGTGAGCGCGCCGTTCTTGCTGTCCAGCATGGGAGGAACGACTTCGCGAAGATAGTTGCGCGTGACGATGACATCGCTGTCGCTGGTCACCAGAATGTCGCTTTTTGCTGCCTGAGCCGCGCTATAAAGCGCAAAGTCCTGCCGGTTGGGCCAGGGTGGTTCGCCATTCACGACGATCTGCGAGGGGACCTGCGGATGGCGCTCGCGCACGCGATTGGCAACGGCGATGGCCGGATCGTCCTCGTGGTCGCAGGCAAAAATCACCTCGTAGCGCGGATAGTCGACCACGAAAAAGCTCTCGAAGTTTTCCTCAAGCTGCGGCTCAATGCCGTGCATCGGCTTGAGCAGCGAAACGAAGGGCAGTTGATCATCCGTGAGAGACGCGGCAAAGCGCTTCTGTTTGGCGGCTTCGCGGAAAAACACGCAGGCGCCGGCAATCGTCAGCACTAAAAAGATGGTGGACGTTGTGATGCCGATGGCCGCGACAACTGCCAGGATGACCGCAAGAATATGCATAATATCACTATACCGTTCGGTACTTATCCCGGCAAAACCTCTTGGGGCCTCGGGTTTCCAGCGCTATCGGCATCGATAATGAAGCGCGCGGCGGCCGGCAAGTTATCGCAAATAGCGGTAGGAGTGGCGGGATATTTGCCATCTGCGCCGCCGATGCCTGTGCAGAGCAGGACAGAGCGGAGGCCGCAGACACGGGCCGTCTCGATGTCACCGGTGCGGTCGCCGACGAACCAACTGTGAGCGAGATCCAGATTCAGCTCACGGGCGGCCTGCTCCACCATGCCGCCACGGGGCTTGCGGCAGGCGCATTCAAACTTAAGCTCGCGCACCTCGCCGGGATAGCCGCTGTGGGGGTGATGCGGGCAGAAGTAGATGCTGTCCACGAAAGCTCCCTCGCCGCTCAGTTCCATTTCCATAAAGTTGTGAATGCGCTGGAGTTCCGCCAGAGTACATTCGCCACGCGCAACCACCGGCTGATTGGTGACCACGGCGATCCGGTAACCGGCCTGGCGCAGGAGGCGAATCCCCTGGGCCGCGCCGGGAATGAGGCGAAACTGCTCGGGACCGTGGATGTAGGAAACCTCTTCGTTGATGGTGCCGTCGCGATCAAGCAAGACGGCGGGGCGCGGCACATCGAGGCTGGATTGTTCGACGAGGCCCGAGGCGACATCAGCCGCAACGCAGTCGAGGCGCTTGGGAGTGCCCGCATCCTTGATGTACTCGGGGCTGCGGTATCCCTGCAGGCGGAGCCCATGCGCGAGCAGCTCCGGAAAGACATGCTTGCCAAAGTCGAGTGGCTTGCCAGAGGAAGACAGGCCGCGAAGAGCGCTCGCCTCGATCACATAGAGCGCCGCATTCACCTGGTTGGGAAGAATGGCGCCGGCGGGGTGCGGGTAAGGATGAAAGGCATGGATGGCGCCGTCGGGACCGGTCTCGACCAGATCGGAGTCCTGCGGGTGGTCGTTGGGATGAAGAAAAAGCGTGGCTACGGCGTGGCTCGCCTTGTGCGCGGCCCAAAAGCGGGCCAGATCGACATTGACCATTGTGTCGCCGTAGAGAACCAGGAAGCGTTCGGGCAGGCTGGGCAGCGCATCCAGCACGGCGCCCGCCGTACCCAGCGGCCGACTCTCGTCAATGCATTCGATTTGCAGTCCCCATTGCGCGCCGTTGCCGCAGAAGCTGCGGATGGCCTGAGCGCCGTAGCCACAGAGCACGGTGACCTGCGCGACATGGTGACGCGCCAGAAGCTCGAACTGGTAGGCCAGCAACGGTTTGCCCTGAACGAGAGCCAGCGGCTTGGGAAGGCCGTTGGTGCGGGATGCGAGGCGCGTGCCGCGGCCTCCGGCAAGGATAACGGCCTTCATGAGCCAGGCACCTCGGCGCGCTGGGGACGCAGTTCGGCGCAGGCGCGGCGGATGGCGTCTTCTGAACTGCCCTGGGCGCGCCAGCCGAGCGCGTTCAGTTTTTCGACGGAGTAGGCAAAGCGCGGAACGTCACCGACCCATCCGCGATCGCCCTGTGTATATTGAGGCACGGCCTGGCTTTCCGCCGTCTCGAGCAAAATCTCCACAATGCGCCGCACGGTAATGCCCGGATCGGCGCTGGGGCCCAGATTGAAGCAATCAATGGCGGGTTCGACAGAGTGATCGGCAATCCAGAGCACGGCATCGACCAACTCGCCGACATGCAGGTACTGCTTGCATTGCGTGCCGTCGCCGAGCACCTCGACGGTCGACGAGGAGTTTTCCAGCTTGCGATACATGTCAAAAATCAAGCCATGCGTGCTGCGCGCGCCAACCACATTCGGCAAACGGAAGATGCGGCTTCTTTTCAGATAGGCGCTGGTGGCCGCGGAAATAGCCGCTTCGCTGGCCAGTTTCATGGCGCCGTAGTTGGAGATCGGCAGCAGCGGACCACTCTTCTCCGTGAGCAGGCCTTCATGCTCGCCGTAGACCGCGGAGGTGGAGGTAAAGAAGAAGTCTAGAATGCAGAACTGCCGGGCGATGCGCAGGCTGCCAACCGTGCTCAGGAAAGTGTCGCACAAATCCACGTTGAGATCGGCCACGCCAGCCGGGATGTCGGAGTTGGCGGCGAGGTGCCAGAGCTGATCGATCTGCTCGGAGCCCTGCTTGGCGGAGAACTGCGCGCTCAACTGGTCAATAAGGCGATTGCATGCGTTGGCGTCGGCCAGATCGGCAGTCAGCAGTTCGAAGTGTGCATTCTGGAGAGCGGCGGCCAGGTTCGCGCGCGATCCGCGCGAGAAATTGTCAATGCCGATCACGCGGTTGCCACGCGCCAGCAAGGCGTCGACCAGATGGCTTCCAATGAATCCGGCTGCGCCGGTGACGATAAGAGTAGACATGTTATTGCTCCGCAATTCCCTGCTCGACATCAAGTTGCTCGGGCTGATAGAAGATGATCTTGCTTCCCTCGTCCTCAAAACCGAAGGGAATCTGCCGAAGTCCGCTCAGAGCCTGCCTGACGGCCTTTTGGCGTTCCACTGGCACGTAGAGCAACAGAAATCCGCCGCCGCCCGCGCCCAGAATCTTTCCGCCCACCGCGCCGGCCGCGCGCGCCGCCGCGTACCAATCGTCAATGGCCTGATTCGAGATGCCGCTGGCCAGCTCACGCTTCAGCATCCAGCTCTCGTGGAGGATTTCGCCCACGCCGTCGGGGTTGTTGTTCTCCAGTTCCTGCCGCACCGCATGGGCGTACTTCACAAGGCGATGCATTTTCTCAATCGCAGCGTGCTCGCTGCCCAGCGCCTGCGTTTGCTCGCTCAGGATCTCTCCCGCGCTGCGCGTAATTCCCGTATAGAACATCATCAGGTTGCGGTGCAGCGCCTCCAGCGTGTGAAGGCGGCAAATAAGGGGTTCCACACTGACGGAACCGTCGGGATGAAAGCGGTACATGCACAATCCGCCAAAGGCCGCCGCGAATTGATCCTGCTTGCCGATGGGATCGCCGCATAGATCGATTTCCACATGACATGCCTGCTCGGCCAGAAGCTGCGGCGATACATGACGGCCTTGATACGCATAGAGCGCGTTGAGCAGTCCCACGGTAAACGAACTGGACGAACCCAGACCGCTGCCACGAGAAGGGATGTCGGCATGGGATGTGATTTCCACCCCTTGCCGCGGTCCCATCATATTCAGGCAATTGCGCACGATCGGATGCTGAATCTCTTCGACACATTCCACATCCTCGGTTCGCGAGTAGCCGATTCGGATGCGGTGGTCAAACTTCGTCTGGAGAGTCAGGTAAACGTATCTATCGATGGTGACGCTGACAACCACGCCGCCGTATTCGCGATAGTAGCTTGCTATATCGCTTCCGCCTCCGGCAAAGCTTAACCGGCAAGGAGTTTTGCTGATGATCATGAGAGTCTATTCCTGAATCCGCGCACCCTCGACCAGCGAGTTCGCCAGTTTCAGGTCCACCACGGCATGAATCATGGCTGTGTGCGCGACTTCCACCATGCCGTATTCGCTCAGGCCCAGGTAAAAATTCACGTCTCCTAACGCCCGCAGAGGATTGTCAGCCTTGAAGCCGCTCATGGTAATCACAACGCAGCCGCGGTCCCGGGCAACAGCCACGGCGCGCAAAATGTTCTCAGAGGCGCCGGAGCTGGAGATGGCAAACAGCACATCCCCTTTGTGGGCGTGAAAGTGAAGCTGCCGCGCGAAAACTTCCTCGTAGCCGAAGTCGTTGCCCATGCAGGTCAGGGCCGCGCCATCGTTGAAGCACATCGCGGGCATCTGGCCGTTCTTGGTAAAGTCGATGGCCATGTGGCTGGCTATTCCCGCGGAACCGCCATTGCCGATGAACATCAGCTTGCCGCCACGCCCGGTCGCCTCCTGCGCGAGCTTCAAGGTGCGCTCGTAGGCTTCGGCGCGATTGAGCCGCTCCCCCTGCGGCCCGGTGTATTGCACATTCTCCAGCGCAACGTGCAAATCCTCAAAATAGGAATCAACGAACTTATTCACAAACAGCTCTCCGGGGGTAAACGCCTTATTTTTCAACAGATTGTTAGCATTGGGCCCACTTCTGCTGACACGAGGCACTTGGTTTAGCCTAGCATATCGACCAGCGCGTTGCACTGCGCCCAGGCGATTGAAGCTTCCATCGATTCGGCGTTCTGGCAGAGCCTCTTAAAGCATTTTAGAAACGGGCTTAGGAAGAAAAGGCTGTCAGAGCGGCCGGTCGGTCCAGAGAGCCTTGTCGGCGATGGACTGAACCGGATAGAGCCGGCCGGCCAGCAACTGCTCGGCTTTGGACTGGTTGACGTCCTGGGCAAAGAGCCACTTCCGCTCGCCCGTGCCCCAGGTTCTGGAAAGTTGATCCTCGCTCAGGAAGATTTTCGGCGCGTCGGGGTAGCAGGAGCCCCACAACAGCGAGGAGCCTTCACCGTGCGGCGAGCAGCGCTCCCCGACAAGAAGCGCTGGCTTGCCCTGGAAGAAGCTGTGCGTATAGAAGACAACCGAGGAGGCGTCCGACTGGTCGCCGAAGATGATGAAGGAGTCGGCGGGCGAGCCTTTCAGAACGACGGTGTCAGCCAACTGCTTGGAGCTGAGCATGGGCGCGAAGCGAGCGAAAGCGATGTGCGCGGCGACGAGGAAGAGCGCCGAGGTAAGAGCCACGCTGACGGTAGCGGCCATGTGCTTGCCCTTCAGCCGGAGCAGCCAGCCCGCAGCCGGACCCACCAGCAGGACCACGGCGGCCAGCGCAGCGGGCAGGCGAAGCGCTGCAAATGACGGGCCGGTGAGGTCGAAGATGTGCGACATCGATAGCGTGTAGTCGCCCACGCCGCGATGCGCCAGCAGCGTGCCGATGTCGCCCACGAAGGGCAGGCTGCGCGACTGCCACAGACCCCATCCCAGTGCCGCGGCGCTCAGCACGCCGATTACGGCAAAGACGGCCTGCGCCCCGGTCAGCCAGGCAGTGGAGAGCAGTGGCTTGCTGCCGGGCGGGTTGCCGCTGGGGACGCGATGCTCCTCAACCCCGGCCAGCACGCCGGCAATCAAAATGATGAGCGGCGGCCAGGCAGGAAAAGTGTAGTACTCCTGGTTGGTCGAGAGAGAAAAGAACAGCAGAATGACGGCCGCAAAGAGGCTCAGCAACCAGGTTGTGCGCACCCGGAACTTGAGGCGGAGAACATGGGCGGCCGCATCTTCGCGCTCGGCGTTGTCCAGATAGAAGTCCAGCGTCTGGCCGCCCTCGCGGCGCAAATGCTGCATCCAATAGCGGCGAGTTTTCCAGGCAACCGCAATCAGCGCCGGCAAAAACAAGCTCCACGGAAAGAGCCAAACCATGTGCAACAGCCAGTACCAGACCGCCGGCAGCTTGTTGAAGTCGTGCGGAAAGCGCGCCCCGGTGAAGCGGAAAACGTGCTCGTTGATGAAGTAGAAATACCAGAAGCCGTGGACGTTGCCCACTGTGGGGTGGTTGCCGATCGGATGCCCCTGGTCGCGATTGGCCACGCCGGCCAGAATGTGCCAGGGCGCGGCGATGGCCAGGAACAGAAGCAGCCCGGAAATAGGTTTCAACTGCCGCCAGCGCCGCCATTGGCCGCTGACCAGCAGCAAGGGAATGGCCGCGGCGGCAAAGAAGATGGGGGCAATCAGGCCCTTGGTCAGCACCGCCAGCGCCAGCGCCATCCACATTCCATAAAAACGCAGAGGACGAATGGACTCGAAGCCGCTGAGCAGGCAGTAAAGGGCCAGCAGCAACAGGAAACTGAGCAGCGCCTCGGGAATGGCGAAGCGGGTAAAGAGAAATGGTCCGATGGAGGTGAGCACACCGAGGGCGGCGTAGAAACCCGCGCGACGGCCCCATGCGCGCCCAGCCCAAAGCCACGCCAGCCAGGCGCAACCCAGCATGGCCAGCGCATTGGGCAGATGCGTGGCAAAGGCGTTCTGGCCGAAGACGCGATAAAACGCCGCGTCGAGCCAGTAAGGCAAGGGCGGCTTCTCCAGGTAGCGGATGCCGTTGACCTTCATCGTCACCCAGTCGCCGCTCTCGGCCATGTGCTGCGCAACCTGGGCGTGGCTGCCGTCCACGTCGTCCAGCAGGGGCGGCGTAAACAGCGAGGCCACGAGCACGGCGGCAAAGATCGCCACCAAAAGCGCCCATACGGCCAGCGTCGAGGGATTCTTTTGCGGGTGAGCGAGCGGGTTTGTCTGGCTAGTCATTGCGGAAAAGGCACCACCTGAAGGATAACAGCAAGGTCCACAGGCAGTCTCATGCCGGGCTTCTGTGACCAGTTGATCTGCCCTTCTCGACTCGATGGAACTCCTCGATGAAACTCATTGAGGAGTTTTGGAGGAGCGCAGCTCGGGAACATATTGCGTACTAGATGCGTAAATCTTCACTCATGAAGCGCATGCGCATTTTCCTTCGCGGAACTCTGTTTCTGTTTGCATTCTGGCTCGTCGCTTGCAGTGCGATCGGCATTGTGGCCGTCGAGGGCGCATTGCATCCAGGACGGCGCGTTCCTGGGGTTGTGAATGAGACGCAAGCCCAAGCAATCGCCGCGCGCAATCACGCGGAGTTGGAAGAGGTTGCGCTTACGGCAGGCGACGGCGTGGCGTTGCGCGGCTGGAGCTTCCGGCCCTTGCATGGAAATGGCGATGCCGTAATCCTGCTGCATGGACAAGCTGACAACCGCACCGGCATGTTGGGCAATGCGAACTTACTTCTGCATTACGGCTATTCTGTGCTGCTGCCCGATGCTCGTGCGCATGGGACGAGCGGTGGAGACCTGGCCAGCTATGGGGTTATGGAGACCGACGACGTGCGCCGCTGGTTTGACTGGCTTGCGCAATCCGAGTCTCCCCGCTGTATCGACGGTCTGGGCGAGTCGATGGGAGCCGCACAACTGCTCCAATCTCTACGGACGACGCCTCGCTTTTGCGCCGTTATGGCTGAGTCTTCCTTTGCGAGCTTCAGAGAAGCCTCCTATGACCGGCTGGGAGAGAAGCTTCATGCCGGGGCATGGGCGGGACGCACTCTGTTGCGTCCTGCAGTAGAGGCGGGTTTGCTCTACGGGCGCTGGAAATATGGCGTTGATCTGAAGCAAGCCTCGCCCGAAAACGCTGTTGCCGGCAGCCGGGTTCCCGTCTTGCTGATTCATGGCAGGAAAGACGCCAACCTTCCCCCGCGACACTCGGAAGAAATCCAGTCGCGCAATCCCAATGTAGTTTTGTGGGAGCCGGCAGAAGCGGGACATTGTGGCGCGGCCGGTGCGGAGCCCGCCGAATATGAACATCGACTTATTGACTGGTTTGCAGGCCATGATGCTGTTAGGGGCGTTGCCGAACGGTTCTGAGGACCGGGGCGAAGCTGGACTTAGAGCCCCTGCGGAAGCAGCCGCACTACTTCCGCGAGGACTTGGAGCGCGAACCCTTCGGCATACTGTCGTAGATGGCGCGGGCCGAGCGCGGATCGATGAGCCACTGGAGCAGAGGCGGATGGCGGTCCAGAGCGACGCGAGCCACAGAGCCCTTCCTCATGCGAATGGCCGCAGTGCCGTGACTGGAAATGAGCCGCCCCAGAAACTGGAAGATGCTGGGATTGTGCCCCACGGCCAGCACGCCATCAAGGTCGCTGTAACGGGCCAGCATCTCCTGGAAGTCGGCGAAATCTGCATCGGGCGCGAGCGCCGGGCTGATCTCCACTTTTGCATCGTAGCCCAGTTCCGTGCCCACAAACTGCGCGGTTTGCAGGGCGCGCTTCAGAGGGCTGGAAACAATCACATCCACCTGCACCTTGAGCGCGTTCAAGGTCCGCGCCATCAACATGCACTGCTCTTTGCCCTCTGTAATCAGGGATCTCTTCTCGTCGAGCAGCGGATTCTCGCGGCGAAGTCCGGCACTGGCGTGGCGCATTAGATACAAGTACATGGGGATCTTTCCGGCGGGGTCGCGCAGGAGGCCTGCCAGCTCCTTGAGGTTCGATATTATCACGAATGCAACATGTCAAATTGGAATTACACTCGGGTTGTCGGCCGACAGGAGGCATATCTTTGAAACTTCTTCTCCCGTTGCGTGTCTACTCTTCCAGAGAGGCGAATTGCACCGGACCAAACCAATCGCCGTGCTCGGCGCACACCCATCGAGAGGCAGGGAGTTGCATGAAGAATCCGGGAATGGCCGTTTGGATGGTGTTGGCAGCAGCGTTGGCGGCACCGTCAGCGTTTTCGCAGGGCTTGAGCAATCACGGTCAGGCAGTGGTCACGGTTCTGCCCAAGAAGGCCGGACGGGCCCCTTCGGCCTTCAATATGCAGGATTTGTCGCTGAAAGTGGCAGGCAAAAACGCCAAGGTCACGAAGTGGGAGCTATATAACAGCCCTGAAAACAGCCTGGAACTGGTCTTGTTCTTTGACGATTCGGCCCGCACGAGCATCGGAACCCAGCAAAGCGAGATCAAGGATTTCATCAACAACCTGCCTCCGGGTACAAAGGCGGCCATTGCTTACATGGAGCATGGAGGCGCTGACTTTTCAGGACCGCTGACCGCTGACCATGCTGCCGTTCTGCGCGGACTTCGCCTGCCCTCGGGTTTCCCAGGTTCCTCTGCCAGCGCGTATTTTTGCCTCTCCGATCTGGCAAAACACTGGCCATCGAAGAATACGCAGGCACGGCGCGAGGTGGTGATGATCACTGGCGGCTCAAGTTATTACCAGGCGAGCCTCGATCTCTCCGCCCCTGATGTGAATGCCTCAATCACTGACTCTGCCCGCGCGGGGCTGGTCGTCTACTCGATCTACTGGAACGATCTCGGCCGCTTCGGGCAGAGAACCGACAGAGGCTTTTCCGGCCAGAATCTGCTCGATTACGTGACCGAAGCAACCGGCGGCAAGAGCTTCTGGTTGGGAACAGACAATCCCGTCTCGTTGGCTCCGTATTTTGACGAGATCCTCCGCCGCTTCCAGAATCAGTACGAGCTCGGGTTTGCGGGCTCGGGTGACGCCAAGCAGGACGTGGAAACCTTGAAGCTGAATCTCAGCGTTCCTGGAGCGGAAGTCGATGCGCCAAAGCAGGTTCTCGTCGTCCCTGCTCCTCTCGTTGGACTCTAGGGCCGGCGAACTACGCTGGCCTTTCTATTCGAGAGCTTCTGAGGACTCTTGACGGGAGAGACGCCGTCTTTAGGGATCGCGTCCAGATCCGTCTTGCCCTCGGCGAGTTGCATGAGAAACTCCTGTGCGTCAAAGGGCTTTGCGTCCTTGAGGACTTTGCTGGCGCGCACGTAACTGCCGTCAGGCTGTTGCAGGCGAGCTTTGACGGTATCGGCAAGATAAGCGGGCAGAATCTCGTCATGGATGCGAGAGCGGACAGCCGGATCGCAGACCGGGAAGACCACCTCGCAGCGCTCGAAAAGGTTGCGCGGCATCCAGTCTGCCGAACCCAGATAGATTTCGTCCTGGCCGCCATTGGCAAAGTGGAAGATACGCGAATGCTCCAGGAAGCGGCCCACGATGGAGCGAACCCTGATTCGTTCCGACAGGCCCTTTACGCCGGGACGCAGAATCGAGAGGCCGCGAACGATCATGTCGATCTCGACGCCGGCTTGTGAAGCCTGGTAGAGAGCCTCGATGACGGAAGGCTCAAGCAGGGCGTTCATCTTGGCCACGATATGCGCGGGGTGGCCGGCCTGGGCGTGCTCAGCCTCACGGCGGATGAGGCGCAGAAAGCTCTCGGCCATGGTCAGCGGCGCCACCAGCAGCGGACTGTAGTCGTCGATCTCGGCGTGCGCAGTGAGATAGTTGAAGACCATGTGCACCTGCTCGGTGATCCGCGGATCGCTGGTGAGCATGCTAATGTCGGTGTAGAAGCGGGCCGTGACGGGGTTGTAGTTGCCGGTGCCCAGGTGGCAATAGCGGCGGGTAACGCCGTCCTCGTCGCGACGCACCAGCATGGCCAGCTTGCAGTGGGTCTTCAGGCCGACAACGCCGTGAAAGACCTGCACCCCGGCGTCCTCCATCGAGCGCGCCCAGCGGATGTTGGAGGCTTCGTCGAAGCGGGCCATCAACTCGACCACCAGCGTAGTTTCCTTGGTGGCCGCGGCCTCGATGAGCGCCTTGAAAATAGGCGAATCGTGGCTGGTGCGATAGAGGGTCTGCTTCATGCTCAGCACGGCGGGATCCTGCGCGCCTTGCTGGATGAAAGAGACCACGGGTTCGTAGGAGTCGTAGGGGTGGTGAAGCAACACGTCGCGCTGCCGCAGTTCCTCGAAGATGCTGGCACTCTTGCGGCTCAGCTTGAAAACTCTTGGAGTAAAGTGCGGGTACTTGAGGTCAGGCCGGTCGACGTCGTCGTAAAAGGACATCACACGCGAGAGGTTCACCGGACCATCGTCGTGAAAAACCTGATCCGCATCCAGTTCAAAGTTGACGCGCAGCCGCTCTACGATTTCAGGATCGGCGCCAGTTTTGATTTCGAGGCGCACCGCGGCGCCCTTGCGGCGGTTGTGCAGTTCAACGCGGATGGTTTCCAGCAGCGAGCGCGCTTCTTCTTCCTCGAAGTAGAGGTTGGAGTTGCGCGTGACGCGGAAGGCGGCGCGGGCCAGCACTTCGTAGCCACGGTACATGCCGGCCAGGTTCTGCGCAATCAGATCCTGCAGCAGCAGGTAATCGAACTTGCCCTCGGCGCTCGGCAGGCGGACAAAGCGCGGCAGCGCCCTCGGCACTGTGACCACGCCCAGCACCTGCGGGCCGGAACTGCGCCGCTTCAGCCGCAGCAGCAGGGCCAGGCAAAGAGCCTTGTTGAGCACGCGCGGAAAGGGATGGGCCGGGTCGATGGCGATGGGGGTCAGCAGCGGATCAACCTCGCGCTGAAAATAGTCCTGGGCAAAGGCGCGCGCCTCGGCGTCCAGTTCCTTCCACTCGAGCAGACGGATGCCCTGCCGGCGCAACTCCGGCAGCAGTTGCTCGTTCCAGCAGCGGTACTGCGCGGGCACAAAGCTGTGAATCTCGGCGGTCAGTTCGGCCAGCGATTCGGAGGGGCGCAGGCCGTCATAACCCGGCTCGCGGGAGCCGTCCTCAATGCGCTGCATCAGGCCGGCCTGGCGGACTTCGACGTACTCATCAAGGTTCGAGCCGGTAATGGCCAGGAACTTGACCCGCTCCAGCAGTGGGTTGGCCGGGTCTTCGGCTTCTTCGAGCACACGCCGGTTGAACTGCATCCAGGAGTGGTCCCGGCCGTTAAAAAGCTTCTGTTTCTTTGTCGTTCTTGCCATCGAATCCGTTCCGAGCGCCGTGTTGGCAGTCTACAGCGTTTCAGCGGGAAACTAAAGGTTGCCTCTCAGGAAAGAGCGAAAACGCTCATCAAATCAGGGACACAGAAAGTGCTATTCCCTGGCTGGACGCAGATTATCTTATTGATCCGGCCCAAAAGATTTGCAGCGTGCTCCCCCACCCTAGCGGCAAAAACAAAGGCGTCGCGAGGGTGGGGCACCCAAACAGCGTTGCAACACATAAGGGCCAAATCAATAGATGCTCACTCACGCTGTTTCCAGGCGTTGGCCAGCGCGCAATACGCCCACATTGACCCGCCGGGCCCGGCCGGTTAAGAATATAGACTGAATTTGTCCACTTTAGCTCCGAGAGGAACCTTTTTTATGCCCGATGCAACTATCCTGCTGAACGAAATGTCCAAGGGCGATGCCGCTGCCGTCAAAGCGCCCGAAAGCATCGACGAGATGGTTGAGTTGATTGCGGCTCACCTCTACAGCCTGGCCTCGATGCTGGTGGGCGAAGGCAAGGAAAGCGAACGGCTGGTGGAGATTGCTATTTCCAGTGCGGAGGTTTCCGTATGCGACGATCCCGGAAGGGCGCGCCAGAGCAGCCAGCAGGCGCTCTCGACAGCGGCGATCGACCTGCTTGCCGGGCGTGACCCCAGCAGTCTGGAAGCGCCGGAGGGCCTGGAACCTGCCGCAACCTGCATCGAGGACGACGACCTGGCCTCGGCAGGCATTTCGACAAAGGAACTGGAAAGCATGATCGCCGGGCCGGACCGCGACCGGGTGCGAAAGTGGCTGGCAAGCCTGCCCACGGCGATGCGCACTGTCTTCGTGCTGCGCGCGGTGGCTGGATTGAAAGCAGCGGAGACGGCCACTCTGCTCAGGGCGCACGGCGGCCCGCAAGCTGCCGGATGGACACCGGAAACGGCGCGCGAGGTCTTCCGCCAGGGGCTCTGCTCATTGGCTTCGCAACTGCTTCAAGCCTCGGCTGCACGATAAAGCGGACAAGGAAATCGAGAATGGCCCGCAGACGACACGCCCGCAGCGAAGCATTACGCCAGCGCTTTTCAGGCCGCGCCGCGCACTGCCGCCCGAATGTTACTGGTTTCGAGAATCCGTTTTTCATAACCATGCCGCGCCACAGCCAGCATGGCCTGGCCAATGTCGCGCGTCGATAAGACCTGGTTCGGCAGCGCCCAATGGAGCAGAGGCAGCAGCGGTTTGGCGAACTTGTAGAAGAAGCGATAAACAGGCGTCCTCGACTGAATTCCATCCAGCGCCTGAATCAGACCGGGGCGGAACATATAAGCCTTCAGCGGCAGGCGCAGCAGTGCATTTTCCGTTCGTCCCTTGATGCGCGCCCACATCACGCGCCCCTTCTCCGAGCTATCGGTCCCCGCGCCGGAGACATAGATAAAGGTCATCCCAGGATTCAGGCGGCTAAGCGCCTCGGCGGCAGCCAGCGTGAACCCATAGGTGATGCGCTCGTAAGCAGCTTCCTTCATTCCGCCCGACGAAACGCCCAACGAGAAGAAACAGGCGTCGAAACCGGTCAGTTCGGCCTCGACGGCGCGAAGATCGCCCATATCCGCACAAAGGATCTCGCGCAGCTTCGGATCGCGAGCGCCGGCTTTGCTGCGGCCAACAGCGGCCACGACTTCCACGTCCGGGGAGCGCAGGCACTCTCGCAGGACGCCCTGCCCCACCATGCCCGTTGCGCCAAAAATCAGCACCTTCATTGCGAACCTCTTCTCTTTCTGCTTCTGCTGGAAGCCAAGTATAGGCTTGGCACAATCGTTTCTGAAGATAAGCAGCAGTTCCGCAGGTTTATGACGTGCGACTCTGCCAACGAGTTTCTTTTTACTGAGTCTTCAACTTCCGCCTCCTGCAGTGAACGATTTCGTTGTCAATGCGTTGCGAAACGAATAGTTTAGTGACATGCGGGAGATAGATTGCAGACGAGCCGCGGTGGCGCTGACTGCTCTTTGCGCGATTGGGCTTGGCGTGTGCGTGGCACAACAGAAGGCAGGGCCGCCGGATGTGACCCTGGCGCCCCGGTCGAGCGCGGCGGTAAGCGCGCATGTCATCGACCCGGCCAAAGAGCCGGTCGTCTCGCAGAAAGAGAAGTTGCGGCTGATGCGCAGCCGGCTCAAGTACATCTTTGTGCTCTTCCAGGAGAACCGCTCCTTCGATTTCTACTTTGGCAGTTATCCTGGCGCGGATGGGCTCTACGCGGGGCCGCAAGGTCCATATACCGCCAATCAGGTGGCTGGATTCAAGCAAACGATTGTGAATACCAACGGAACCGTGGGGACAATTACGCCGTTCAGGATTCCGGCGACGATCCTCGATAGTAAAGGTAAGACAGTACCGATTTATCCGGCAGACATCGCGTCGGTGGATCATTCGCATGTGGGCATTACGCGCAAAATTGCGGTGGACCAGAACGGCGTGGCAAAAAACTCGGAATATGCGCTGACCGAAGAGGGCGTGACGCTGAAGGATGGCAAGCCTTCGAAGACGCCGACCTTGGAGCGCAAGCAGTTCGGCGAACTGGTGATGGCCCACGTGGACTGCGACACGGCGCCGTTCCTCTGGCGGTACGCGGACCGCTTCACGCTCTTCGACCACTTCATGGACACGATCATCGGGCCATCGACGCCGAATGCGATTGCCATGATCAGCGGCCAGGGCGGCGAGACGCAGTGGATGCTGCATCCGGAGCGGGCATCAACCGGCGGTAAGGGAAAGAACGCGGTCGTGCCGATGACCTCCGACCCTCAACCCTATTGGGGCTCGCCTTTGGACACTGCCAACCGGTTGAAGCAGCCGCAGGCAGTTCATCCATTTGATGGCGTATCGAAGAACCTGACCTTCGCCACTCTGCCGCTCTCCTTCATGGGCAGCGAAATCAAGAAGACCACGGCCGCGGACTACGACCCCGCCTTCGATCTGCCCGACGTGCGCGAGGACATTGAAAAAATCGCCGGTCACGGCGTAAGCGCGATCAACTGGGGCTGGTATCAGCAGGGCTATGACCACGAAAACAACGACGCCCAGGGCAAGGCTTCGCACGAAGGCTACGTGGCGCATCACAACGCGCCGCAGTACTTCGGCTACGTGGCCAACAATCCCGTGGCGAGCACGCATCTGCATGGGCTAAGCGAGTTTTTCAGCGATATGGCGGCCAGGCGGCTGCCGGCCTCGGGCGTCTTTTATGTGCGCGGCGGTTACGGCAACATCGAAGGCTGGAAGCCACAGGACCCCAACCCGAAGCTAGCCAAGGTCTTCAACGGCAACGACGATCATCCCGGCTACTCTGACACGCAGATCAGCGAGGCGCTACTGGCCGAGGAGATCAACGCCATCGCCGCCAGCCCGTATTGGAGCCAGAGCGCAATCATCATCGCCTATGACGAGTCGGACGGTCTCTATGACCACGCGCAGCCGCGCATCCGGTCTCATGACGCGGCGGGATTGCCGCTGGAGCAGGGACCGCGAATTCCGGCGATTGTCATTTCGCCCTACGCGGTGGCGCATGGCGTCTCGCATGTGCCCTCGGAGCATAGCTCGATCATCAAGTTCGTCGATGAGTTATTCAATCTGATACCACTGGCTGACCTGCCAGACGAGTTTTGGGCGCGGCAAATTGGCGCGCAGAAATTCGGCCAGCCCAACCTGGGTCCGGCGGACGATCTGGTTCCGGGCGTGGGCGACATGAGCGAAGCCTTCGACACGCTGCGGCTCGAGGGCAGGCGGGCGACCTTGAGCGCGGAGTACGCGAAGATTCCGGCGGCGGAAATCGCCCGATTTCCTCATTTGGGCGGCGCGGGCTGCAAACAACTGGAGATCAAGCCGACAGACGACGGGCTCCCGAATCCCGTGCCGTGGGACTTCAATCCGCGGCCCGATACAACGCCTGGCATTCCAGCAGCGGGCGGGTGGAAGCCATAGTGCGAGTCTGGACCTTCCACTCAATGCTGGCGCTGGCGGTGCTTGTCTCATGCGGCGGGGCGCGCGCGTCCGATACAGCCACGACCCATGCAGCCGGCATTTCTCCAACATTGGAACGCGTGCGCGCGGCCGGTGTGCTCCGCTGCGGCATCAATCAGGAAGAGGCGGAGTATACGACCGCCGACGACCATGGCAATCGCGAAGCCTTTGACGCCGATCTCTGCCATGCGGTCGCGGCGGCAGTGCTCGGCAAGAATGCGCAGGTTCAGGTGACGCATTATCCCGACGACCAAACCGCAATGAACGGACTCCAAACGGGCGAGGTCGAATTGGCGCCCACGCTCACCAGCGACTTCACTCATGCGGCAGGAACTCATTTTCGATTCACGCGACCTGTGCTGTGGGATGGCATTGGGTTCCTTGTGCTCGATGGAAGCCCTGCCCGGCGCGCGCGTCAATTGACCGGGAAAAAGATATGCTTTCTGGCCGAGACCACGGTGGAAGAGAGCGTGCGCGCCTGGTTTGCGCGCGAGCATCTGGACTTTGTGCCCTTTCCGTTTCAGGAAGAAGGCGAGATGGAGGCGGCCTTCGCCACCGGCAATTGCGGCGCGCTGGCAGGCGACCGGACGCGCCTGGCCGAGACTCGCGTGGTTTTGGCGCGGCGGATCAAGGGCGCGCGTCTGTTGCCAGAAACCATCTCTCAAGACCCGCTGGCGGCGGCGGTTCGCGCGGACGATCCGCAATGGGCGGCGATTGCCAGTTGGGTGATGGAAGCGCTGGTCCAGGCCGAGGAGAGCGGGGTGACGCGGGCAAACGTGAAAGCAATGCAAGCGCGCGCCGCGCAGGCCAATGGCGGCGATCCAGTGCTGCGGTTTCTGCTTGGCGCATCGCGCGAAATTGGCGGCCCGCTGGGGCTCGATGACGATTGGGCGGCGCGCGTGATTGAAGCGACGGGAAACTATGGCGAGATTTATGAGCGCGATCTCGGCAGCGCTTCGCTGATGAAATTGCCGCGCGGCGAAAACAATCTACGCGAGCATGGCGGCGCAATCACGGCGTTGCCCTTCAAATAGTTATGTCTGCCACATGACCTTCGGCAGCGAGATGCGAAGATAAGGACAGAGTTGCGATTTGGCCGGGCGCGGACTTCAGAGCGGTTCCAGAGTGACTGTTTACAGTCGAGATTGAGACCTGTGCTCTCCCACCCATTCCGCAAATGGAAAACGCAGATCCTTCGACTGCGCTCAGGAGCGGAATGGATGGGGCGCCCAACATTTTGTTAACACTTGAATCGAAAACGCACTAGGGAGAAACTCGCGATGCGTCGCGTTGCGCTCATCTACAACCCGGCTTCCGGCCAGCACTCGGCAAGCAACCGCGCCGCCATCGACAAGGCGCTCGCCGTCCTCCGCGACGCAGGCGTTGAAGCCGAGGCGCTGGAAACGCTCGCGCGCGGAAACGCCGGAGCGCTGGCCGAGGAGGCAGTCCAGCGGGGCTGCGACACGATTCTGGCCTGCGGCGGGGATGGCACTGTCCATGAAGTTCTGCAAAGCCTTGTGGGGACGACCGTGGCTTTGGGTGTTGTGCCGCTGGGAACCGCCAACGCGCTGGCGGCGAATCTGGGCCTGCGCTCCTCTCCGTCGAAAACGGTTCGCAAGCTGATGAGCGCCACACCGGTGCGCCTCTCCGTGGGCCATATCTTTTATCGGGACGCGGCGGGCGCCACGCAATCGCGCTACTTCACCGTGGCGGCTGGTGTGGGCGCTGACGCTCTGTTTCTGTCACGGATCGACCCCAGCCTCAAGCGGCGCTTCGGCTATCTTCTTTACTTGGTCGAGGCCTTTCGCGTCTGGGCCACATACTCTTTTCCGCTTTTTCAAGCGGCTTTTGTGGAACGCGCCAGCTCCAAGCCGCGCGTGGAAAAAATCTCTCAGCTTCTCGCGGTGCGCATTCGCGACTTCGGCGGCGTCCTCCACAATCTGGCCCCCGGCGCCACCCTGCACAAGAACGGCCTGCGCCTGGTGGCCTTCAAGACCCGCAGCCGCCTGAGGTACTTCCGCTACGTCATGGCCGCCATCTTCGGCCATCCCCGGTCCACGCGCCAGATTGAACTGCTCGACGCCGTCTCGGTCGAATGCCTTCCATGCAACGGCTCTTCCGCGCACGTGTACGCCGAGGCTGATGGAGAGTTGCTGGGCGGTCTGCCGGTCCGCATCGAAATTGCGCCCGAAACCGTCATTCTGTTGATTCCGCTCCACGCCAGGCCGTGAAATCGCGCACTAACAACCTATGGTGAAAGTGCAGTTTTGAAAGGGCACGACTGAAGCCGTGCCGCGACGCTTTTTGCAGTCTCAATGGAATTTTACAAGTTGTTCAACATCTCAGGAATCAAATTCGAGATCGTCAAACCGGCGCCATTTGTAAAATACAATCGATAAGATCCAGCTCGCGCCAAAGAGTGCGACGATGCAGTAGCCAAGCACTCCGAAGTTATCGTTGAGTTTGACGACCAATCCCCACAATCCGCCCGTCAGGTGGAACTGGCCAGCCAGCAACCCCAGCGCCTCGATCCCGCCTACCGCGAAGGCAATGACGACCGACACAGAGGTAATCGTGATGTTGTAATACAGCTTGCGGACAGGCTTCAGGAAGGCCCACCCATAAGCCCCCAGCATCAGAACATTGTCGGTCGAGTCGATCAGCGACATGCCCGCGGCGAAGAGGACCGGAAAAACCAGGACCGACCAGAGCGACAGCCCCTTGGATGCCTCGGCAGCGGCGATGCCCAGCAGCCCGATCTCGGTCGCGGTATCGAAGCCAAGGCCAAACACGAAGCCCAGCGGATACATGTGCCAACTGGACTGGATCAGGTTGAACATGGGACGGAAGAGGCGCGAAAGGAAGCCGCGATTGGCAAGCAGCAAATCGAAATCTTCCTCGACGTATGGTTCTCCGCGGCGCACCCGCATAAAGCTGCGATAGACCGACCGGAGGATGACCAGATTGACAATCGCAATGGCGAACAGAAAGAGAGTTGACACCAGCGTGCCGATCACTCCGCCAATCGCCTTGACCCCATCGAAGCGATGCTGCAGCGCCAGCGCGGTTGCTGCGATTGCAATGGAGCCCATGATGACGACCGTGGAATGGCCCAGCGAAAACATGAGCCCCACGGCAACCGGCCGCTTGCCCTGCTGCATCAGTTTCCGGGTAACATTGTCAATCGCCGCAATGTGATCCGCGTCGACTGCGTGGCTAAGCCCGAAACTGTAAGCAAGAAACGCCGTGCCCAAAAGCACCGGAAAGTGCTGGAAAGCGACGAATGCCCAGCACCATGCCGCCAGATTGAACAAGAACAATATGGCGTAAATGGCGATGACCTTGGCCTTGGTGCTGCCAGGTTCGTCATTGAGCAGGGTTAGCAGGAGGCGTCGCATCGGGTTCCTTCAGGTTGCGTGCACCATCACGGGTCGATCCGGGCGTGGTGCGTAGCACGTATATCAAGAATGTAACACTTTCAGCATATCAGGCCAGGAGGGTCTGGGCGCAAGACACGTGCCCTATTTTTCCCCGCCAATCCGCCAGGATATGGACCCACCCACCCAGGACGCCGTGCGGATGCCGACACTCTTCTCGACTGTTCCGCAGTCGAAGTCGTTGATCGTTCCCGACTTCACCGCGCAGGAGGGAATCGTGCCCATCACCCAGCCGGGAGCGAAAGTCTCGGTGGTCTGACCGGTGTAGCCGCGAGCCAGCATTCCGTCCGCACCCAACTCCAGCCGGCCGTTCAGGAAAGGACGCACCACGGCCATGCGCGTCTCACCCACCGGAATCGCCTCGAATCCGCCCACGTCTAACTGCTTGTGGCCCACGTACTCATACTCGCAGCGGGCGTGCAGGCCCACTGGCAGCCGGTCCAGCGTGGCGAGAAGGTCGATGATGGTGCGCGGCGCTTCCGGCGTAATCTGCGCGGGGGTTGTGTCAGAGGCCACCAGGCGCGCATCGGCCTTGGAAAGGATCGCCTGCAGTGTGCCAATGCTGGTGAACTGATGGCGCACGCTGGCGGTGAGAAACTTGAGCGTGCCCGGTCCCAAGTCATCCGCCGAACCGTTGTCGGGATCGATCTTGGCCATGGTTGCCGTGGTCGTCGTCCGCCCCAGCGTCACGCGCACATCGGTCGCGGAGAATTCTTTTTCCAATACCAGTTGTTCAGAGTGCGAGCGCTCGAAGGGAGAAATCAGCGCTGCCGCTCCGGTTGTGGAATCATCTGCGGCACTCATCCGCGGGGCGAAAGTGGTCCCGGTCCGATTCGTTCCGGTGAAGGTGACCACGCTGATGCGCGGGTCCTGGGTAAAGAAGGCCTGCCCGATGCTGAACGATGCCGAAGGCAGCCAATGGACCGGACCGGCGCCCGGCGTCCAAGCCAGCGTGGTTTTGGGGTTCTCAATCACTTTCCACTCATCGAAGGAATAAGCGGACTTCACCATGTCGGTGTTTTTCATCTCGATTACGTCGGGCCGCAGTCCGGCGTAGAAGCGCAGGTGTCTGCCGAGATCGCCGTGCAGGGCCGCAAACGGAGTCACGTCGCGGAGGTTGACGTTGTTGGACAACACTTTGACAAAGGATCCGTAGACCTCCGCATCGGCCAGGGGAAAGTGGTCGAGGTTGTCGCGGTGAATGTCGTCCTCGTTGTAGTCGAGACCGGCCATCGCTTCCAGCCACGGTGTAAATACGTGGGTTTCGCGCGCCTCTCCGCCTTCCACGGTGCGAAATTCGCTCTGCCGGATCAGGCCCTCGCCAAAATTCGAAAACAGCGTCAAATTGTAGGTGCGAACGAACGCAGAGAAGGAAAACTCGTCGCTCTGGCTGGCCTTCCATCGGTCATTGGCGGCCAGCAATCCGGTGTGCGTCTGGTCTTTCTGGCGCGGATCGACGGTATCGCCCAACTGCTTGCCGTATCCGATTGGAACCAGATTCCCCTCATGCGAAACTCCGAAATATCCAATGCTGAGAAGCGTAATCTGGTGCCTGCCGGGTTCGAAGACGCGCAGCGCATTCCACTTGAGCTGCTTGCGATGCTCCATATCCTTCAGCAAGCCGTTGCCATAGTTGGCTTCCAAGGCAACCCATTCCTTCTTCGCGGCGTCCGGAGGCGCGAATCCAGCGGTTAAATCCATGTCGCGATAGTCGCCGGTGAGAGTGAGGGACCGGCTCAGTTGCGGGCGCAAGTTGTAGGCGGCCGCCAGGTTCAGCGCGTGATTGCCTTCCAGCACATTGAAAGCACCGCCGTCGGTCGCGACACTGCCCAGCGCGCCGGAGACATAGATATTCGGATCTGCATAGCCGTTGCCGTGCGCATTGGCGGAGAGGTTGTTCGTCACCAGATAGTTGCCCACCGCAGTGTACTGCGCAATCGGCTCACCGTGATCGCCGGCCACGCCCGGCACAAAATACTGCGGCGCCTTGATGCCGCCCGCCGCAGTCTCGATGGGAAGGCCGGGAATCGAGATCGGCGCGCCCGGCCGCCCAGGATTGGCATCCAGCAACTCTTCGCGCACTAGCACTTTCTGTGATGGGTCGGGGGAGTCGATAGCAATATCGCTGACGTTGGCCGCGACGATCACCTCTTCGGCGACCGCGGTCACTTTCTCCAGCCGCAACGTCAGACTCGCGGCCTTGATGCTCAAATCCAATTTGCGCGTGACAGTGGCAAAACCTCGAGCCTCAGCGCTTACCGTGTAACTTCCCCATGCTGGCAGTGCAATCGCGAATGCGCCATCGCTGCCAGTCGTGCTGCTCAGCCGCGCGCCTGCGGCGGAATCAAACTCGACATGCGCTGCCGCCACCGGCCGCCCTGCGGGATCGAGCACCGTGCCGGAGACGCGCGCCGCGCCGGTCTGCGCCGCGAGCGAAAGAGCAGAAGCAAGAATAAAAAGTATGGATACTACGATTTTAGTTTTCGTGCTACCGGCTTGCATGATTCTTCCCTTGTTGGTTGTCTTCGTGCGCATTATTGTTTGTGGCTGTGCTTGTGTTCGTGCGGATGTTCAATCGCGCCCGCCGGGACGGTCATCACCAGCCGGCCGTGCTGCACGCCCTTGAGGCCGATCAGACTGTCGGCAAAATGGGCCACCTGGGCCGATTTGCCATGCACGATCAGCACCTCAAGGCAGGAGTCGTGGTCGAGGTGCGCATGGCTGGTGGAGACGACCATCTCGTGGTGCGCGTGCTGCAACTCTGTGAGTTTTTCTGTGACGCCGCTGGCGTGGTGGTCGTAGATCAGCGTGATCGTGCCCACCACATGCGACTCCGGCGCGGCGGTCTGCTCGGTCACCAGCCGGTCGCGAATCAAATCCCGAAAAGCTTCCGAACGGTTGGTGTAGCCTCGCCGCTCGATGGAGCGGTCAAACCGCTTGAGAAGGTCGGAATCCAGCGCAATGCCGATTCTGCTCAGAACACCCACATGGACTCCCGGAACAAAACTGGATTCTGCAAAAGAAGTTCCAAGGTAGCACAAATAACAAGTTCATGCTACCTAGAGCATTCTCACTGTTTCTGTAGGGTTGAATTCGTGGTTTCCCACCCATTTCACAAAGAACGTGAAATGGGTGGGGCACGGAGCTTCGTTACACCATCCGTGAAAATGCTATAAGTTCCGATTCTCCAGGCAAAACGACTTGCCTGAGCGCGGCTTCAAGGTTTGCAGTCTCCGCATGTGGCAAACGAGGCCGACAAGCGCTGTCCGCGTTACTTCTTTTTCGTCTCCGGGCGAGCCACCGCTGGCGCCGGCGGCTCGCCGCCCAGCAGATCCACGGCCTCGGGGGGCAGCGGCTTGTCGGCATTGGCAAGGAGCAGGCTCACCTGCCACATCTCGGTCTCGGTCAGCAGGCCCTTGAAGGCCGGCATTCCCGTCAGCCGGATGCCGTTGGCCACCTTCCAATACGTCTCGCCCGGCAGATCGTCGCTCACCCCAACTGCCGCGCTGGCGCTTTGTTTTTCCCACAACGGCGGCGCGGCGGGAAACATGCGCGCGCCATAAACAGAAGGCTTGCCGTGAACCCCGTGGCATACAGCGCATTTTTCGCTGTAAACATGAGCGCCCAGCATCAGGTTGTCTTCGTCGGCCTGAATGGGCGGAGTCTTCACCAATTCGCGACTGATGCGCGCATGGAGCGCCAGTCCGGTCAACTGCTTTTCACGGGGCAGCGGCGCGTCAGCCACGGCCACCGGAGGCTTGCCAAGCCACAGCCACCCCAGCAGGGCAACCGGCAGCAGCACCACGCCCAAAATGATTCCCAGCAGGAAACGTCCCATCTTCGTTCCCTCCCCTGTAGCTCTTCATCCTAAATCAGAACGGAATATCGTCGTCGGAGATCATGGTCTCGTCCTGAGCATTGACGGCGGCCGGAGGACGCTGGTCGAAGCTGGCCGCCGAACTGGACGTGCTGGCCGCGTGGCTGTATCCGCCGGCGCCTTCGTCGCGGCTGGAGAGCAGGATCAGTTCATTGACAATGATTTCGGTGCGATAGCGCTTCGCTCCGGTCTCTTTGTCATCCCAACTGCGGGTCTGAATCTTGCCCTCGATATAGAGTTTGGAACCTTTCTTCACATAATCGCGGACTATTTCGGCGGTACGGTTGAAGGCCACCATGTTGTGCCATTCGGTGCGATCCTGCCAATTGCCCTGCGCGTCCTTCTGACGGTCGCTGGTGGCCAGTGTGAGGTTGGCAACCATCACGCCGCTGGCGCTGGAACGAATCTCCGGGTCCTTGCCCACATTGCCCAAAAGGGTGACCTTGTTCACGCTTCTTGCCATGTCATGTACTCCTGTAATTGAAAAGAATAACAGAGCTTCAGCGCCGGCGGGAATTTGCGCGGTTGCGCAGAGCTTTGGGCCTGCCGGGCTTCTCCGGCAGTCCGCTTAAGAGAATGCGCAAGGAATGGCTGCCCAGGTCAGCCATTCCTGTTCCTTACAGCTTGCCAAAGCGAATGGCGATGCCGGTCGTGAAGCCGAGGCTGTTCTGCTGGGTCGAGCCAAAACCGCTCAGGAAGTACTCGGGGGCAACGCGCACGGCGACGCGCGGGGTCAGGTTGTACTCCACTGGAACGCTGGCGCTGAAAGCGTAGGTGTTTCCATCCGGCCAAAGGCCGAATGACGTGGGCGTTTTTCTGTAGGTGCCCAGGTCGCCGGAGAAGTTCCCGTGGTTAAAACCGCCCAGGACGCGGCCGGAGACGGAAAACTTGGGCTGCAGGTAGAAGCGGTAGGTCGGTCCCGCCAGCGCGGTGTACTCGCTGATGGCCACGTTGGTGATCTGGTTGTTGGACACGTTGGTGGGACTGCCCACGAAGGCGGTGGCGTAGTAGCCGCGGCCATCGACGGTCACACCCAGACGCTGGTCGAAGTAGCGTGTAACGTCCACGTTCCATGCGTACTCGTGCGCGCGCTCCAGCGTGCCCGGAGTAAAGCGCAGATAGCCCATCCCGGCATACGCCTCATAGCGATGATCGTAGGCCTCGTGGATGGCCGCGGCGCGGCGCTGCGCGCGGCGGGCGCGGATGCGGGCCTGGACACTCAACTGCCCTGGGGAGGGCGCGGCCTGAGTCTGCGCCTGGTCCGTGGCTGTAGCCGCGGGGTTGCTGCTCGAAGTTGAGCTTTGGGCCGAAGCAATGGTTACGGCAGCGAAACCCAGCGCCAGCAGAAGGGCAAGACGGCGAGAAGAAGACATCGGTATTGGGTTACCTCCACGGGAGTACGGAAGCGCGCTGCCGCCTTATGCGGGCAGGGCTCCCCCCATAAGGTATTAAACCACCTCGGGGGAGCTAGAGCGAAACCAGAGTAAATGTGCCCTCAATGAGAGTCTTCAATGTGGCTTTTCTTGATGAAAAAACCACTTGGCGGGCGTGCTTTCGGGATACACCTACTCTGGTTCCGCTGCAACGGGCGAGCCCGCAACGGATTGGACGCGCGAAAGAGCGATTCGCACTGGATTTGCTACTTGATCGCCTTCAGGTCAGCCTGCAACTGAGCCTGGTCGAAGCCGGCGGGGGAGCCTTTCACGGTGAGCCAGTTCTGACCGAGCAGGGTATGCGCCTCGTCGCAGTATTTCTTCCAGAAGGCCAGGGTCATGGTCTTCTGCTGGCCCCAGGTGATGCAGGTGAAGCCTGTGGAGTCGTACTTGGGCACGAAGACGCAGTGGCCGCCCCAACTGCCTTTCCGGGCCTTGGCGCCGCCGTTGGGCACCACATCCCACACGTCCTGCGTCTGGGCCGTAAGCGGCAGAGCCAATCCGATGTAAACGCCGCCAAACAGGGCGATGGATTGACGAATCTCGACCAGATTGGCGGGCTTGGGATCGGCAAAGGCCAGCAGTGGGTGGCCGGCAAAGCCGTTCTTTTGCCAGTCATTCAAGACGTCCAGTTCGATGCCCCCGTTGTCGGTGTTCGGATTGCCGGGGACGTAGCCGTCCCACTGCTCGTAGTAGCTCTCAATGGTGGGATCGGGAACGGTGGCTTCACTGCCGGTGTTGGCGGTCCAAACCTGGACGGCGTGGCCGCATCCGGCGATGGTGCAGTCGCCCAGCGTGTCGTTGAGCATCATGCCCCAACTGGCGATGCCCTCGGTCCAATCGACGGCAGGTGGAGGAGGTGGAAGCGCCGGGGTGAGGTAGTCACCGAACACGAGTGTGCGCGTGTCGGTCTTGATGGCCTTGCGGCCCAGTTTCCGGGGTCCCCAAGAGGCGTTCTGTGCCTCGATGGGTGGGAGTTTCGTGTTTGAGTCATCCGTCATGAGGGGATTCTCCTTGCGTAGGATAGCCGTTCTCCAGCCCGGCACAGAGTCCGTCTGTCGAAGTTTCAGGTGCGGTATGGCGAAACTGTGTCAAATTCGAACATGTTTGTCCAGTAAATCTTTGTAATTGTTCAGGAAATCATCCCGAAGGCGAACATTTCCCGCTGTGGCCACCGAAGTAAGGACTAACGGGTGGGTGCCGTAGATGAAAAGTTGTATTCATCAAAAAAGTTGCCAATGAGGGACTCATATTTTAAGAAATCCGCATATGGTCAAATAATCTGTATGATATTGTAAATAGTGTAGGTACTATACGATGCAAGAAGAGAAGCCGTTCGATATTGCGAAACCAAGGACGCCTAAAGGCGAGGCAAGAGTCCGTGAGCGTGTTGCGATGGATGCGATGCGAACACTTATCGAGATCGACGACGAAGAGACATTCAAAGATGTTCTGAGCCGCGTTTATGGCATCAAGCCTGGAGAGCCGCGCTACGAAGCCGCGATAAAGGCTTGGCGCTCGGCGCTAGCTTCGAAGTGACCGCATCGCTTACGGATGCAACAAGTTCCGCAGTTTTGGCATTCTTCTCTTCTTCGCTGAGTCCCTTATCCGTCATTTGATCTTCGAGAATCGCAACGATTTTCTGCAGAGCGCGTTCTCTTGAAGGCTTTACGGCCAATTTACGAGAGCCAGCCGCGCGAAGATGTGGTCGTGTTGCACTTGCCATAAGAAGCTCTCCATCTGCTTACATTGCTTACAACCGCTTATAAAAGATTACAACAAATTGATACTAATTGATACTAATTGGCGCGGTTGCAATAAGTGCAACAAAGCATCGCCAATCAGCTTGTTTTTGCTTCCTCGACCTCGCCCAGCGGATCATTGTCGCGGTCGGTCACTTCGATCAGGTCGGCCAGACGCGCGGCCAGCTCTGGCGTCCAGCTTGACTCAGAGGCGCGCCAGCTCCAGTTGCCCGCGGCTACGGCCGGAGTGTTCATGCGGGCCTCCGCGCCAAGCTCAAGCAGATCCTGCGCGGGAACCATCGCCACTTGCGCGACGCTGGCCTCGACGGCGCGAATCAGCGGCCAGACCGGGCTGTCGCCCACCGGCCCCACGTAGGCCTCGACGGCGCGGCGTTCGACCGGGGCGGCTGTCTGCCACCAGCCCAGCGTGGTGTTGTTGTCGTGCGTGCCGGTGTAGGCGACGGTGGCGGGGGCATGGCGATGGGGCAAGTGGATGTGCGCGCCCTTGTCGCCGAAGCCGAACTGGAGGACCTTCATGCCCGGCAGCCCGAGATCCTGCCGTAGCGCGTCTACTTCGGGAGTGATGAGGCCCAGGTCCTCGGCGACCAGCGGCAGCGGCCCCAGAGCGGCCTGCAGCGCGCGGAAGAGCGCCAGGCCGGGCGCCTTGATCCACTCGCCGTTGACCGCTGTCTTCTCCGTGGAGGGAATCGCCCAATAGGCCTCGAAGCCGCGGAAGTGGTCGAGGCGGACAATGTCATACAACTCACAAGCCCGGCGGATGCGCTCGACCCACCAGTCAAAGCCCCGCGCGGCCAGGACGTCCCAGCGATAGAGCGGGTTGCCCCAGCGCTGGCCGGTGGGCGAAAAATAATCGGGAGGCACGCCGGCGATGCGGATAGGCTTCAGATCCTCATCCAGCTCGAAGAGCTCCGGATGAACCCAGACGTCGGCCGAATCCATGCTGACAAAAATGGCCACGTCGCCCATGATTCTGATTGCCTGGCTTGCCGCAGCCTCGCGCAGCTGATTCCACTGAAGCGAGAAGGCAAACTGCAAGACCTGCTCCTGGGCCAACTCGCGGGCGTGCTGAGCGGAGGCCTCGGCCAGGGCCTCCGGCTCGCGGCGGCGCAGCGGCTCAGGCCATTCGACCCACGCGCCGGTGCTGAACTGGCGGCGCAAGACGGCATAGAGAGCGTAGCCAGAAAGCCAGCTTGCTTCAACCTGGCAAAACGCCTGATATTGCCGCCACTGCGCGGCGAGTTTCGGGTCGTGATTCGCTCCGAGCGGTCCGTGGTCGAGGAAGTTGCCTGCCGCTTCGTGGAGGAGCGGGAGCTTCCGCTGCTCGACCCCCTCAAAGTCCACGGGGCCGCTGCGGCCAGCGAGGCCGGCGATGCGTTCCGGGGCGATCCAACCCCAATCGGACAAGAACTCGATGCTGATAAGAAAGGGATTGCCCGCAAAGGCCGATGTACCCGCATAGGGCGAGTTGCCGTAGCCGGTGGGGCAGAGCGGGAGAACCTGCCAGACGTGCTGCTTGGCACTGGCGAGAAAGGCGACGAACTCATGGGCGGCAGGGCCCAGGTCGCCGATGCCGCCGTAGGACGGCAGCGAACTGACGTGCAGCAAAACACCGGAGGAACGCTGAAATTCCATCTCTCTATTATCGGCTGGATGGAGCAAAGAAGAATTTGATGCAACTGCCAGCAACTATAATCCGTCTGTCTGGCAGGTAAAAACATCCAACTTTGAGCAGTCCGTTGCAAAGAACGAGGAAACGGATGCCGGATGCGTTCACTCAGGGGCTCAAACCCTTTGTTTTATGAACCATATCGGCACGGCTGAAGTCGCGCCCTGACACAAAACTGTTTTTGAAACGCGTTTCCAAACAACATTTCGAGGAATCAATCCCGTGCAACTACGTTTCAGCCGTTCATTCATTCCAGTTCTGGCATTATTAGCTTTCACGTTGGCGTTTGGCGTTGCGGCACATGCCGCGGCAGCGAAATCAGCCGCTCCCCAGCCCGTTGTTATGACTGCGGGCTGGCAGTTGCAGGACGCGGCCAAAGTGCCGCAAGCGGGCGCTGAAGTTGCGGCCGCGGCCTTCAACACCACAGGCTGGTACAACGCCACGGTTCCGGGCACGGTGCTCACAACGCTCGTGAATAACCACGTCTATCCCGAACCGCTCTATGGAGAAAACAACCGGCCCGAAAAAATTCCCGAGAGCCTGGCGCGCACCTCGTACTGGTATCGAACTGTGATCGAGATTCCCCAGTCCTACGCCGGGAAGCACGTCTGGCTCAACTTCGACGGCGTTAACTACGCGGCAACCGTGTGGGTGAACGGCGCGCAGGCGGGCGCGATGCGCGGCGCATTCAGCCGCGGCATCTTCGACATCACAGCCAACGTGAAGCCGGGCAAGCAGGCCGTGGTGGCCGTGCTGGTTGAGCCGCAGCCGCATCCCGGAGTCCCGCATGAACATACCCTGCTTGCCGGCACGGGAAAGAACGGCGGCATTACCGCAGTCGACGGACCGACTTTTCTTTCGACCATCGGCTGGGACTGGATTCCCGCCATTCGCGACCGCGATACCGGCATCTGGCAGAAGGTGTTTCTTTCCGCTACCGGCCCGGTGCTGGTTAAAGACCCGCTGGTTACGACCGACCTTCCGCTGCCCCGGACGGACTCGACCGATATTGCCGTTCAGGCCACCGTGGAGAACGTGAGCGACAAGCCTGTGAAGGGCCTCGTCACAGGCAGCATCGAAGAGATTACGTTTGAGCGGCAGGTCGAACTGGCCCCGCACAGCAAGCAAATCGTCAGCTTCGATACGAAAAACACGCCGGCTCTGCGCATCGAGCATCCGCGGCTGTGGTGGCCGAACGGCTACGGCGCGCAGAATCTCTACAAACTGCATCTCAGCTTCAAGCTGGGCAGCACCGTTTCTGACGGCCAGGATGTCGAGTTTGGCGTGCGCAAAATCACTTACAGCGTTCCCGGAACCGACACCCTCACCATCTCCGTCAACGGCGTCCCCGTCTTCATTCGCGGCGGCAACTGGGGACTGGATGAAGCCCTGAAGCGCATTCCGCGCGAGCGGCTCGAAGCCCAGATCCGCATGCACCAGTTGGCGAATCTGAACCTGATCCGCAACTGGGTAGGCCAGAGCACAGGCGAGGACTTCTACGAACTGTGCGACAAATACGGCATCCTGGTGTGGGACGAGTTCTTCCAGCCCAATCCCTTCGACGGCCCCAACCCGACCGATATGGACACCTATGTCGCCAACGTGCGCGAAAAGATCCTGCGCTTCCGCAATCATCCCTCAATCGCCGTCTGGTGCGCCCGCAACGAAGGCTTTCCGCCGCCGGCAATCGACGCCGTGCTGCGCAAGCTGATGGCCGAATTGGAGCCCACCCGCCGCTACCAGCCGAGTTCGACCGACGGAGCCGGCGTCCGCTCCCATGGCCCCTACTCCTGGCAGGCTCCGCGCGAGTTTTATACCATCACTGACGACCTCTTCAAGACCGAAGCCGGCAGTGTCTCCGTGCCGACGCTGGAGTCCATTCACGGCATGATGCCCAAAAAGGACTGGGAGACGATTAACGACGACTGGGCCGAACATGACATGGCCAAGGGCGCGCAGCGCGGAGACCGCTACCCCGGCGTGCTGGCCAGCCGCTATGGCAAGATCGCCAACCTCGCCGACTTCGTCCGCAAGGCGCAGTTGATGAATTACGAAGCCTTCCGCGCCTTGTACGAGGGACGCAACGCGCTGCTCTTCCATCCCGCCACAGCCGTCATCACCTGGATGAGCGATCCGGCGCAGCCCAGCTTTGTTTGGCAGATCTACCACTACGATCTGGAGCCCAACTCGTCGCTTTTTGCCGTCAAGAGCGCGGGCGAGATGGTGCACATCCAATTCAACGAAGCCAACGGCAAGTTGCAGGTGATCAACAACCTGCCCACGCCGGTGACGGATGCGGTTGCGCGCGTCTCCATCTACCACCTCGACGGGTCGCTGGCTTCACAGTACGAGGCAAAGGTGACGGCCGAGCCCAGCTCCGCCACCAGCCTGGGCGATGTAAAGTTTCCCGCGCTGCTCACCTCGACCCACTTCCTGAAGCTGGAACTCACTGACGCCCAGGGAAAACTGCTCTCGTCGAACTTCTACTGGCGCGGCGAGCCCGGCTACCAGGATGTTCTTACGGATCTGGACACGATGCCGCGCGTAGCGCTGGAAGCACAGATCGAGCGCAAGGACGCGGACGGCAAGCGGCTGGTGACGGTCACGCTGCACAATCCGACCGCCAGCATTGCCCTCATGGCTCATCTGCAACTGCGCCGCGCGGCTTCCGGAGAGCGCGTGCTGCCGGCCTATGCCAGCGACAACTACATATCGCTCATCCCGAACGAGAGCCGCGTCATCACCATCGAAGCGGATGCGAAGGATTTCAACGGAGAAGACGCGCTGGTAGTGGTCGATGGCTGGAATGTCACCGTCGCGCCGGCCTCGGCGGTGGGCGTTTCCATCGCGCCCAACGTCGACGCCCAGCCTGAGCACTCGCCTGTCACCGGTTTGCCCTTCCAGACGGTCGGCCTGCGCTGACAGTGTCCCAGCTTCAAATAGAAAGGCCCGCAACCTTACGGTTGCGGGCCTTCTTGTTGTTGCTGGAAGATTCCTCTTGTTACATGGCCGGAACGCCTTCGCCCTTTGACTTGGGAATCCGGATGCGATTGTGCTTCTTGTAGTCGTCCATGACCGTGCTCAGGAAGACGTTGAATGCCTGCGAACGATGCTGCTCCAGAATTCCATCGCGGGTCTGGTCAAAGTTCTTCGCAATCTCGTCGGCGGAGGGCTCCTGCTTGTCAAGAATCTTCGCCACCACTCCGGTTCTCCCCGCATTGATGGGCCCACTGACATTGCCGGGATTCAAGGCAAAGAGCTGCGGAGCCACCTGGCCGACCTGGCCGAAATCCGGCACCTGACCGGTCTCACTGATCAGGTCGCTGGTCTTCACGGTTGCGCCCACTTCCTTGGCAGCCTTGTCCAGATCGTTCATCGACCGGGCCTTATCTGCCAGATCCTTGGTCTTCCGGCTCAGCAGGCCGGGAAGCTGCTCACTGCGATAGTCTTCGGCAACCTGGCTCTTCCAGTCGGCAAAGTCAGGCGCGTGCGCCGGTGCGATGCCGGCGACCTGGAAGATCGCATAGCCCTCGCCGGTAGGCGCGAACTGCGGCGGGTCGCTCTGCTTGGACTCAAAGGCCTTCCCGATGATCTGGGCGGAGTCGGGCAGCGCGGCAATCACGCCCCGCGCGCCGACCAGCGGCGTGGTGGTCAGTTGCAGGTGATGGGCCGCGGCGGCCTTCGCCAGTCCGTTTTTGATAGCCTCGGAGGTCAGATTCCGCGCGAAATTCTCTTCCACGGCGGCTGCCTTCTGGCGGATCAGTGTGGCCTGGATGGTGGGCAGCACTTCGTTCAGAGACTCGGTGTGCGCAGCCTGCCGCTCCTCGACCTGCACAATGTGATAGCCGAACTGGCTCTTCACAATCTTGGTGTCGCCGATCTTCTGGGTAAAGATCGCGTTGTCAAACTCAGGCACCATGGTGCCGCGGCGGGCAAAGTCCAGTTCGCCGCCCCTGTCCTTGCTGCCGGGGTCGTCGGAGTTCTTTTTGGCCAAGTCCGCAAAGTTCGCGCCACCCTGAATCTGCTTGAGCAGCCCCTCGGCCTTGGCTTTAGCCGCGGCATCGGTCTTGGCGTCGGCGCCGGACGCCACCTTGATGAGGATGTGGCGCGAGCGAGCCTGCTCCGGAACCGAGTAGTCGGACTGGTGGGCAGTGAAGTACTGCTTGATCTCCTGCTGGCTGGGTTGCGGCACCCCGCCTGGCAGGTCGCTGGGAGTAAAAGCAAAATACGAAATCTTGCGCTGCTCGGGCACTGCCGAGGCGTAACGCGCGCCGTTCTTGTGGAAAAAGGTCTCGAGCTCGCCGTCCGAAGGGTTGATGGTCTTGCGCAGGTCGTCAGATGCAATCACGGCGTACTCGAACTTGATCTTGACGTTTTCCTTGCGATAACTGTCGCGCACTTCCTGGCCGCTGACCGTGGCCCCAGCGGTAACCAGCGCCTGCAGCCGCCGGATAATAATATCCTGCTTCACTTCCTGCTCAAACTGCGCCACAGACAGGTTGAACTGCCTGGCGACAAAGTCGGAATACCGGTCGATGCCGATGAACTGGCCATTTGGGAAGATGAACTCCCCAAACTGGCCCTGGTGCAGGAAGTTGCTGACATCGTCTTCCGTGGCGTTGACGCCCATCTTCTCGGCTTCGGCCAGCAGAACCTGCTGCTCGACCAGACGCTGGCCAACCTGCTGCTCGACCAAACGCATGATCATCGGGTTGTCAGCGTATCGCGGATCTTGCCGCTGCAACTGCTGACGGGCCATCTCGGCGACCCGCTGCTGGCTCACCGTCACGCCCGTAGACAGGAAACGGTTGTACCAGTGGGGGTAAATCGTGGCGTAGATGTCAGCGGTCGAGGCTCCCATACCGGTCAGGCCAGGGATCAGGTAGATCACCATGCCCACCGAAGCGGCGGCGATAACAACAACGAAGAATGCCTTGACTACACGGCTGTCTCTTTGCAGGAAACGAATCATGGATGGACTAGGACCTTCAACTCTCTATGCGCAGACAGCTTACGCGCCTGAGCCAGCACGGTTACGGCTGGATGCGGGCATCGGACCGGATACGCAATTCTCGCGCGATGCAATACTTTGCCATTATAGACGACAGAGAACAGAACCAGAGCACTCGTAACAACACAATAGGCAATCCCATGAACAGCGGCTGCCGGGCGAGGCGGGGTTCGCGTTCGGCCCCACAGAAGAAAAATTCGCGCCGGAATTCAAGCTCCCGGCGCTATAAAGACAACTGGAAAAGGCGCTGTTTCACTTCCCCGCTTCCGGCGTCCACAGCATTCCTCCGGCAATCAGCAGAAAAGCCACGCCGGCCGCGCAAACGCCCGTCCACTGACCCTTTTCCCAGGCCCAGGCGCCCAATAAGGACCCCAGCGTTCCGCCTCCGAAGTAGCACATCATGTAGATCGTGTTGGTGCGGTTTCTCGACTCTGGCATCAGACTCAGCGCGCGACTTTGATTCGAGACCTGCGCGGCCTGCGTGCCCGCGTCCAGCAAAATGACTCCCAGAATCAGCCCCCAGAGCTGCCAACCCACCAGTTTGAAAATGAGGAAGGCGCTCAGGCAAATTCCAGCCGCGATCCGCGCCACAAAGCGTGGGCCGCGCCGGTCGGACATTTTTCCCGCCCAGGGCGCGACTAGAGCGCCCGTGGCTCCGATCAGGCCGAACATTCCCGCCATCTGGCTGCCATAGTGATAGGGCGGAGTCTCCAGATAAAACACCAGCGTCGTCCAGAATGCGATGAATGCCGCAAAGAACATGCTGGATAAAATCGCTGTTCGCAACAAGGCGGGCACTTGCCTGGGCAGCAGGAACAGCGACCGCATAAAGGCAAGATAGGAGGATTTCGGGCGCGCCGGGATCGGAGGCAGCATCACGACCAGGATCAGGCTCAAGACGAGAGAAAGGCCGGCGGCAATCAGAAACATGGCCCGCCAGTTCAACTGCCTGGCTACAACGCCGCTCACCGTTCTCGCCAGCAGGATTCCCAGCAGCAGGCCGCTCAGCAGCTTGCCGATCACGCTCCCTTGCCGCTCGTTTCCCGCCAATTCCGCGGCCAGCGGAATCAGAAGCTGCGCGATGACCGAGGTCATGCCGATCAGCAGGCTGGCAATCAGCAGAACAGCCAGGGAGGAAGCCATTGCGGCGGCAACCGAGGCTGCCGCCGCCGCGGCAAACATCAGCGCAAGCAGCCTGCGCCTCTCAACAAAATCCCCCAGGGGAATGAACAGCGGCATGCCCAACGCGTACCCGGCCTGCGTGGCGGTCGCCACCAGGCCAATCTGATGGACCGAGACATGAAAACTGCGCGCCATCTCGGCCAGCATCGGCTGATTGTAGTAAATGTTGGCAACGGCAACGCCGCAGGCAACCGTCATCGTCCAGATCAAACGGTTATCCAGGACAATTTGATTCGCTGCATCAGTCGCCGGCGCTTGTCTCAACCCCTTTTTCGATTCTTCATCTCCCAATCCGCGTCATCCTTTCAGAGCAAGGGCTGACAGCGCCTCTTTCACGCCACAATCCGCAGGCTTTCCATTTTTAGAATAACGGCTGAAGACACGCTTCCTGCCCGGACACTGCGGCAAGGATGATCTGCAACGCACGGATACCAACATGTGGATTGACTAGAGCGAAGCCAGACGCGATTGCCCTGTAAGTACAGCGGGCGTCCAGGAAACCTGGACGCCCGCTGTGTTTCTGAATGGATTGGAGCCCGCTATCTCCAGTAGTAGGATCCGCCCACAGCATAGTACGGACGGAAATACACCGGCGGATAAGCATAATACGGACGGCCATAATAGCCGCGCCGGTAGAGATTGGGCCCGCCGGGATAAAGCCCCTGCGCCAGCCGGGCCGCCTCTTGCGCGTTCACCGGCGTGACGGTCAGCGCAGTATTCAGGTGGAAGTCCACCCGCGCCTCGGAGGGAATCCAGACGCCCGGTCCGGAAGAAGCTGCTGAGGCCGCTGTGCCCGCAGCCACGCCCGCCCCGGCGCCGATAGCGCAGCCAACCCCGCGACCCGCCGCACAACCGATAATCGTGCCCAGAATTCCGCCGCTAACGGCACTGTTCACCGTCCGGCCGGCCTTATTCGGTCCCTTCACCATGAACTGATCCGTATCGAGCGGGTAGCTTTGCCCGCCCAGGTCCAGTGAAGTGAGCTTCAGCGCCAGTTCGGAGCTTCCTCCCAGATCGCCCGACTTCGTATTCTTGACCTCGGTAACCACGCCATGAACGGTGGCGCCGCGCGGAATGGCCAGCACGCCACCAACGGCCACATCCTGAATCACCATAAACTGCACCGGCTCGCCATCCTTGGCGCGCTTGCTGTTCACCGGCTCGCCCGTCCGCAGTTGAAGCAAGGTTCCCTGGGGAATCGTTACCGGGCCCTTGGGAGCTTCATACGCCTGAACTGGAGGCTGCGCGGGCGCATACTGCTGCCGCGCGGACGGAGGAGGAGGCGGCGGCGGAGCCTGGTACTGGCCCTGATCCGGAGCCGGTTCACTACCCGGAGCAAGGGCTGGAGCGGGCTCAGCCTCATCGTCCTGCTGGCTCCCGGCACTTTGCTGCTCGCCTGCGTCGGCCGCGGCCTGCGGATTGCCAACCTTGAGGTTATTGTTCACCTTGGTCACGCCCGAAACGCGGCCGGCAATCGATTCCGCCAGTTCGCTGGAGGCCTCGGTCGAGACTGTTCCTGAAAGCGTGACCTCGCTCTGAATGGTGGCAGCGGTGATCATGTCGTCCTTCAGCGCCTTGGAGGCGTCAAGGGCATGAACCACGTCCATCTCGATCTGGCCGTCGGAGCGCGCTGGGGCCGCAGGTGTGGTTGTATCCTGGGCCAGCGCCATCGCGCCGCACAGCGCAATCGCCGCCGTCCAGATCAGAGCCTGGGGGAAAACTCTCTTGAACAATGGCCGATTCATGATCTTGTTTCTCCTGAATCTGAAATTCTGCTTCCGGCTCACCCTCGTTAGACGGGGGATTACGGAGGCCGTCATCAGATTGAACCCGGACGCGGGGAAAAAGTTCCGCTGCACCAAAATGAGTTTGAAAGAAGCGCCCGGGCTTTCCTGCCCTTCAACATAACAGAGAAACGCCGCCCAGCGGTCTACTTTGCGGTTTCTCGCGACCGCAATTCAGCTAATATGGAGATGGATTCTGTTGTAGGAGGGCCGTCATGCCAGCACTGATTGCACCACTGTCGATCCAGGTCGGCAAGATCAAGAGCTTTGGAGCCTTCGGCCCAAAGTATGAAGTTGGCCAGCCCCTCCGCCAGTTGGATGACGGTGACTGGCTGGTACAGGTCAAGATGGTCGAAACGGGTGAAATCGCGGAGTACCGCATGACCCATATTTCCGATGACCCGGAGGCTCGCTGATGTACGCTGTAGCCTTCGACCTGACGGTAACCGATACAGAGAAGTATCACCCGAAAGGGGTTTCACAGGCCTACACGGAGATCGGCGCAATCCTTGGCGAACATGGCTTTCGCCGCGTGCAAGGAAGCCTTTATGTGACCGACGACGAGGATATGGCCAATCTCTTTCTGGCCGTTCAATCGCTGTGCTCACAAATTTGGTTTCCAAAGTCTGTGCGGGACATCCGCGCCTTCCGCGTCGAGCAGTGGTCGGACTTCACTGCCATTGCAAAGGGAACAGGCAAGATCGAGTAGGCCTCCCCGGCAAAACCGGGGAGGCCTACTCGGACGCTTTTACTTCAGCGCCTGATCGACGTTCAGCGCCTGATCGACAGCGGCAGCAAGCGTCTTCAATCCTGCGGCGACATCGGCTCCCAGGTGAACCCTGAGCGCCCGGCGGCCGCGCGACTCCAGCACCGCCAAGTCGCCTGCGGCCTGGGCGTCAATCACCACGCCAAAGGTCAGCTTTTGCCCCGGAATGGCCACATCAACGCCGTGATCCGCGGTGATCTGCAAAAAGACGCCGCTGTTGGGACCACCCTTATAGTCTTGGCCAGTGGAGTGCAGAAAGCGCGGGCCGAAGCCAAGGCAGGTGGCTACATGCTTGGCATCACGCACTTTATGCCGCAAGCCCTGAATCGCCGCCTCGTATTCGGGGAACATCGGCAGAAAAGCCAGCGCGGCGAAGTAATCGCCAGCGTGAAGCTGGTCAAGATGCGCGCGCAGGTAGCCAACTAGGGACTGGGGAGACGTTCCTACTTTGAGGGTGGCGGCGTAGGCGTCGGTTAGGTAAATAGCGATGTTTCCGTCCACTAGTTCTGGCGTGTGCACGGCCAGCTTGCCGGTCTTTTCGTACTCCGCGGTCAGGGCACGGGTTTCGATTTTGGCCGACTCCACGTCCGGCTGGTTGAAGGGATTGATGCCCATCACCGAGCCAGCCACGGCGGTCGCCACCTCCCAGGTGAAGAACTGGCCGAAAATCTCGTAGAGGTCCGCAATCACAATGTCGATAACCGGATGGCCGGAAGCAGCCAGATCAGCCACCTTGGCGTCCAAAGCCGCATCGGCCGCCTTGTCGGCCGTGCCCGCATAGCGGATGTAGACAAAGAGCCGGTCGTCGCCGTAGAACTCCGGCGCGGCAATGGCCTCGCGATCCACCGGCGTAATACCCTTGCCGAGCTTTCCGGTGGATTCAGCGATGAGCTGCTCCATCCATGCGCCCAGGTCGTAGATTTCCGGCGAGGTAAAGATGGTGATCTTGTCGCGTCCGGCGTTGGCCGCCGCGCCCATCAGCAGGCCCAGCTTGACGGCGGGATTCTCCGCCGGGATCAGCTTGGCCGACGCAACGGCCTTGGCCGCCTCGGCCAGCAGCTTACCAGTGTCGAGCCCGGCCACCGTGGCCGCCACCACGCCGAAGTTGGAGAGCGCCGAAAAACGTCCGCCGATCTGCGGGTCGCCGTAGAAAATGTGCCGGAAGCCGTCATTCTGGGCCACCTGCTCCATCTTGGAGCCGGGGTCGGTGATGGCCAGAAAATGACTGCCGGCCTTGTCGGCGCCCACAGCTTTCGTCATCTCCTCAAAGAAATACTGCTTGAGGACGTTGGGTTCCAGGGTTGAACCGGATTTGCTGGCCACAACGACCAGCGTCTCGGCCAGGTTGACCTTGTCGCGCGCGGCCTTGACCTGCGCCGGATCGGTCGAGTCAACAATGTGCAGCGCCGGGAAGCCCGCCTGCTGGCCAAATGTGACGGCCAGCACCTCCGGGCAAAGGCTGGAGCCGCCCATGCCCAGCAGCAGAACGGATTTGAATCCGGAGGCTTTCACGTCGGTGGCCAGCGCATCCAAGGCTGCCTGATCTTTCTGTTGCCGCTCGACGATGTCGATCCAGCCGAGCCAGTTCTGCTCACCGCCGCTCGTCCAGAGGCTTGCGTCCTTCTGCCAGAAACGGGCAACCTTGTTGTTTGCGGTCCAGTCGGCGGCAGCCTGATCCACGGCGCCGCGAAGATCACGAGGTAGTGCGAATTGGAAGTTCATATCGTTATCAATTGTCCCTCAAAAACGCTACTTCGGAAACCCGCGGCCATCACAGCAGAAGGTTTACCGGAAAAGCCATATAGATGCGGCTGAAATTCGAGTTTGGCGATTCCCGTCTGCATGGCCAGCCACAACAGCAAAAGAGGAAAGCCGCCTTCAGAAAGGGCAGCTTTCCCCTTTTACGCAACAGCCTCCTTGACAGTCCAGTTCCAGAAAACGCACGGTGACTCCGGAAGGCTCCCGTATGCTATTTCGTCTGGGCCGCCATCTGGCCCGCGATCCAGGGATAGGTCTTGACTAACCCATCGGCAAGGCTCTGACTGGGCGCCCAGCCAAGTTCTTCGCGAATCAATGCATTGTCCGAGTTCCTGCCCCGAACGCCGAGGGGACCGGAAATATGCTTGATAGACAGATTCTTTCCCGCAATCTTCATAATCATCCTGGCCATGCCATTGATGGTGACCATCTCTTCCGACCCGATATTGACCGGACCTTTGAAGGAAGACGCCATCAGCCTGCGCACCGCCTCGATGCACTCATCAACGTACAGGAACGAGCGGGTTTGCTCTCCATCACCCCATAACTCGATTTCGCCGCCATCCGGCTGCTCGGCAACTTTCCTGCACAACGCAGCGGGAGCCTTTTCCTTTCCTCCCTGCCACGTTCCCTCGGGACCAAAGATGTTATGGAAGCGCGCAATGTGAACATTCAGCCCATAATTGCGCGCAAAAGCCAGATACAAGCGCTCGCTGAACAGTTTTTCCCAGCCATATTCGCTATCGGGCGCCGCGGGATAGGCGGTGGCTTCGCCGCACTTAGGATTACTCGCATCCTCCTGGTTGTAAGCCGGATACATGCAGGCCGACGAAGAATAAAAAATATTCTTCACCCTTTGCTTCACCGCGAATTCCGCCATGTGCAGATTGATCATGGCGGAGTTGTGCATGATATGCGCGTCGTTCGTCCCGCTAAACACATAGCCCGCGCCGCCCATATCCGCGGCAAACTGATATACCTCGTCAACATCCTCGTCGAGAACCGCTTCCCAGCTTTCGCGGTTGCGAAGATCCGCGACGACGAAATCATTCGCCGCGCTCGGCGAGAATTCGGGCTTCTTCAGATCCACTCCGCGCACCCAGTAACCCTCGTCTCTCAGGCGGCTCACCATGTGGCTGCCGATAAAGCCGCCCGCGCCGCACACCAATGCTCTTTTCAATGCCATGAACCGATGCTCTCCTTTGACAAGTAATTAGCCTCATCTGATTTCAGCGTGTTCGCGGCGTCCGGCCCTGTTCGCGGCACGCATTCCCAAGATTGTTCCCACAAGACTTGTTGCAATCTCAGTCAGAGGGACGAGTAGTGTTGAAATTGACGCAGAGCAAGGATAGCACCGCAGCCGCTGGCAACACACGCATCCGCACCTATTGCTGGCAACTCAGGACAGGATTTTCTAGAGCGAAACCACGGTAAACGTAGCCTTGTTATGAGTCTCCCGAGTGACTTTTTCTTGAGAAGAAAGCCACCCGGCAGGCGTGCTTCCGAGATACACCCCCTGTGGTTTCGCTCTAGCCGCGCAATTCCACTCAGGAACTCCCCACAAGTAGTTGCCAAAGAAACCGGAGGACGAAGCGGGGATTGTGTTTGAGATAGCGCCAGAACAGACGCCGCGGCTCTGATAAAAGACGAAAGAGCCATTCAAGTCCGCATCGCCTCATCCATTGGGGAGCACGGCGCTTGCTGCCGGCGATGAAGTCGAAGGCGGCTCCAACGGCGAACATCACGGCGTGAACCCTGCCTGCATGCTCGATAACCCAGTTCTCCTGCTTGGGGCATCCCAGGCCCACAAAGAGCCACCGCACTCCAGAGGAGGCAATGCGGCCAACGACGGCGGCATCTTCTTCGGGCGTGAGCGCCCGAAAAGGCGGGCTCTCAACGAACACCACATTGAGATTCGGGTGGCGCAATCGCACAGCGCTGATGAGAGCATCGAGAGCAGCCTGGCTACCGCCATAGAAGCCGACCGGCACACCAGCCTTTTCGGCTGCCGCCAGCACGAGGTTTGTGGCGTCAGGGCCGCAGACCCGCTGAGCGCTTCTCTCTCCGAGAGCGCGAAGCGCCCATACCAGAGGCATTCCGTCAGGGAGGACCATGTCGGCGTCATTCAGCCGGGCAAGAAAAGCCGGATCGTCCGCCGCTTCCATAATCATGTGAACAGGGGCGAAAAAAAGCGCGCGGGACTGCCGCTCCGCGGCCCAGGCAAGACTGCGCCGAACCACCTCATCGTAACTGCTGACGGCGACATTCACCCCAAGGATGGACCGGGTGACGATGTGATTTTGAAGCTCCACTGTCGTAGCTATGGTTGAGTCCTCCTCGGCAGAATTGTGTACGCCCATCGGACGAGGCCGCGTCCCCGCACCGATGCGCTGCTCAGGCGCGACGTCCACCCCGTTTCTCAATGGAAATGGGGACGGCTGAAGTGATACAACGCGCCGATGGTAAACCCTTGTGGGTGAATTGCCCCTGTTGGTTTGTTGTATTTGAAAATCATATCGGGCCAAAACTGGTATTCATAATCGGTCCTTATCCAAACGTACCGCGAAGCCCGGAATTCCATACCTCCGCCCACGCTGGTGATGGTGCGGGAGTCATGCGAGCGCGTCAGAGTTTTCGACTCGTCGTCAATATTGCCTAATCCCATCTCGAACTTTCCGTAAGGGCGGAAGCTGCGGCAGCGGGGCCAGGAGTAAATCACCCCGCCCCCGGCAGCATCTTCGCGCAGATTGGGCGATGTGGCTGACGAACGGCCATAGTTCAGGTCGCGAAGCTCAACTTCTATGCCGATTCCATGTAGAATCGCAGGCACACGGCTCGGGGTGTAGTCGATCCACAGCGTGCCGCCTAGCAGGTGGGTATGCCCCCAATCAGGGTTGTAGCCGGAAAACCCTGCACCGATGGCCAGAGGCAGTTTTGCCTCCCTGGCTGCCGGAGAGGTCTGCGCTATAGCTTGATACGCCGCAAAAACAAAAATAAGTGCGAGACTCAGCCCAACGTACGGCTTCAAACGCATTCTGCGTCTCCTTACAAATTTGCAGGACACCCTCCGCCGAGGCACTCCCTTTCGATAAAGTTTACATCTGAAAGGAGAAAGTGCCCGGCGAGGATTCTATGGACCTTCCCGGCCGCTGGCGTGCAATCCCGGATTGGCACTTTCACGCTTGCAACTATTCCGAAAAGAACCAACCAGCCCGCTTCAGTTATCCAAACTCATCACTTTCCGTCCGGCCAGCGGGGCGTAATGCGCATCAGCTCCAACCCGCCTGAATCCTCCACCGTGAACTCCGGCGAAGAGGCGGGAACGGCCACAATGCCTCCCTTGGGCAGTTCCACAGGCTCGAAACCCGACCCGGAAATCTTCGCTGCGCCGCCGGCCACAAACAGGTATTGGAGGCCAGAAGCCGTCTCGCCTTCACCCGGCAAACTGGCGCTCGCCCGGCTGGCGGCAACATTGATGCGCTCCACGCGGAAGTAATCCCCCTCGATCAGAATGGTCCGGTCGGCCAGCGCCTTGGCTGGAATCTTTCCGGCACGAGTCACAAGCCGCGTGGCTTCCAGCGATTTCTTGATGTGCAGTTCGCGTCCCCGCCCGTAGTCGTACATCCGGTAAGTCAGATCGCAGTTCTGCTGGGTCTCCAGCAGAATCGACCCAGGCCAGATGGCGTGAACCGTTCCCGCATCCACAAAGACCAGGTCGCCGGGAACCATATCGAGCAGGTTCAGGCTGTTTTCCAGCGTGTCTCCCTCGATCCCCGCCTTGACCTGCTCCATCGTGACGCCTGGCTTGAGCCCGCAGGCCACCTGCGCGCCCGGCTCGGCCGCCAGCGCGTACCAGCACTCCGTCTTGCCGCGCGGATCGCCATACTTTTGCGCCATCCGGTCGTCCGGATGGACCTGCACACTCAACTTCTGCTTGGCAAAGATGACCTTGATCAGCAGCGGCGAGGCATTGCCCTCATCGCCGCGCGGAGCCGCCGGACCGAGCAGAGCCTCGGCGTCCTGGGCAAAGAGCGCGGCCAGCGACTTGCCGGCGTGAGCGCCGCTCATTGCCAGGCATTGATCCCCTGTGAGCCAGGCCTCGCCGATGGGCTGGTCTTCGGCGACCTTGTCATACCAGGGGCGAAGATCCCGGTAGCCCCACACGCGCTCGGAAAAACTGGGCGCGATACGAAAGGGAGCCCACTCAGAAGAGGTGGATTGCGAGAGGATTTCCATGAAATTTGCCCTTTCCCATCAAAAAGACATACCAGTTGCACGCCCATCCATGAGACGGATCAGGGCCCGCGGCTGCAATCTCACTTTACCAGAGGAGCAACCCAGCCAGGCACCCCGCATAGCTTGCGCTTTGGTCCGCCCAATGCGACTTCGGCGCCAATGAACAGGCTATCCACCCGGCGCAACTTGCTCCATGCTCACTCAAACGAATAGCCTAAGCATTGTAGACTTTTGACTTCAGGGCGTGCAGTCAGGATTCCTTCCGTAAAGCGCGAATCGGGCGTTCGGAGGATGTCCTGCATGGAAATGGACCATGCGGATCGCGGAAGAGCCTGTCTGGTCCACCGGCCGGGAATCCCCCTGCCGCACTCTGTGGAAATCCGCAAAGGAGACAGCACAAGCACATGTCAAAGCAAGTTTCTATCTGTGTTATCGGGTCTGGCTATGTGGGACTGGTTGCGGCCGTTTGTTTTGCGGAAATGGGACACCAGGTCATCTGCGTGGACAACGATGAAGCCAAGGTGAAGACCCTGCGTGAAGGCGGCGTGCCCATCTTTGAACGGCATTTGCCCGAACTGCTGGCCAAGCACCGGGGACACGGCGTGACCTTCACGAATGATCTGGGCGGGGCCGTGGAAAAAAGCGAGGCTGTTTTTATCGCCGTGGGCACGCCGCAGGGCGATACTGGCGCCGCCGACCTTTCCTATGTCGAGGCCGTGGTCTCAGAGATTGCCCGCTCCATCAACGCCTATAAGGTGATCGTGGAAAAAAGCACGGTGCCGGTTTACACCAACGAGTGGATTCGGCGCGTAATGAATCGCTACGGCGTAGACCCGCAAAACTTCGATGTGGTCTCAAACCCCGAATTCCTGCGCGAGGGCACGGCCGTGATGGACTTTCTGCATCCCGACCGCATCGTGGTGGGAGCCAACACGGAACGTTCCGCTGAACTGTTGCGACGGATTTATGAGCCGCTCAGCGAGGGCAGCTACTACGCCCAGCCAGACAGCTTGCGAGGCGCATGCAGCGCCTCCAGTCCGGCCAAACTTCTCATGACCACGGCGCAGAGCGCAGAAATTATCAAACATGCCTCCAATTCCTTTTTGGCTTTAAAGATTTCGTTTATCAACGCCGTGGCCAACCTGGCCGAAACCGTGGACGCGGACATTGGAGACATCGCCGCCGGCATGGGCATGGATAGCCGTATTGGCCCCAGGTTTCTCTCGGCCGGGCTAGGCTATGGCGGCTCCTGTTTTCCAAAAGACGTAGCCGCCTTTCAGTGGGTGGCGCAGCAACAGGGCGTGGAATTCCAACTTCTCGAAGATATCCGCAAGATCAACGAGACTCAGAAAGATGTCTTTTTCAATAAGGTGCGCTCGGCGTTGTGGACCCTGCGCGGCAAGCGGCTGGCCGCCCTCGGCCTGGCTTTCAAGGGCGATACCGACGACATTCGCGACTCTCCCGCCATTGAGGTCATCAAGATGCTCCTCGAAGCCGGCGCTTTGGTCACGGCCTATGACCCGGCTGCCATGGAGCGCGCAAGAGAGGTACTGCCGCCTTCTGAGAAACTCAGGTACGCAACGGATCTCTACGATGCGGCAAAGGACGCCGACGCGGTGTTGATTCTGACCGACTGGAAAGAGTTTTCCGAGATCGATCTGGCGCGCCTCAACCGGGAAGTCCACTTCCCCATCGTGATTGACGGCCGCAACCTATACAAACCTCATGAGATGCTTGATCATGGCTTCACGTACGTGAGCGTGGGCCGGCCGGCAGCTTACCAGGCGCAGCAAGGCAAACCTCGCAAACCGCTGGTGTAAGAACTTGAAGCGGGGTTAGCGGAGTTAGGTGGGTTAGCGGAGTTAACGCCGCTAACACGCGCGTAGCGCGGCTAACACCGCTAACTCCGCCAACAAATAATTGAAGCTTTTTTGGAGCGTAAAACTTTGACCATGCGCGTACTTGTCACCGGCGCCGCCGGATTTCTCGGTTCTCACCTTACCGACCGCCTGCTGGGCGAGGGACACACAGTTATCGGCGTCGATAACCTCTGCACCGGCAACCTGGATAACATCGCTCATCTGAGCAGCGAGCCGCGCTTCCGCTTTGAAGAGCACGACATCTGCCAGCCCTTTGACTTTGGCCAGGTGGACTATGTCTTCGACTTTGCCTCTCCGGCCAGCCCGCCGGAGTATCTTCGCCTGGGAATCGAAACATTGCGCGTCGGCTCAGTGGGCGTGGAGAACACATTGCAAATCGCCGCCAAGTACAACGCCGGCTTTCTGCATGCCTCCACCTCGGAGTGTTACGGCGATCCGCTGGAGCATCCGCAGCGGGAGAGTTACTGGGGCAACGTGAATCCCGTCGGCCCGCGCTCGGTTTACGACGAGGCCAAGCGCTTTGCCGAGGCAATGGTGATGGCCTATCACCGCTCGCGCGGCGTGAACACCCATCTGGTTCGCATCTTCAACACCTATGGCCCCCGCCTGCACCCCAGCGACGGCCGGGTCATTTCCAACTTCATCATGCAGGCGCTGCGCGGCGAGCCGCTGACCATCTACGGCGACGGCAGCCAGACCCGCAGCTTCTGCTACGTGGACGATTTGATTGAAGGCATTCTGCGCCTCTCGCGCTGCGACGAACATTTTCCGGTCAACATCGGCAACCCCGGCGAGTTCACCATCCTCGAATGCGCCCAGGCGGTGCTGGAAGTAACTGGCTCAAAAAGTGAACTGCGCTTTGAAGACCTGCCGGAGGACGACCCTACCCGCCGCTGCCCCGACATCACCAAGGCTCGCGCGCTGCTCGGATGGGAGCCGCGGATCACGCTCAAGGAAGGGCTGCAGAAGTCACTGGAGTTCTTCAGGAACAAGGTGGCAGCAGGCAAATCACTATTGTCCAAGACAGGAAAATCGGTAGTAGGTCAGGTATAGAGGTAAGGCTGCGCCGTTCTGATAGGTTGGGTTTGTCTAGAACTCAGCGTCAGAGGAGGACGCAGCCTTGTCCACAGTA
>Ga0255353_1000074_pt1 | contig 57358 bp, 49 predicted proteins | sample HBST25metaG_FD_189941 | JGI IMG/M metagenome (GOLD analysis project Ga0255353, IMG submission 189941) | Peat soil microbial communities from Stordalen Mire, Sweden - H.B.S.T25 | ecosystem: Environmental > Terrestrial > Soil > Wetlands > Peat | place: Sweden: Norrbotten County, Stordalen Mire...
CGGCTGATATCGCTTGGATACGGCTTTCTGGGCTCCATCTCTCAGATTTACCGCTCTGCCGGAGAAGCTGCATATACCTACCTTGATGACTACGCCAGATCAGGACCAAAGATCGTAAACAGGCTCTGAGCGATCCGCGCGTGACCACTGAACGGCTGCTGGCGGGCAATGCCAGGATCGCCGCCGAGACGCGGCAGGTGGAGGCGGTGGCGCGTGCGCATGGGCGGGTGTACCGGATGACGGAGGGCAACTCCTGCTACCGGGGCGGCAAGCCGGGGATGAGCGACGCCTTTGCGGCGGCGCTGTGGGCCGGGGACTACATGCTGGAACTGGCCAGCCTGGGCTGCGCGGGAGTGAATCTGCATGGGGGCGGCAGCGGCTATTTGACCGCCGGGTTGGGGGACCATACACCGGGGATGGAAGGGACGAAGACTGCGCAGACGGTGCGCAGCGGGTTCTATTCGCCGATCCAAGCGAGCCCGGCAGAGCGGTGAAGGCAATGCCGGTTTTCTATGGAATGCTGCTGGCCAACCAGTTGGCGGGAGACAGGTTTCTCCATGTGCAAGGGAAGCTGGAGGGCGTGAATGCAACGGCCTACGCGGCGCAGGGAGAGCGGGGCTACAAGGTGGCTGTTTTCAACAAGGATGCGGGGAAGGCGGTCGATTTGTCGGTCCGCGCGCCGGGAAAGATGCGCCGGGCAACGGCGTGGAGGCTGCAGGCTCCGGAGCTGGAGGCGACCGAGGGAGTGACGCTGGCCGGGGCAGAGATTCTGGAGCACGGCGCGTGGAGCCCGAAGGCGGTAGAGACGGTTGCCGTGAAGGATGGGGTGGCGCGCATCCAAATCCCGGCGAGCAGTGCGGCACTGGTGTTTCTGAGCTAAGCGGGAAAGGTCAGGCCGCCCAGATGCAGGGGCCAGAGGCCGTTCGGGTTGGTTCAGCCCTCGATTTCCGCGGCAATTCGCATCCGCGCAGTGTCTGGAAGCACTGGCATGGCTCCGGACTGCGAGGCTACCCAGCCGCCCCAGCGATTGCCGGCCTCGTTCAAGGTGGCCAGGTTTGCGCCGTGCAACAGATAGTGGGTCATGGCGGCGGTGAAGGCATCGCCTGCGCCGATGGTGTCGGCCACGTTGACCGGATAGCCGGGATGCTCGCTCCATTCGTCGCGCCCGACCAGCAGACTGCCATGAGCGCCGCGGGTGACGGCGACCATTTCCAGGGCAGGGAACTCATCGAGCAGCTTGTCCGCGCCGTGCCGCAACCACTCTGTAGTGGAATCCTCGTCCGTTGCCAGCCCGAGCAGAGCCAACACCTGCGGCACTTCGGCATCGTTCATCTTGACCACGGTGGCCAGTTCCAGAGACTCCTGAATCACCTCGCCGGAGAAGAAGGGCGCGCGGAGGTTGACGTCGAAGATGCGCGCGCACTTCGCCGAGGTCTGCGCGGCCAGGGTCTGGATGGTCTGGCGGGACTCTTTGGCGCGCTGTGCCAGGGAGCCGAAACAGATGGCGTCGGCGCGCTCGGCAAGCTGAACCCAATCGTCGGTAAGCTCCATAAAATCCCAGGCCGCCGGCTCGTGAATCCTGTAGTGCGGCTGGCCCCCTTCGAATTCGACGGTCACCTGCCCGGTTTCATGCTCCGGGTCCACTTCAAGAAAACTGGTGTCGGCGGGCAGGGGGTCGAGCAGTTCCACGGCCTCGCGGCCCAAGGCATCGCGCCCGATACGGCTCAAAACCGCGGCGTGATTGCCCAGCCGGCCTGCCATTACCGCAAAATTGGCAGGTGCGCCGCCCAGTTGCGGGCCCTCCGGCAACATGTCCCACAGCAATTCACCAATGCCCAAGATCAGATGCTGTTCTTTCAAGGTCTTGCTCCTGTCAGCGCGCGGCGCTTTCGTCCACTGCTCCACCATATTAAGCGGCTCCGGTGCTGGCGAGGAAGGCAGGGTCAAATCGGGCATTTTCCTGCCGCAGAGTTGCCGGGATGCCGCGCACACGTTGATTCTGCAGGGAGGACGGCGGAATTGCGCGGAAACCCTTACGGTTTCCTTACCGAAAGCGGGCGGTTTCCCGATACAGTAGAGTCAGTTACCTGACGGAGCATTGCATACGATGGGTTTTCTGGACACGATTGAAGCCGGTTCGAAGATCGATTTCTACCGCATCGAGGCGCCGGTTGCGCGCAGCGGGATGGCGTCGATTTTCCGCGCCACCGACACGCGCGACAACCGCCAGGTCGCCCTGAAGGTTCCTCATCCGGACATGGAAGCCGACCCGATTCTCTTCGACCGCTTCCAGAGGGAGGCGGGTATTGGCGAGAAGCTGAACCACCCGAATGTGATGCGGGTCTTCGGCGGGGAGAATCGCACCCGTGTGTACATGGTGATGGAGTGGTGCGAAGGGCGGTTGCTGCGCGAGATTCTGGCCGAGGGCCGGATGCCGCAGGAGAGGTCCATCCACATTGCCTGCGCGATTCTGGAGGCGCTGGATTACATTCACGCGAATGGCGTGGTGCATCGCGACCTGAAGCCGGAAAACATCATGGTCGACGAGCAGGACAGGATCAAGCTCATCGATTTTGGCATTGCCGGGGATGCCGCGGCGCGCCGGTTGACCTATGCCAACTTCACGGCCACGCTGGGCACGCCGGACTATATCTCTCCGGAACAGGTGCAGGGCAAGCGGGGCGATGGCCGCTCCGACACGTATGCCGCCGGGGTGATTCTCTACGAGATGCTCTCCGGCAAGCTGCCTTTCAGCGGTCCGTCGCCCATGGCGGCCATGAACGACCGGCTCTTGAACCACCCCCTCCCGCCCAGTGTCGCGGAGCCTTCCATCTCTCCCCAGTTGCAGGAGGTTCTTTACCGCGCATTGGAGAGGGACCCGAGAAATCGCTACCCCAAGGCGAGCGATTTCAAGCGCGATCTGGAGCACCTGGACGAGGTGGGCGTGGAGGACCGCATCGAGCTGCGCGAGTGGCAGAAGCGCAAATCGCACCTTTCGCGCAGAATCCTTTACTACGTTGCCCTGGCGCTGATTCCAGTGGTGGTTCTGCTGCTAATGATCCTGCTGGCCCATCGCCGGTAGTGCTGTCGTTTCTTGAGCCCTCGCCTGAAAATCTTCACGGGTTCCTTATGCGGAAGGACTTAGGATTGTGGCGAAGCCGAAATCTCGATGACGTCCGGAAGGAGATCCATGTCTACTGAGTACCGCAATTTTCTCGCTCTCTCGTACGAGGAGCTGGAAACGCTTAACCTGCAGGCCAAGAAAGACCGCCTCGATCGCGTGGCGGCCGATGAGATCCGTGAAAAGCGGCTCAAGTACTTGACCGACGAGAAGCGGATCAAGGCCGTGACGGTGCTGTTCAGTGACCTCGAGGGCCGCCTGCATCTGCTCGACTACGACAAGAAGTTTCTGATTGGAAGCTATGAGAACCTGACCTTCGACGGTTCGTCGATCCGCGGCTTCACGGCGCAAAAGGAAAGCGATCTGCGCCTGGGCATTGACTGGAGCGCTTTCTACTGGGTTCCGGCCGACGTCTTCGGCACCGGCAAGGTGGTGGTCTTTGGCACGGTGCTGGACAAGGATGGGACGGCCTATACCGGCGACCTGCGCGGCGTTCTGAAGGAATACTCCGAGAAACTCTTCAAGGAAAAGCAATACACGCTGAACGCGGCCACCGAGATCGAGGGTTTCCTCTTCGCCGGGCGCGATGCGGAGCAGAAGTACCACGAGACGGGGAAGTTCGAGTTCATCTCGACGGGCGGCTATTATCACTCGCTGCCTCTCGATCCGTTGCGCCAATTCATCGACACATCGGCCGAAGTGCAGCGCGCGATGGGCTTCCAGAACGAGAAGGATCACCCGGAGGTTGCGCCCAGCCAGTTCGAGATCAACTACGGCTACGCAGAGTCGGTGGCGGCTGCGGATCAGATTCAGCTCTATAAGTTGCTGACCCGGCAGATTGCGAGCAACTACGGCTACACGGCCTGCTATCTGCCCAAGCCCGTGGTGGGCGTGAACGGCAGCGGCATGCACACCAACGTCTCGGTTTCGCAGGGCAAGACCAACCTGTTCTGGGATGAAAAGGGCGAGGAGCAGCTTTCCACCTTCGGCTGGAGCTTCCTGGACCGGATTCTGACTCGCGCGCTGGATTTGTGCCTGATTTTCAACTCCAGTGTGAACGCGTATCGGCGGCTGGATCCGCACTTTGAAGCGCCCAACCAGATTCGCGCTTCGGCTACGGATCGCGGAGCCATGGTGCGCGTGCCGATCGGCAACTCGCGCTCGATGCGTACGGAAGTGCGCGCCGTGGCGCCGGACGCCAACCCCTACCTGACCCTCTACTCGATCTTCAAGACGGGCATCGACGGGGAGATTTCCTCAGCGGAAGGCCTGCGCGCGGGCGGCAAATACCTGCCCGACAACATTCAGGACGCGATTGAAGACTTCAAGGAATCGAAGTGGATCGCCGATATCCTGGGCCCCGATGTGCAAGGCCGCTATGCGGACCTGAAGCAGGCGGTGGCGAATCGGTCTCCGCGGGAACTGGGGGCCATCGTCAAAGGCTCCGAAGTGCAGTTCCACCACGCGGTCTACAACCAGTCGCTCTGGAACCTGTTTTAGAGCGTCGAGCGAGGAAATACCTCCGGACTGGAAGCAAAAGCGGCGCGGCCAGAGATGGTCGCGCCGCTTCTGTTTGCTGAAAAGGCAACTTCCGGCAGAACTTCGCCGCTCAAAGTCCCTCTCAGTCTCGGCGGTCCTGGGAGCGGTTGCGGAGCCACTTGGCTACACCCAGGGTCAGCAGCAGGCCGCCGAAGGGAATGCACGTAAGGGCGACGATGAGAGCGAACCAGCCAGTATTGGTGCTGGCGCCGGTGGGCGAAAAGCCGCCCAGCAGAGTCTGCAGCAGCAAAACGGCGAATAGTCCCGATCCCAAGATGGACGCGCCCCATTGCAGCAACTGGCGGGTGCCGTCGCCGGGCTGGATTCGGCCGGGGCTTGTTGAAAATGGCTTAGGGCTGTTTGCGGGCATTGGTCCTTCTATCCCTGCGCCAGGCGCAGCATCGCATAGGTAATTACGCCGGTGATGGAGACGTAGAGCCACAGCGGGAACGTCCAGCGGGCCACCTTGCGGTGCTGCGGGATGCGGCCAGTGAGCGAAAAGAAGAACGTGACCAGCACCAGGGGCAGCGCCACGATGGCCAACACAATATGGCTCGCCAGGAGCCGCAGATATACGGAGCGCAGGGCGGCGTGGAGCGGATAGCGGACATCGCCGTGCAGGGCGTGGTGCGCGATGTAGCTGACCAGAAACAAAGTGGAAAACCCAAAGGCCGTCATCATGGCCGCGCGATGGGCCGGAATGCGGCGCGCACGGATGAAGGTGTAGCCGATCAGCAGGGCGGTGGCGCTGAGTCCGTTGAGCAGGGCATTGAGAGCGGGTAGGAAGGCGTACTGGCTGCTGGCCGCTGCCGCGGGGTGGACGTAGATCAGCCAGAAGAGAAAGGCGGTGGCGGCGGCGCTGATGGCCAGGATGGCGGCGATGGCGGGGAGGGTGGAGGTGCGAGGCGGGGCTGCGGTCGTCATGACGTTCCTTAGTGCTTCGCGGTGGCGCAGAGCATGAGCGTGGTGAAGAGCAGGGGCAGGTAGAGGACGCTGATCTTGAGCAGGTCGCGGGCCAGTTTGCGGCTTTCGTCCGGGTCCGGGGTGCGGAGGATGCGCGCAAAGCGGATGGTGTAGCCCAGGTAAACCAGTCCCAGAGCAACGGCCAGAACGGCGTAGGTGATCCCGGCCAGCCCCAGCCACCAGGGAGCGAGGCTGACAGGAATCATGAGAACAGCGTAGAAGAGCGCCTCGACCACCGTGGACCAACCGTCGGGCTGCACCACGGGCAACATGCGGATGCCGGCGCGGCCGTAGTCTTCGCGGTACATCCAGGCAATGGACATGAAGTGGGGGAATTGCCAGACAAAGAGAATGGCGAAAAGGGCCACGCCGGGCCACTCGATGCGGCCGCGGGCGGCGGTCCAACCCAGCAGCGGGCCCATGGCGCCGGGAAAGGCTCCGATGAAGGTGGCCAGGGTGGTGACGCGCTTGAGCGGGGTATAAATGGCCACGTAGGTGAAGGCGGTGAGCAGCGCCAGGGCCACGGTGAGCAGGTTGGTATGGAGCAGAAGCCACCATCCGCCCAGACCCAGGGCGGCGAGGCCGGCCACAATGCCCTGGGCCAGTGAGAATCGTCCGGCGGCCAAGGGCCGGTCCGCGGTGCGCTTCATGCGCGCATCGGTCTTGCGCTCCAGAGCCTCATTGAGCGCGCCGGCTCCGGCAGAAACCAGGCCGATGCCGAGCAGCGTGTCGAGCAAGCCGCGCTGCACGCTGGAGATCCCCGACTGCATGGAACCCAGGTAAAAGCCGCCCCATCCGGTGACCAGGACCAGGGTGACGACCTTGACTTTGAAGAGTTCGCGCAGATCGCCGATGAGCGTGGCGGTGGCGCCTGGAGTGGGCGCGTGCAGATGGGCTGGCCCGTGTGGTGCGCCCTCCGCAGGGTGCGGGGCGAGTTCTGCGGCTTGTGGGACGGAAGTCATCGGAATCAATCCTCAGGGAAAGCGCCCAAAGCAGGGGTCAAACGGAAGCCTGAGGTGATGATAGCAAGCGGGAAGCGGGTGGGTGGTCAGCCTAGCTGCGCGGCTTCAAGGATGGCATCCACCAACTGAGCCGGGGTGAGGCTGTCGGCGGGGATGGAGAGGTGGGCGGTGCGGTAGAGCGGGAGGCGGCGCTGGTAACGGGCGGCGAGGTTGGCCTGGTCGGCGAGGACGGGCCGCGTGGACTCTGTGCCGCTGCAACGAGAGAGTGTGGTGGCCAGTTCGACCTCCAGGTGGACGAGGAGCGTGCCGGGAGAGGTAAGGAGCAGGTCGCGGGTGGCGGGATGCTCGATAGCGCCGCCGCCCAAGGCCAGAACCAACGAGTCGGCAGTGGCCAGGCGGGCGATGGTGGCGTGCTCGCGGGCGCGGAAGGGGCCCTCGCCATGGCGGGCGAAGAGCGCGGCGATGGAGGCCTCGGCCTCCGACTCGATCACGTTGTCCACATCGAGAAAGGTCCAGCCAAGACGGGCGGCCAGCAGAGGGCCGACGGTGCTTTTGCCCGATCCCATGAAGCCGGTGAGGACGATGCGGCGAGTCGGCTCTGCGGTTTTTTTCTCTTCAGTCATCGCGGTGATTTGTTGCCGGTGAGGTTGGGTTCTCTGGCTCCAGTATAAGGACGCGGCGCGCAAGGGGCGCAGAGCGGCTCAGGCCATCACCATGACCACGGCTCCGGCGGTGATGAGGAGGCCGCCGGCGAGGACGCCCGGAGTGACTTTTTCGCCCAGCAAGAGCCAGGCGAAGATCATCACAAGCGGGACGGAAAGCTTGTCCAGCGGAGCCACGCGCGAGGCCGGCCCCAACTGCAGGGCGTGGAAGTAACAGATCCAGGAAAGGCCGGTGGCCAGGCCTGAAAGCGTTAGAAGCAGCAGGGTGCGGCGGTCGAGGGAGCGGATTTCTCCGTGTTTTCCCAGCGCCAGGGCAATGCCCCAGGCAAAAATCACCACCACGGAAGTGCGCAGGGCCATGGCCAGGTTCGAGTCGACATGCGCCACACCCACCTTGGCCAACAGGGCCGTGGCGGCGGCAAAAACAGCGGAGAGCAAAGCCCATCCAATCCAGGTCATGGGTCCCATGGTACGGCGCAGGTTGCGATGAGGACCTTGTTCCCGAAGTATAAAGCCCACAGATACCACGAAAAAAGGGGAAAAACTGCACCACCGTCGTGACATTTCTTGTTTGAGTAAAATATGCAAGCTGTTCTTTCCAAGGTGCTTGACTTGACTAAAAGCGAACAAAAGGCAAACATAACCCAACCCGGGTGGGGGGTACCCCGGGATGGAGCCTGGCACCTCCCGGTTTTCCGCTGGAAACCGGGAGGCGCCGCATATCTTGATGGTGCGCGCGATGCCTTTAATTATCTGCACCACCTGCGGTGGGGCCAACTGCCTTCGGCCGGTCCGCGCCAGAAAAAAGGCGCGGGATTGAGGTGGTCGGGAGACCAGGCTGAGGCTCACTGAGAACGGAGGTTTCCCATCTTCAGTGGCGGAGATAGGGCGGGCCAGATCGCAACAAGATCATTTGTCTTTCTCGGGTGGAGAGGACAATATCTTCAGCGTTGAACCGAAACGATGAAAATTGCGGAACCCGATCTCGTTCAGAGCGGTCTCATTGCGGCCTTTCTTCAGAGTGACGCGCGCTCCGACCGGCACCAGGTAATCGCGGTCGCCGATGGAAACATAATCGTAATCCGCACTGACGGAAGTTGCGTGAATGGGATACTTCCTGGGCACATTGTCCGCTACCTCGGTAATTCGCCGGACGCTGTGCGACGCGCTGTCAATGTAAACAAGGCCGTGGTAGCCGACGGTGATCACCTCCGAGGAACTTACGCGGAGGTTCAAATTCGAGTTTGCCTGGGCAACACGATAGTTGAAGACTTGTACGGTCCCGTTGTCCAGCACCCCGGTTTCTTTCCAGTCAATCTCCGCTTTCGACGCGGGCCTGAAGAGGCCGGCAATCACTGCTCCAAAAAGTCCCGCGGACGAAATGCCCTTCTCGCTCTCAGTATCTTCTTCGATGTGGTCCTTGTGGCTATTGCGCGCGGCTTCCAGAAAACTCCAGTCTTCCACGTGTTCGAAATAGGTAAGCTGGCCTGTAACTTTGTCCTTGTGTCTCCATGTCTTCTCACCATCCGAGCTGACGAATCGATCTGTAACTTGTTCGCACATGAGGTTAGGCAAGGAATCACGGTACTCCGCTGCGTTTCTGGTAGCATCCGCGAGGACCGACTTCAACTCGTCTGCGCCCGGACGCTGAATTGGATTGGAGGGAAAGGTGATCATCAGCGGACCCACGGGGCGAGAGGTCTCTCCCGGCGCAGATGAGGCGGGATCGGGGTCAGGGGCGGTCGCTTCTTCGTCGATCAAGGCAAAGGAAGCATTGGCTTCCGCAGTTTTTCCGCCCTGGCTCAGAGTTACCTTCACCTGGTAAGTGCCATCTTTCGGAGAATTGATGGAAAAACGGTTCAGGTAAGAAGTGAATTCCGATCCGCTTGCCTGTTCTGTACTTATGGGAGCGCCTCCGAGAGGTTTTCCATCCCGAAGCACCTGAAGCAACAACCTGGCCTTTTCAGCCGCGTGCGGGTCGGTGTGCGTTGCAAAGAACACGGAAACATCGGTGACGCCGGGCGGCAAGGTGCCAGATAGATTCGGTGTGATCCGCACCGTCCCTTGGCGAAGCGGCTCGCCGATGCCTTCTCCGGCGCGCAGCGGATCGAGCCGCCGGACCAGAACGATCTTGCTGAGCGAGGGCGTATCAGCTTCTTTTGGAATCTCGAAGGGAATACGCTGCGCACCTGCCTTGCCGCCGTTGCAGTCAAGAATGACCACTTCCGCATAGTATTGGCCCGGGGGGGCTGCAAAGTTACGCTGCAGCGAGATCACTTCAACGCTGTTCATTTCCGGATTGCCGAGCGTGACGCGTTGTGGTGCTTCCGAGCTGAAATGCTCCACAAGCGCGCCTGCCTGGTCCCTGATATTTGCAACCATTGAAAGATGCGCCGAGTAGGTGGATGTGTTTGAGTCCTTTTGAATATCCAGGCTGGTCAGCGGCACCTCGATGGCCAGCGTGCTGGCACCACCCTCGAGATGGTTTCCCATCGTCAGGACCGCCGCACGAAAGGGCAGCTCCGCAGGCAGCGGGACTTGCTTCAGAAGCTTGAATAGTGGTAACTCGAACGGCTGCAGACGGCTCCCGTCTTCCATGCGCGGAGGCAATGCCAGGTAGCCCGTCTGGGTGCGTATCTTCAACCCCGCCCGCAACGGCTTAACCACAACCGGGCGAAACCTTCCATCGTATTCCTTGAGTGGCGGAAGATAAGATGCCTCGTAATAGGTGGTCATATCTCCGATCAATTGTTCCACTGACTTGCGCAGGCGATCTCCGGAGATGTAACTTCCGCCGGTCTGCTCGGAGAGATGCAGCATGTCGAGGTCATCGGTCTTCTGGATGCTAGCTTCGGTGCTTCGCCGCGCCAGGCCATAACCTTCCGGTGAGCCGGTGTAGCCGGAAGAGTCGCTGGGAACTGCGCTGGTCATGACCGTCTCCGACCCATTGCCATTGATGGAATTCATATCCACCACATAGATGCCGACTCCGGCCTGATTGGCCGACCCGATGATGGACTCGATGGCCGTTCTTGCATGGGAATCGATCTGTTTGTCCTGAATGGAAGAGAAATAGATGATTGCTTTTCTCTGGGGAATCTCCTGTTGGGATTGGGTGAGGGCCAACAAGCCCGCCAGGGAAGGCCGAATATGTTGATTCTGGGCAATGGGGGCGAAGCTGCGGAGGGCGGCATAGAGCGCCTGCGCCTGTGCGCGCTCGGGTGCCGTGGCTCTTTTTCCAGAGTTGTCCAGGCCGGTGAGGGCGACGGAGATCAGCTCACTTTCGGTGGGGCTGGCAACGATGTCGCCGCCGGGCTTTTCGGGCTCCGTTGCCGCGTTGATGGCCTCGGCGAGGGCATTGCGATTGGAGGTGAAACCATGTTGAAGGCGAAGCCGCCGTTTGATACTGAACACCGAGAATGCAAAACCGCTTTGAAGAGTCATCTTGAGAATCTTCGCCGCGGCATCGCGTTCATCCTTCATCGTGGTCGGACTGAAGTGCTGTTCCGGTCCATTTTCGGCGCCTGGCCGATCGAAGACCAGGGTGATCAAAGGTTTGCTCTGCTCTTTACCAGTTACAAGGCGAAGACTCGAGAGGGTTACCGGAGAACCGTCGTCAGTTACAGCCAAGTCTTCAGGTTTCAGGTCAGTTACCGACTTGCTTTTCTTGTCATGAACCACGACATTGAGAACCACGGCATTGGCCGGGTACACGGCTGGCTCCATGTGCGCTTGCCCCGCCTGGCTATTGGCGCAGGGAACGATCAGGACAGCAGCCAAAAACACACTCCCTGCATAACTCTGCTTCATGGTTCCCCCGGATCAAGTGAAAGATTGTTTCTGATCCCGCAGCGGCGCGCCCGTTGTTAGTGCGACACAAATAGATAAGGCCCCGGCCTGTAAATCCCAACAAAAACAGCATAAAGCAGCCAAGTGCGAAGGCCAATGAAGGGCAGCGATAAACCTGGGATTTCGCCACCTATCCAGAACCCACACGGAGAGCCGCATGGCAAATCTCATTACGACCGAGCGAAGGCCTTCGTTCTGCATGCAGATGGGCTCAACCTGGATAAGGGCTCATGAAGTCATTATTGATCCTGGGACCCTGTTGTTCGGCATCCGCCTTCACTTTCTCCGCTGGAATTGCAGGTAAGTTGGAGGGCGCGGTGGATGAAGGGAACAGGCCGTAGCTTGGATTGGCGCTGCAAGAGTGCATTGTAAGATGGCTTGGAAACAGAAGCATGTGATTGATAAATATGCCATTTGTGGAGGCTTCATGGGATTCGTCCCGATCTGCCTTTTGTGGCCACCTGCGGTGGGGCCAACTGCCTTCGGCCGGTCCGCGCCAGAAAGAAGGCGCGGGTATGGAGTGGTGCGGCTCCGGGCAAAATGGTGGGAGATGACGAGAGGCAGCGGCAGAGCATGAGACGGAGACCGGATGAGGCTGAAAAATCCTGGCAGGTGAAAGGATTTTTAGGAGAATTTTGCTTGGAAAAATTGCTAAATTATCTACGACTCATAATTTTCTTCCCGCGCACCGATTCTTGGGCCTCCTCATCCTCCGGAATAGGTTGAAAGAGGCTGCTGTGTGTCGATGAAAGCAAGTTAGCCGAAGAATGGAGTTTGACTGATGAGCCGAACTGTTCGCGTAACGTCCGTGATGCTTTTTGCCGTGATCATGTACCTGATCCTGGTGGAGGCAGTGTCACCCTGGGTCGACCTTCCCGGGTTGGGAAACATCGGATTCACGCTGTTCTTTGTGCTTTTTTCCATTGTCCATTGCTGGGCGCTGGAGGGGCCGAAACGCACCGCGGTGTTCTTTGCGGTTTCCGCGGTGGTCACCTACGCACTGGAAGAGACCGGCGTGAGGACCGGACTGGTCTTCGGGGCCTATCACTATAGCGACAGCCTGGGGGTGAAGCTTGGGGAAGTGCCTGTGCTCATTCCCCTGGGATGGTTCATGATGATCTATCCCTCGCGGATGGTGGCGAAGGCTGTGTTGCGCAATGTTGAATTGCGCACGATTCCGGGAGTTACCGCGCTTGCCGCGCTGTCGGCGCTGGTGATGACGGCATGGGATATGGTGATGGACCCGGGCATGTCAACAGTGGGACAGAATTGGGTATGGGAAAACGGGGGGGTCTACTTCGGCGTTCCCCCGCATAACTATGCGGGATGGCTGCTGACGACCTTTGTGGTCTATTGGCTGGTTGGATGGCTGTGGCGGGGGGAAGAGCGGAAGAGCAGCGTTGCGAGGAGCTTCGCGGCGCTTCCGGTGATCGTCTATGCCTTCTTCACGCTGCGTTATGTTGCCACGAACCGCTTTCCTGCACTCCAGGTGGTCGCCGTCTTTTCAATGGGAGTGCCCGCGCTTGTGTCGTTGCTCCAGATCTACATGAATAGAAGCGCAGCTGCGGAGGGCACGGGCTCTGCTGCAGGCCATAGAGTCTCTGCTGCAGAGGAGAAACTCTCTGCATGATGACGCGGCGAGCCGGGAGGGGATGGATGAATCGAATGTTGGCATTGCAGGTGGTGTTGGCGGTGGTGGGAGTGCTCTTTGTGGCTTTGGCTTACCCAGGGGTGGCGTTTATGCGGCAGGAGCCGGCGCTGGCGATGATGATGAGTCTTTATGTCACGCTGGGGATTTTCCTGCTGATGGCCATCCGCAGGCCGGCGGAGCATCGCAGCCTGATTGCCTTCACGGCGTGGTCGAGCTTTGCGCACGCGGTGGTTATGGGCACACAGGCAGAACTCGGCATGATCAGGCGCGGAGAACTGATCGGCGTCGCGGTCCTGGTGGTGATCGGGGCAGTCTTGATTCTGCTGGCGCCAGCGAAGCCGAGCCGCCTAGCGCCTGTGCACTGAGCAAAAGCGGCCATCTTTGTGGAGCAGACGCGAGCAGAATGCCTTCCAGTGTGCAGTTCCACGCTGCAGAAGGCGCAGGCAAATATGGTGGTCAAAACGCAGAACAAGGGGCGCCGTTTAATCGGACTGAATGTTGGGGCGGATAACGTTCAGCGCTATTTTCCCAAGGACATCCTGATCATCGAGTTGGAACTGGGCTATTTGCAGATTCAGTGTGGGTTGGAGCCTGATTTTTGGCAAGACCAGCCGAGAATCCGCGATCCGAGGCTGTGCGCCTGGCTGGAATTCAAATATCCCAACAGAAAGACGGCGCGAACTCCCATCCCCTTGGCGATGATTCCAGCCGGGAAGAACTCTTTTCGGGTTCAGCCCATGACGTTGGAGGTGCAGGCTGAAGTCCTGCATGTTGTTGAGGCCGCAGCTTGAGCATTCAACGTCACCAAGGGCGGTCTCGCTGGCTAGCAGGAGCCGCTTATCCCCATCAATCCGTTTCGATTGGGTTGACACTGAGCAGAGCAAAAGCAACTGCAGATCCTTCGACTTCGCTGCGCTTCGCTCAGGATGACAGGTCTCGATTGAGGCAATTCCTGAATCCGGATCAATAACCAAAGGAAGGAAAATCATGAGCACACAACGTGCATTAACCAGCGGAAACCAATTCGGGAGCAATAACGGGCAAGAACGAGAGCAAACCTGGCAAGCGAATGCAACGGGAAACCGCATTGACGAGCCTGGGACAGGGCAATCCATGAGTCCGGAACAGTCTGCACATCACGGGTCATGCTGCTGTTTGTCCTGCTGGCAGAAGAAGATGCGTTCGTTCCTTTAGCGACAGGTGGCAAGGACAAGGCTCTCCTGGGCGGTCTGCCGGGGCTTGTGCAAGGTCGCCACTACCTGATGGTCCACGTCGACTGGAGAGCCTTGCTTGCGGGGTACATTTACGCTGGTTTCTCTCTGCCCGCCCTCACACATTGAGCCGATTTGAGGCAGCGACCCGGCCGTACCAATGTCCAGAGTCCTTTATCGTGCGTTTCTGGTTGCGGAAGTCTGTGTAGATCAATCCATATCGCTCCGTGTAGCCCTCTGCCCATTGGAAGTCGTCGAGCAATGTCCAGGCGTGGAAGGCGCGGACCCGGGCTCCGTCGGCGATGGCGCGCGCAAGTTCCGCAAGGGTTTCGAGGTACCACTGGATGCGGCGCATGTCTGGAATGCTGCCATGTGCTTCTTCATTTGGACCATCGAGATAGCCGCAGCCGCTCTCGGTGATTTCGATGATGGGATGGTTGTACTCTCTTGAAATCTGCGTCACGAGATCGTAAATTCCTCGTGGCCACACTTCCAGACCAGCCTCGGTAAGCGGACCTTCTGCGGGCATGGCGGCACGGAAGCGTGTGTACGGATCGCGTCCACCCGGTGAGTTGCTTTCGATCTCGGTGCCGCTGAAATTGCCTCCAGTCTCAAACTTCTCCTTGCTCGCGTCGGAGACGATGCGGCGCGTGTAATAGTGAAACCCGACCCAGTCCAGCGGAGCATAGAGAAGTTTTTCGTCGCCTGCCTTGAAGCCCATCACGTCATAGGGCGGCTCGCCAACAAAGGCTTTGGGATAATGGCCGTTCATGGCCGCTTCCAGTAAGAAGACGTTGTTCATGGCGTGGTATCTGGCTGCGGCAGCACGGTCGTCCTCCGAATCCGTCTTTGGATAGGCAGGAGCCATTTCGTAAGCGCTTCCGACCGTCGCTTTAGGCGAGGCGGCTTTCACTGCGCGGTGAGCCTCACCCTGAGCAAGTGCAAGGGTGTGAGCGGCCTTCAGAAAATCGCTGAAGCTGGTTCGGCAAGGAGGAAAAGCGCCCGCCGCGTACCCCATGAAGGCAATGGCCCAAGGCATGTTAAAGGGCGCCCAAACCGTAATGCGATCCCCGAGATGCTTGGCAAGGATTCCGGCATAGTCGGCGAAATAGTTGGCCAAGTCCCGGTTCGGCCAACCACCGCGATCTTCGAGAGCTTGAGGAAGATCCCAGTGATACATGGTGCACCATGGGCGGATTCCAGCGGCGAGAAGGGTATCGACGAAGCGGCTGTAGTAATCGAGCCCCTTCATGTTGGGGGCGCTGACGCCTGTTGGCTGAATCCTCGGCCAGGAAATTGAAAATCGATAACTCTTCTGATGGAGACTTTTGGCGAGCGCGATGTCCTGTGGGTAGAGGTGATACTGATCGCAGGCCACGTCGCCGGTTACGCCTCCTCTCACTTTCCCAGGCGTGTGGGTAAACCTGTCCCAGATCGATTCGCCTTTGCCGTCTTCGTTCCAGGCGCCTTCGTTTTGATAGGACGCTGTCGCGACGCCCCAAAGGAAACCTTCAGGAAATCGCGCTTCCTGGATGAGGGATTCAGGCACAGATCCGGGTGTCTGACGGATGGAGACTGGGTCGGCGGCATAACTACGCCAGGGATTGAGTGCAACCCCCGCGGTTGCGGCCAGAGAACAAGCTGCGAACTGACGACGATTCATCACAAGCTCCTCCTAGCTGAACGTGTTTCGGAAAAGCGAGCCTCGCCCATGACTATCGCACATTTATCTGACGCGGCGAGCAGGCGCGGGAGGGGCGAATTCCGGGCGAAGTACACTTGAGGGTATGCAAACAGGGCAGGCCAGCAAGACAGCTCTGCGCGTCGCGATACGACGGGCGGCGCACCAGTTGGTGGAGAAACCGTGCATTCTGGACGATCCGATTGCGGTGGCGCTGATCGGGAACGGATACGCACGCGACATGGAGCGCGCACAGCACAAGGTGGCGCGGGATTTTCGGCTTTTCATGGCCGCGCGGAGCCGCTACGTGGAGGACCGTCTGGCCGAGGCCGTGGCTGGAGGGGTGAGGCAATACGTGGTGCTGGGGGCCGGGCTGGAGACTTTTGCCTATCGCAATCCTTTCCCGGGGCTGCGGGTTTTCGAAGTGGATTTTCCCGCCACGCAGGAGTGGAAGCGCGGGCTGCTCCAGGAGGCGGGGATCGGGATGCCTGAAAGCCTGACCTTTGTGCCGCTGGATTTTGAACACAAGGCGCTGGGCGAAGGACTCAGGGAGGCGGGATTCGACGCGGGCAAGGCGGCGTTTTTCGGCTGGCTGGGGGTGGTGCCTTATCTCACTCTGGAGGCGTTTCGCGCCACGTTGGAAACTATTGGCGGATTGCCGGCGGGGACGGCGGTGAGCCTGGAATACGCCTTTTCTCCGGAGACGCTGACGCCGAAGCGGAGGGTGATCTTCGATCGGCTGGCGGAGCGCGTGGCCGCTGCGGGAGAGCCGTTCCAGTTGTTTTTCACGCCGGAAGAGCTGGAAGGCGAGCTGCGTCGGGCCGGGTTCAGGCGCACGGAGCAGTGCGACTGGCGTGGGCTGAATGAACTCTACTTCAAGGATCGGGCCGACGGGCTGAAGCTGTCGCCGGCCGGGCTGGGGAAACTGGCCACGGCCTGGGTGTGACGCGGGCGGGCGCGCGATAAGATGAGTCATGCGCCGAATCGCTTTTGTGCCGCTTCTTTTTGCTCTGCTGGGAGTTGCCGGCTGCGGCTACCATACGCTGGGTGCGGCCACTCACATGCCGCCCGATCTGAAGACGCTGTCTGTGCCGGTGTTTGCCACGCGCACCGACACGTATCGCACCGAGGCGGTGGTGACCAACGCGGTGATTCGCGAACTGTCTGCACGGACCAGGCTCAGGGTCACTCCCGACGAGGGCGGAAACCCGGACGCGGTGCTGCACGGGACCATTTTGCGGGAGACGGTGGCGCCGCTCACGTACAACTCGTCGACGCAGCAGTCGTCCAGCTACCTGATCACGCTGGAGGTTGCGGTGAAGCTGGTGGGACGGGACGGCAAGGTTCTCTACGAAAACAAGAATTATGTCTACCGGGAGCAGTACCAGTCCACCGCCGATCTGCCGGTTTTTCTGCAGGAGAACCCGGCGGCTGTGCAGAGGCTATCGCGGGAGTTTGCGCGGGCGCTGGTGAGCGATGTGCTGGAAGGGTTTTGAGGTCCATACCTTCAGCATGCGAAGGGACTTCCTTCCAGGGCGAAGAACAAGCTGCGGATCACAGCCGGCTTTGGAGTGAAGTCTGCGGAAAACATCTCCGCGGCTAAAGCCGGGCTGATCTTGCTAGCTCGAGGCGGGGGTTGAAAACCCCCGCCTCCCTCCGGATCGAGTTTTTCCGCGGTCTCAAAAACCTCACTCATTCAGGACCCGACTTGCAATGTGGCTGGAGTTGGCCCACGCAGATCCCCATCTGTGGAAACTCGACTAGCTTCGCTGCTGTGGGAAGGGTATTCTAAAACCGCATGATCAATCGAATCATAAGCCGCCGCGAACCGGGTTTGGCTGCACGAGGACAGGTTCTGTGAGCGGCGCGCGCTGGGGCGCGGGGTTCGCGGCTGTGAGCCGCTTTGTGGCGGAAATTGACGCCGCGGCAGCCGGCAAAGGGCCGTTGCGGCCGGGCTACGTGCTGGCGGGGGACGAAGTTTTCCTGCACGACCGCTGCCGGAGCGAGGTTCTGAAGAAATTTGTGCCGCCGGAGCTGAAGGATTTCTGCCTCTCCGACCTGGATCTGTCGACCACTTCGATCTTCGAGGTGCTGGATCGTGCGCAGACACCGTCTCTGATGGCGCCGTTTCAGGTGATTTTTGTGCGCAATGTGCGCCAGCTCTACACGCGCGGGGCGAAAAAGGACGAGTTTGCGGCGCTGAGCCGCTATTTCCGCTCGCCCAACCCGCAGGCGCTCATCATCTTTGTCGCCGACTTTCTGCGCATCCCCTCCGATATACGGCGCATGGAGATGGACGACAAGAACCGCTTTGAGCGGCTGACGGAGACGCTGGGCGAGCACTGCGGCATGGTGGAGCTGGCGCGCGTGAACGAAGACGACGCGATGCGCTGGACCACAACCACCGCCCTGGAGGCCGGAGCGCGCATGGACCCCGACGCAGCCAGGGAACTGGTGGACGCTTTGGGCGCGGACATGATGCTGATTGCCTCGGAGGTGGAAAAACTGCTGCTTTACACGCTGGGGCGCGGGCGGATCACCCTCGGGGATGTGGAGACCATGGTGCTGGGAGCCAAGCAGAGGTCGCTCTACGAGCTGACCGACGCCATCAGCGCCAGGGACAAGGTGCGCTCGCTGGCGTTGCTGCACGGGCTGCTGAACAGTTCGGACGCAGGCGAGGACGCGGCCATCGGACACCTCTACATGCTGGCGCGGACCTTTCGGCAGATGCTGGTGATCCTGGAAAAGAATGTGCGGGACTCGCGGGCCATTTGGCAGGCGCTGTGGCAGGGGTTCCGGATGCCGCCCTTTGCCGCCGACGACCTGATCCGGCAGGCGCGCCGTTACAAGAGCCGCAAGGATTTGACGCGGGCGCTGCGGCTGATTGCGCGGGCCGACCTGGAACTGCGCTCCTCGCCGCCCGACAAGCGGCTGGTGCTGGAGCGGCTGGTGTATGAGCTGGCCTCCGAGCCGAAGCCGGTTTCAAGCCTGTTCGGGACTAGCCAGCTTTCGTTCGAGATGTAGGGAACGGCGGGCGCAAGGTCTTCGCAGATTCAAACCATATTTCGATTGGAGCAGGGGCTGGTCCCTTGACTCCGCCTGGTGCGATGAAGCTGCAGGAGGCGGAGTCGAGTGGCGTAAAGTATTATATTTATCAATAATTTAAGATTCTGTTCAAGCGCCAATGCGCAAACCTTGATGGATATCCCTCAGTAGACACCGCGGTCGTTGAGCCAGGGGCCGTATTGGCTGTCATGGGCCTGGATATGTTCGGCAAACCCGTTGCGCAAAAGGCCGAGCAGGTCGCGCATTCCCACCTCTTCGCTGTGTTGCGCACGCTGGGCGGATTCGCGAAGGTCGCCGAGCAGGTGCTGGTGCTCGGCGCGCTGGTCTTCCAGGCCGGGAAAGCCATATTGCTCCAGGAGCCGCTCTTCGCTGGTGAAGTGCATTTGAGTGAGCTTGAGCAGGCGGTTGAGCAGTTCGCAGACCTCGGCCCGTCCCGAACCGCGTACCAGCGCCAGGCGCAGATCGTTCATGGCGTCCATGAGGATGCCGTGCTGGTCGTCCAGGGCGCGCACGCCGACGGGGTAAGCGTGGTTCCAGGTGAGAAGGGTCACAATGAGTCTCCGCTCATCACTATCGGAGGTATCGGCCGCGCATTTCTGTAGATGACGGGAAATCTTTTTGTCTTGGTGACCAAGGTAGGGTGCGGGCGAGGGGGCGGCTACTCGAGAATCACGTCCAGATCGGGCTCATGGCTACGGGTGGTCAGAGCGATGGCCGCTCCCAGGATGAGCGCCCCGCCAGCCCCGGCGTAGGGGCCAAGGTGCTCGCCGAGCAACTGCACGCCCAGCCAGGAGCCGAGGGCCGGCTCGATGTTGAGGAAGACTCCGGCGCGCGAGGCCGGCACGTGGTGAATGCCCCAATTCCATAGGAGTGTTGTGGTTGCGGTGCATAGAAGGCCGCTGATGGCGAGCGCGACCCAGGCCGTGGCGCTGACGTGGGCAAAGGGCGGCGGCTGGGCACTGGAGTGGGTGAGCGGGCTCAGCAGCCACGGACCCAGCACCCAGACGGCCAGCATGAGGGTTCCGGAAAGAATGGTGTAGGCAGTGACCACCAGGGGGCTGTGGGTCTGCATGAGCTTTTTGCTGAGCAGGATCCAGGCCAGGGCAGTGGCCAGGGAAAAGACGACCAGCAGGTCGCCGAGGAGCGAGGGCTGGGTGTGCGCGGCGGTTCCGTGGCTGCCGCCGAGGACAATCATGGCTGCGCCGGCCGTGGAACCACCCAGGGCCAACCAGCCGAACCAGTCCAGGGACTCGCCGGCGAAGAGGGCGGCCGCGCCCGCCAGCAGCACCGGCATGGCGCCCACCATCAGGGATGCGTGGCTCACCGTGGTGATAGCCAGGCCGTGAAACTGGATGAGGAACTGAACAGGTACGCCGAGAGCCGCGCTGAGGAGCAGGAGGCGGATTTCATGGCCGGTCATGCGCACCCGGCTCATGAGAGCGATGGGGACCATGCCGACACAGGCAAAGAGGAAGCGGTAGAGCACCATGTGCTCGACGCTCATTTCATTCAATGCCAGCCTGCCGAAGTAGAAACCCGTGCCCCAGAGGCAGCCGGCCATGGCGCAGGCCGCGTAGCCGAGAAAAATCAGCCGCCGACCCTCGATTGTGTGTTTTTCCATCCCTCTACAACTTTCGCACACGAAGGGTGGGAGCTGTATCACTGCCCAAAATCGGCTCCATCGGAGAGAATGTCAGTCGATGGAGATGCGGCGGGTGAGGACTGGTTTTTGGAGGCGTGCGGGGCTGGGACTGGCCGCGGCGGGCATGATGCTGTGCGCGGGAATGGACGCAAAGGCGCAATACGGAGTGGCCGGGGTGCCCGACGCTCCGGCGAACATCTTTGACCTTGCGACGAATGTGCCCGATGTGCCGGCGCCAACCCGCGCCGCCCGGGGCCTTCTGTTGCCGGACCGGGTCCCGGAGAAGCCCTCGCTGACGCCTGCCTTCACCCTTCCCGTGGAGCCATTGGGATTTTCGGCCCCTGGCGCCATCTATCTTGGCCAGCGCAACAGCCTGGTTTCCCTGGACTTTCTGGATGAAAACCGTGTGCTCTTCACCTTTCGCGTGCCGGGACTGATTCGCCGCGAGGGCGGGGAGGACGACGGGAACGTGGAACGGCAGATCCGGGCGGTAGTGCTGGATGTGACCTCGGGAGCGGTGGCGGCCGAGGCGCTGTGGACCGTGCATGATCGCGCGCGCTACCTGTGGATGCTGAAGGACGGCCACTTCCTGCTGCGGGACCGCGACAGCCTGGAGCGGGGCGACGCGACGCTGGAATTGAAGCCCTTTCTTCGCTTTCCGGGGCCGCTGGTGTGGCTGGAGATGGACCCCGAGCATCGGTTTCTGGTGGCCGATACCCGGGAGCCGGCGGCGGGTGCTGCCAAGCAGGGAGAGGTGTCCAGCCCGGAGACGGCCAGCGCCGTGATGGACGTGGACGGGCAAAAGCAGGCCGCCGGTCAGCCGGAAATGGCCGTACGCATCCTCAACTGCGAGACGGGGAAAGTGATGCTGATGAGCAAGGTCCGCTCGACGGTTCATCTGCCGATCAACTCTGACGGCTACCTGGAGAGCCTGCGCGGCAGGGGGACCGGATGGGTGCTGAATCTGAAGTATTTCAGCGGGGGAAGCACCATTCTGGGGCAGGTGGAGTCGGCCTGTTCTCCGCAGGTGGATTTTCTCTCAACGCGCGAGGTGCTGGTGACCAGTTGCTCCGCGACGGGCGACGGAAGGCTTTCGGCGCTGGCCACGAATGGCCGCCACCTTTGGGAGGATTGGACCACGGACCGGACGGTCTGGCCGCTGCTGGTGATGGGTCCGGACGGCTCGCGGCTGGCGCGGGAAGCCCTGGTCGTGGGTCGCGCGGTGAATGCCCGCAGCGCGCTCGACCGGGATGAAATCAAGGGGCAACTGGTGCAGATTCTGGATGCTGCAGACGGCAAGGTGGCGCTGGAAACTTCGGCCAGCCCGGTGTTGGACGCGGGCGGAAATGTGGCCATTTCTCCCACCGGACGGCGGGTGGCCGTACTCAATGCAGGGGCCATCCAGGTCTTCGAACTGGCTGCACCGCCCCCGTTGCCCGATTCTGCCAGCCAGACAACAAGATGATCTGTGATTTTGACCACTCCATGTGTTTGTAAAGACGTGTAAACTGAGCAACGGGAGATTTTGTCTTGGCTACGGCTGTTATCACCTACGCTGCCTCAGCGGTCACCGACCGTGGCCGGAAGCGCCCCTCCAACGAAGATGCCTTCGGGTACGCCGTCGAACACGGCGTCTATGTCGTTTGTGACGGCATGGGCGGCGCTGCGGCCGGCGAGATCGCCAGTTCGCTGGCTGTGGACGAGGTGCTGCGCCAGTTCAGCGACCGCACCGGCACCGAGCCAGGGCTTGTGGAAGCAGCCGAGCGGGCCGTATCTGCCGCCAATGCAGCCATCTACTCCCGCTCCCAGCGCAATTACCAATTGAGCGGCATGGGGACCACGCTGGTAGTCCTGGCCGTGGAAGATCGTCACGTACTGGTGGTCAACGTGGGCGACAGCCGATGTTACCGCCTGCGCGGCCGGTGCCTGGAACAGATCACCCTGGACCACTCGCTGGTGGAAGAGCAGGTGAGGATGGGGCGCATGAGCCACTCCGAGGCCCTGCGCTCGCCACTGCGCAACGTGATTACCCGCGCCCTGGGTACGCAGTGCCAGGTGACGCCGGACCTCTTTGAAATGGAAGCGGAGGCCCACGATCTTTTCCTGCTCTGCTCCGATGGGCTGACCCGCGAACTGACCGACCCGCAGATCGAGACAATTCTTTCCGCAGAGCAGACCCTCGAGGAGATCTGCTTACGGCTGGTGACGGCGGCCAAGAAGGCCGGCGGGCATGACAATATCACCTGCCTGCTGGTGCGCGCGGAGAGCTAGGGCTGGCGTCTCCGAGGCGTGTTTTCGCAAAAACCGCGCGAAACTCCACTCCTGATGAACGGCTAATTCCGGGGATTCTTCACAGCGCCCCTACTGGGCGCCTATATCTCCTTCACCTGTTCCCAGGGCGGCGCTTAGCTTGCCCTGGGCTATTCTCGTGCCCTCCCTACGGGAGGCCTCACGATCCGTTCGTTCCGACCGAATCGCGCTGCGGAGGGTCAAGATGCTCAAGATGACGGATATGTTGTGACCTTATCTTCAGGGCCGAACCCTCAGCGTTCCTCTTCGACAACGTTCGTGCGCTCGCGGGCGCGGCGCTTCAGACGGTGAAAGAAGAGAATCGGCAGGATGCACAGCAGGGAGAGATAGGCGAGCAGGCGGAAGTTGTCGGCGTAGGCGAGGACCGAGGCTTGCTGCTGCACGCTGTGGTAGAGAGCGCCAAGCGCTTCTGCGTGGGCGGTGGCGCCGCTTGCACCCGCGATGCGAAACTTGGCGTCGAGCCCCTGAAGAGCAGACGCCGTGGCCGGATTTCCCGCCGTCAGATTTCCCGCCAGATAACTCTGATGCACCTGCGCGCCGCGGACTAACAGCGTAGTTACCGAGGCGATGCCCACGCTGCCGCCAATGTTACGCATCAAGTTATAGATGCCGGCGGCATTGCCGATCTGCTGCTTGCGCAGGCGGCCCATGGCCATGGTGGTGAGCGGAACAAAGATGAAGCCTCCGGCAAAGCCGTTCATCAGGTTGGGCACGACCACAGAAGCCATTGAGATATCGAGGTTCACGCGGCTCAGCAGGAAGGTCGAGTAGCCGAGAATTCCGAAGCCGCAGGCCAGCAGGATGCGCCCGTCGATGTAGTTGACCAGGACGCCAACCATGAGCATGGAGACGATGGAGCCGATGCCGCGCGGACTGACGGCCAGGCCGCTGTCGAGCGCCGGGTAGCCGAGCAGAGTCTGCAGAAACAGGGGCAAAAGGGCTGTCATTCCGTAAAGAACGAAGCCGTAGAGCCCGGCGATCAGGGTTCCCACGGCGAAATTGCGGTCGGCTAGGATGCGCAGTTGCACGATTGGCTCGCGGCTCATGAACTCGCGCAGGATGAAGCCGGCCAGAGCGATCACGGAAGCCGCAACCGTCCAGCGAATCCATCCGGTGGCGAACCAATCGGCCTCCTGCCCTTTGTCGAGGACCAATTGCAAAGTGCCCAGCCAGACGGCCATGAGGCCGAAACCGAGATAGTCGATGGCCCCTTTGAATGCGTGGCGGAGATAGGGAGGGTCCTCGACGAAGAGGTTGGCCATGAAGAGGGCCAGGAATCCTACCGGAAGATTGATATAGAAGATCCAGCGCCAGGAGTAACTGTCGGTGATCCAGCCGCCCAGAGTGGGCCCGATGACCGGGGCGACCACGATGCCCATGCCGTAGACGGCCATGGCGGTGCCGTGCTGATGGGGCGGAAAGCTCTCAAGAAGAATGGACTGCGCGAGGGGCTGCATGCCGCCGCCGCCGATGCCTTGGAGCACGCGCGCCACAATGAGCATGGGCATGCTGATAGCTACGCCGCAGAGGAGGGAAGCCGCGGTGAAGAGCAGGATGGAAATCATCAGCAGGCGCTTGCGGCCGATGCGGCGCGCAATCCAGCCGGAGGCGGGCAGCATGATGGCGTTGGAGACGAGATAACTGGTGAGGACCCAGGTGGACTCGTCCGTGGAGGCCGAAAGGTTGCCGGCAATGTGGGGCAGGGCGACGTTGGCCACCGACGAATCGAGCACCACCATGAAGGTGGCCAGCATGACGGAGACGGCGACCATCCAGGGATTGACGGAGGGTTTCCACTCGTGGAGTTCAAGCTCTTGATTCTGCAAGGCCGGCGCAGTTGTACTCATGCGCGGCACCGCCGGTGGGATTGCACGGCAGCGGGTATGGTCCAGCCTCCACGCCGGGCCCTGCTTGAATTATCTTTGCCACTGACCATGCAGTCATTTTAATATACTCAGGAGTCATTTTCATCAGGATGCCGGTAACGGGGCGGCGGGGAGAGGCGCAGGGCGATGCAAACAAAGAAGAAAATGGTGTCGGAATTTCGGCGCGGGGAGATTGTGGACGCGGCGCGGGCGGTCTTCGCAAAGCGGGGATTTTCGCGGGGAATCATCGACGAGATTGCCAAGGAAGCAGGCATTGCCAAGGGAACTGTGTATCTCTACTTTCGCTCCAAGAACGAGATATTCAAGGCGGTGCTCAATCACGACATGAAGACGCTCAAAAAGGAGACGCTGGAGCGCATTGAAGCCGCGGGCAGCCTGAAGGAGAAGATCGCGGCGTTCACGCTGGCGCGCATTGCCAGCGCCGAGGCGCGCAAGGATTTCTTCCTGATCATGGACAGCGAATCCGGAGCGCTGGCGCTGACCCGCAGTCAATATCACAATTGGCTGAGCGAGCCGGTGAAGGGACTGGCCGACGCCATCCGCGCGGCCATCGAACGAGGCGAAGCGCGCGCTGTGCCAGCCGAGAAGACTGCATGGCTGATTGCCGATATGACCAGGGGCACCATTCAGCGGAGGCTGATTGCCAAGAGCGAAACGCCGCCGGCCGAGGATGCTGCTTTTGTCGCTGACTTCATCTGGGCGGCTTTGGCGGTGCCGGGCAGTGCGGCGCGCTCACGGTAACGGTGGGAGCCGCGCTCATTTGCGCTGCGAAGAGGCGCGGACAACCAGCTTGGGAGTGACCAGCACGGTTTTCGGGCGCACCGGAGTTTTGGCGACGGCCAGCGAAAGAGCGAGTTCCGCGGCGTAGCGGCCGATGGCGGCGCTGTCCTGATCGACGGAGGTCAGCGGCACGCGCAAAAAGTCCGAATAGAGGACGTTGCCGCAGCCCACCACCGCAATGTCTTCGGGGATGCGCAAGCCGGCGTCGAGAATCGCGCGCATCGCTCCCAGAGCGACGGGGTCGTTGAAGCAGAAAATGCCGTCGGGGCGCGGATCGACGCGGAGCAGCTTGCGGGCAGCTTCGTAACCACCCGGCTCGCCGCGGTCGTCGCCCGAGGTCCCGATGGAAACGATGTGTTGCGGCAGCGGCGTCAGCCCATGCGCGTTCAGCGCGTGCTTGTAGCCTTCCACACGACCGAGCGCCGTGCTGGCTTCAGGGCCGCGAATGTGCCCGATGAGGTGACAGCCTTGTTCGATGAGGTGCTGCGTCCCGAGCAGGCCGACCATCTCGTCGTCCACGCCTACGAAATTTGCAGGCAGACCGACGAAGCAGCGGTCGATGAGCACGTAGGGCGTTTGCTGCTGCTCAATGCGCCGAAAACTCTCCACAGTCCACTGCGCCGAAGCGATCACCAGCACATCCACGCGGCGGGCCAGTAGTTGCTCGATCTCGCGCTGTTCGAGTTCGGGGTCCTCTTCCGAAGAGGTGATGATGAGGCTGTAGCCCTGGCCTCTGATTCCAGCGGAGATGGCTTTGGCGACCTGCGCAAAGAACGGATGCAGAAGGTCAGGAACCACCAGCCCGACAGTCCAGGTTCGGCCGGTAATCAGGGAGCGGGCGGCGAGGTTGGGCTGATAGTGCAGCTCTTCCATACGCTTGAGAACGCGCTTGCGAGTTTCGTCGGCGATGTCCGGATGACCGCGCAGGGCCTTGGAGATGGTGACGGTGGAGAGGCCTAGGTCGCGTGCAATGTCCTTCATGCGCACCGGCGTATTTTTGTGCACCCGGCGCTGTTTTTCGCTACTCTTCCGCAAAGCGTTCATTGTTCTCCGATGGGGGTTTAAGGAGCTTCTGTCAAAGCGCCGCTGGCGATTCTATTTCAACAACAAGCGGTCGATCACTTCAACGATTACTTCCTGTGGAAAAGCGAATACATCGTTGACAGTAAATTCAATACCAGTGTATTCTTCGCTGGTCACAGTTACCGATAACTATTTACCGGAATGGAGCCAGGATGAGCACTGCAACTGCAAGCGGCACGGGACGCATCGACCCGGCCAGGATTCCCCAGAGAAAGCTATATACCGGGGCTCGGATGCCCGCTGTGGGGCTGGGTACTTTCGGTTCCGACCACGTCTCTCCGCGCCAGGTTGCGGAGGCGGTGAAGGGCGCGGCCGAGGTGGGCTACCGGCACTTCGATTGCGCCTCGGTATATGGAAATGAGGCGGAGATCGGCGCTTCGTTCGAGGCGATTCTCGAGAGCGGCATGAAGCGCGAGGAACTGTGGATCACCTCCAAGCTGTGGAACGACATGCACGGGGAGGAGGATGTGATCGCCTCGTGCTGCAAGTCGCTCAAGGATCTCCGGCTCGATTATCTGGATCTCTACCTGGTGCATTGGCCGTTCCCGAATTTTCACGCGCCGGGTTGCGATGTGAGCTCGCGCAGCGCCGATGCGAAGCCGTATCTTCACGCGAACTATATGAGGACGTGGCGCGCGATGGAGCGGCTGGTGGAGATGGGGCTGGTGCGGCAGATCGGCTCGTCGAACCTGACGAAACCGAAATTGAAACTGCTGCTGCGCGACGCCCGCATCAAGCCAGCGGTCAACGAGATGGAACTGCATCCGCATTTTCAGCAGCCGGAGTTTTTCCGGTTTGTGGTGGAGAACGGGATTCAGCCGGTGGGCTACTGTCCGCTGGGTTCGCCGGGACGGCCGGAGCGGGACCGCACGCCGGAGGACACCGCACCGACCGAGGACCCGGTGATCGTGAAGATTGCCCAACGCCACGGAGTGAATCCGGCAGCGGTCTGCATCAAGTGGGCGGTGCAGCGCGGGCAGACGCCGATTCCGTTTTCTGTCCATCACTACCGGGACAATCTCGAATGCGTAACGGGCGATCCGTTGAGTGCGGAAGAGATGCGGGAGATTGCGGGGCTTGATCGGAACTGCAGGCTCATCAAGGGCCAGGTCTTTCTGTGGAAGGACGGGCAGAGCTGGGAAGCGCTGTGGGACGTGGACGGAGACGTTACCCCAGCGTAGTCCGGGCTGATTTGGTGCTTGCGAATTGTACGGAGGGGGAATTGAATCGGGAGAGGAAAGACATGAAAGAGACGATGACCGCGGCGTATCTGCCGGGAAACTCGACCGTGGAGATGCGCACTGTGCCGGTGCCTGCTCCGGACCATGGAGAAGTACTGTTGCGCGTGAAGGCCTCGACCATTTGCGGTTCGGACATTCGCTGTATCTATCACGAGCACTTAGGGAAAGGGCCGGAAGGCTACCAGGGCGTGATTGCCGGCCACGAACCGTGCGGGCAGATTATTGCCGCAGGCCCTGGCTGCCGGCGCTTCAAGACCGGCGATCGCGTGATTGTGTACCACATCAGCGGCTGTGGCGTGTGCAACGATTGCCGGCGCGGGTACATGATCTCCTGCAGCAGCGAGAAGTATCGCCGGGCCTACGGCTGGCAGCGCGACGGCGGCATGGCGGAGTACATGATTGCCGAGGAAAAGGACCTGGTCGCTTTGCCCAACGAGCTTTCCTATGCCGACGGGGCGCAGGTGGCTTGCGGCTTCGGCACGGTGTACGAGGGCCTGGAAAAGATCGGGATCGACGGCAATCACGCGGTGCTGATTACCGGCCTGGGACCGGTAGGCCTGGCGACGGGCGCGCTCTGCCGCAAACTGGGCGCCAACAAAATCATCGGCATCGATGTGGTTCCGGAGCGCATGAAGATTGCGCTCGACCTGGGGCTTTGCGATGCGGTGTTGCGTGCGGGATCGGACAACGTCGCCGAAGTGAAGGCGCTGACCGGCGGCTTCGGCGTGGAGCGCGCGGTGGACTGCTCAGCCAACGATGCGGCGCGGGCCACGGCGATTCGCGCTACACGCAAGTGGGGAAAGATTGTTCTGCTTGGAGAAGGCGGTACGGTCCAGTTCAACCCATCGCCGGACATCATTCACGATCAAAAAACCATCTACGGATCGTGGGTGACTTCGATATGGTTGATGGAAGAACTGGTGGAGCGGTTGGTGCGCTGGAACCTGCACCCGGCCGAGATCATCACACACCGTTTTCCGCTGGAGCGCGCCGCGGAGGCCTATGCGCTGATGGCTTCCGGGAAGTGTGGCAAGGTTGCTGTCTGTGCGGACGAAGAATTGACGTAGGAACACAAGAAGGAAAGGGAAGCCATGACCGATCGCGCAGCATTCGTCCCGTCCGATTGGGAACGCCATCTCAGCTCGTGCATTCCGCTATTCGGCCATCGCAACTGGATTGTGGTGGCGGACGCGGCCTATCCGGCGCAGTCCAAGCCGGGCATCGAAACCATTGTCGCCACGGCGGATCAGAGCGCTGTCGTGCGGAAAGTTCTGGACGCAATCATCTCGTCGGGTCATATCCGACCCATTGTGTATGTGGACCGCGAGCTTGCCTTCGTGCAGGAGTCGGACGCGCCGGGGGTTGCTGATTACCGCAAGGAACTGGAGGAGGAGCTTGAAGATGCGCGCGTGGAAAGGCTGCCGCACGAGCAGATTATTCACAAGCTCGACGAATGCGCAGAGGTATTCCGCATTCTCATCATCAAGACGGACATGACCATTCCGTACACATCAGTGTTTTTCGAACTGGACTGTGGCTACTGGAATGCGACGGCGGAAGAACGGCTGCGGCAGGCGATGCGGGTGGCGGAAGCCGAATAGCTTCCCGATGCTTCTTGAAAGAAGGGATTTCGGGGTGGGGCAGGGGCTGGAACGAGGCTGGATTCATCTGTGGGAGCAGATGGGCCGGGCTCGTTCCAGCCCCTGCATGATTTTGCACAAGCGCGGGCGCGGGCGTTTCCACACCATGTACGATTGATAAAGACTGCTTATGACCGACACAAAAAATCTTTCCCCTGAAATTCTTCTGCACATTGCACAAACGCTGAATGTCCCCATGCTCGGGCTGGTCGCGGTGATCGGACTGCTGGACGAAGGTGGCACCGTGCCCTTTATTGCCCGCTACCGCAAGGAGGCGACCGGGAACCTGGATGAAGTGCAGATTCTCGCGATTGAGGAGAAGCTGGCCTATTTCCGCGAACTTGCGGACCGGCGCGAAACGATTTTGGCGTCGATTGCCGAGCAGGGCAAGCTGACCGACGAGCTGAAGGGGCGCATCGAAGCCACTCTGGACAAGAGCGAACTCGAAGACCTGTATCTTCCTTACAAGCCGAAGCGGCGCACCAAGGCCACGATTGCGCGCGAAAAGGGACTGGAACCGCTGGCGCAGTACTTGTGGGCGCAGCAGAATACGGACCAGCCTCTCGAAATCTTCGCGACGAGCTTTGTGAATGCGGAGCTGGGCGTGGCGACAGTGGACGAGGCTTTGGAAGGCGCGCGGCACATTGTGGCGGAGTGGATCAGCGAAGACGCCGATCTGCGCAAGGCGCTCAGGGCCTTGGTGGTGGATGAAGGCATCGTGGTGAGCAGAAAAGTCACGGATGCGGTGGACGAGCAGGACAAGTTCAAGATGTACTACGAGTACTCCGAGCCGGTGAAGACGATTCCTTCGCATCGGATGCTGGCGATCCGCCGCGGCGAGGGCGAGAAGGTGCTCTACTTCCTCATCGAGATCGATACGGAGCGCGCGATTGGCATTATTCAACGTCACGTGCTGCGGCTGGCGGGGGACTGGACGCGGCAGCTTGAATTGGCCATTGACGATGCGTGGAAGCGGCTTCTGAATTCGTCGATTCAGGGAGAGATCCGGCTGGAGTTGAAGAGGAGTTCCGACACCGAAGCTATCAAAGTCTTCCGCGACAATCTCTATAACCTGCTGCTGGCGCCGCCGGCGGGACCGATCTCCGTGCTGGGCATCGATCCGGGCCTGCGCACCGGCTGCAAGGTCGCGGTGGTGGACGAAACCGGCAAGCTGTTGGCGCACGACGTGTTTTATCTGCATACCTCGAAGCATGGCAACGAGGAAGCAGCGCCGAAGCTGGAAGCGCTGCTGCGCAAGCACAATGTAAGGGCCATCGCCATTGGCAACGGCACCGCAGGACGCGAGACCGATGCGTTTGTGCGCGACTTTTTGCGCGACAAAGGGATCAGCGAGATTTTTTCTGTCAGCGTGAGCGAGGCAGGGGCCAGCGTGTACTCGGCCTCCGCGGTGGCGCGGCAGGAGTTTCCCGATCTCGATTTGACTGTGCGGGGCGCGATTTCGATTGCGCGGCGGTTGCAGGACCCGCTGTCCGAGTTGGTGAAGGTCGATCCGAAATCGATTGGAGTGGGCCAGTATCAGCACGACGTGGACCAGCACCAGTTGCAGGATTCGCTGGAAACGGTGATCGAGAGCTGCGTGAACAAGGTGGGCGTAGACCTGAACACTTCGTCCTGGACGCTGCTGCGATTTGTGGCCGGGATCACGGAGCGGACGGCTCTGAACATCGTGAACTTCCGCAACGAGAAGGGGAGTTTCCGCTCGCGCACGCAGGTGCTGGAAGTGCCGGGCATCGGACCGAAGACCTTCGAGCAGGCGGCGGGATTTCTGCGTATCCGGAATGGCGATAACCCGCTGGATATGACGGCGGTGCACCCGGAGTCGTACCCGGTGGTGGAGCAGATTGCGGTGTCGCTGAAGACTTCAGTGAAGGAGATCATCGCGCAGCCGCAGTTGCTGGAAAAGGTGGACAAGAGCCAGCTTTCGGCAGGCTCGTACACGCTGAACGACATTCTGGCCGAGCTGCGCAAGCCGGGCCGCGATCCGCGCGATAAATTTGTCGCGCCCAGCTTCCGCGAAGAGGTGCGCGCGATTGGCGACGTGGAAGTGGGCATGATCCTGGAAGGCGTGGTGACGAATGTGACCAAATTCGGCGCCTTCGTGGATGTGGGTGTTCATCAGGACGGGCTGGTGCACATCAGCGAACTTTCGAACCGCTTCATCAAGGAGCCGTCGGAGGCGGTGAAGACGGGGCAGATCGTGAAGGTGAAGGTGCTGGGCGTGGATTTGAAGGCCAAGCGGATCGCGCTTTCGATCAAGGCGTTGACCGCGCCTGCGGCGCGTCCGGTGGGCAAGCCTGCACCGAAGCCTGTGGCGAAGCCGGAGGCAAGTATGAACGAGAAACTGGCGGCGCTGTCGACGAAGTGGAAGGTTAGGTAGAGGGGATCGGCCTGAATTTCGGCGGGTTTACTGGGGCGGCACTTTTGACTTCCGGGTTGGTGACAATACGCCCGTAACCCTATCGACACTGATTGCCTTTAATCGGGATGATGGCTTTGGGTTGCATCCATCTTGGGACGGTCGGTTGGGGGTTGGAATAGGCTCGGATCGGGCTTGGAACGATCAATGTTCATCAGTTCAAGCACACTCCTCTCAGTGCGCGGATCATCTTGCACCGAATAGATCGTGAGCTCCAGTTCAGGCGACGTCCATATCTCTGATGTTCCGGTGATCGACTGCCCATTTCCCGCGATATCGGCGGGAATAACCTGGGTGACGCGCTGGCCCTCCACATAAATTCCATTGAGCATCTTGGGCTGAAGGTCCTGGCAATTGCTATTTGATCGGCCGCTTTGCATTTGATCTGCATTGCACTGAGTTCGAAATTTGACAGAGGGAGGAGAATTTGGCCAAATGTCCACTTCCTGCCAAGACTTTGGAGTGTAGTTAACGAATACAGGGTTCGCCTGTCTGTCGATGTCATCGCCATCGCACCATGCATAGCCCACACGCGCAACCGGGTCGCTGATATTAATGGTCCGCGCCTCGCCAGTCGCGGGGTTTCCATTGATATCCTCCTGCCGGGTCCGCCCCTCGGCGTCCCGCCAGAGAAGCGATTTCAGTGTTTGAGTTGTCGTTCGCCCGTCGGCTCCCAATTTCGTAATGGTGATGGTTCGTGTGGCGGAATAAGGCATCCCTTTCAGTACCGCTAACCGAATTGTCTTTGAAGCGGCGGCAGCCGTCGAAGCCGTTTCCTGCGAAACCGCCATTGAACAAAACGCGATGATGGCAACTCCCGCCGTGCAGAAACGATTCATGATCACTCTCCCCGAAGCTTGGCTCCATGGTAGACCTTTCCCAAGGGTGACCGTCACCGGCAACCCGGAAGTTACCATTTCATTCCCATCAATCCAGTGGCTAGGGGCATCCCCCGTGGGTCGTCGAAGCCGGTGAGGAACCGATAAGAAACCATGGTGGTGAATCTGAAGTTCGCAGCATCCCACGAGGCTTGGTTGTTGTGCGGAAAGAGTTGGAAATGCAGATCCTTCGCTACGCTCAGGATGACAAGAATTTTGGGGCGAACTTAGGAGATGGGACACCAGAGCTGGCTTCTTTTGCAAATTGAGCAATTGAAACAGAAATGTGGAGGGGGCTCTACGAACAAATGCAGCAAGTTGGCCCCCGCTGCGCGGGGTTGGCGAGTTGGCAAGTTGGCGAGAGTCAGCCATTGGCGCAGGTTTCATTCGCAATGGGCCGGCTATGGCGGTGGTGGGGCGAAAAGAAGTTCAGGGGCAATTGCATGAAAGTGGTTTATTGCCGAGGAAATGATTCAGCGCGGCCCTACGGGGCGCGAAAACACGATTCGGAGGCTTTCCCAGGGTTGCGCTGAGCTCCACCCTGGGCTATTTTCCTGCCATCCCTACGGGACGGCTGGTGCGGTAGCAGGATCAGCTCCAAGGTTCTCCTCAGTTGCGCTGCGCTCCACGCTGGGCTATTTTCCTGCCATCCCTACGGGACGGCTGGTGCGGTAACAAGATCAGATCCAAGGTTCCCCCAGTTGTGCTGCGCTTCACGCTGGGCTATTTTCACATCTTCCCTACGGTAAGATTGCGGTCGATCTGGTTCCAATCGCGAACTCTTCAAGCTTCGAGGACTAAGACTATGATGGTCCCTTCGGCGAAACTTGCCGATAGGGAAGAAGTCGGAGAGGACCTCTGCGCGCCTTGGACTTCGGCGGTGCGTAGTGCAGAAACTCCCCGGCCGGGCTGGAGGAAGACGGATGAAGGACAAGGATAAGAACAAGGACAAGCAGGGGCAGGCGGTTTTGGAGCCTGCGGCGAAGGTCAAGGTTGAGGTCAAGGTGGTGGGAGACAAGCCCGCGCCGGTCAACGGCAAGACGCTGCGATTGGGAAAAGACTGCGACTACGACCGCGAACTGCGCCGCCTGCAAATCGAGCTGGTGAAGCTGCAGGAATGGGTGCGGGACGAAGGCCTGCAGGTGGTGGTGCTGTTTGAAGGGCGCGATGCGGCGGGCAAGGGCGGGGCGATCAAGCGCATCACCGAGTCGCTGAATCCGCGCGTGTGCCGGGTGGTGGCGCTGACCACGCCGACTGAGCGCGAGCAGAAGCAGTGGTACTTCCAGAGGTATGTCGCCAACTTGCCGGCCGCCGGTGAGATGGTCCTGTTCGACCGCAGCTGGTACAACCGCGCTGGCGTGGAGCACGTGATGGGCTTCTGCACCGAGGCGCAGTATGTGGAGTTCATGCAGAGCTGTCCGGAGTTCGAGAGGATGCTGATCCGCTCGGGAGTGCACCTGATCAAGTACTGGTTCTCCGTCAGCGACGAGGAGCAGGAGCGGCGCTTTCAGGACCGCATGACGAATGTGACCAAGCGCTGGAAGCTGAGCCCGATGGATCTGGAATCGCGCAAGCACTGGGCGGAGTATTCGCGCGCCAAGGACGAGATGTTCGCGGTGACGGACACCAAGCAGTCGCCGTGGTTCGTGGTGAACGCGGAAAACAAGAAGTGCGCCCGGCTGAACGTGATTCGCCATCTGCTGTCGCAGTTCAAGTATCGCGATCTGACGCCCGGGCCGCTGCCCCTGCCTCCGCTGGACAAGACCAAATACGTGCGCCCACCGATTCAGGAACAGAATTTCATTCCGGAAGTTTACCGGTAGAGCAATTCTTGTTTTGGTGTAGAGGGAAGCGTGGACCGGGAGGTCCACGCTACAGCCGACCGGGGGGGCGGCGTAACTCGTTCTTGCGGCGACCAACCATATCAGCCAGGCAAGTGTGACTCTTTGGACGGGGTTAGGGCTTGAATTGCACGATGGCTTTGACGCGGCGGTAGGGGGCAGAAGGCGCGGCCTCCGCGGCAGGGGCAAAGGTCAGGTCAAGGAGCCTGTTGCCGGCGGCTTGCGCCACGGCTCCCTCGGCTTTCACGAAGACCCAATCGGTCTCTAGCTGCAGGTGCGAAGCGCGATTTTGCGGCACGTCGGCGGCGATGGTCAGCGTGGTGCCGTCCAGATGAACGGCGACCAGGCGTACGCCGCTGCTGGATGCACCGATCTGCGGGTCGGGTGATTCTGCAATCACCGAGACGCCTCCCTGAAACTCGATGTGGAGCTCGCTTTGGCCGGGTGCGGTGTCGAACTGGACGTGCGCATCCGACTCCTGCGGATGGGATTCCAGGGCCGCGGCGATCGGTTGACGGTCCAGCATGGCGCCGGTGATGTGGCTGCCGAGCGGGATTTCCGGAATGAAGTCGAAGTGGAAGGGGGTGCCCTGGTTGTCGATGGCCAGGGTGAGGCCATGCGGCGTGCGCTCGAGCTTCAGGCCGACCGTGGCTTTTGCCAGAGCGATGTGCTGCACGGTAACGCCGCTCCAGGCGGCGGGCAGGTGGGGTGCGAAGCGGAGACGGTCGCCAATCGCGTCGACGCTGATGCCGAGCAGCCCGTGAATGGTCGCATTCAGAAAGCCCGCCGAGGACCAGGTTTGCTCGGGCACCGACTCGTCCTGCGCGCGGTAGAAATCTCCGGCCAGCACTTCATCCATGTGGCCCTGGGAGTCGAGCGAGGTCCAGGGAAGCAGGGCGCGCCAGAGGCCTAGAGCGGTAGCCGGACGATGTTCGTCCCAAAAGGCCTGAGCGAGCGATGCCGTGCCCACGGCCCAGACGCTTCCCTTGGCGTAGGAGTGGGGATCGTAGCCGGGGGAATCTGCGGCCACGCTACGGGTTCCCCAATCGGTCTGGAAGGTCGCGGAGGCAAGTTGATCGAGCAGGGTGGTGGTCTGTTCCTCGTTGAACAGATGGAGAGTGAGCGCGTCACCGGGGCCACTGCGCCGCTCCGGATCTCCCACGCCCGTGGCCGTGTAGCCGCTCACCCAGAAAGTGCGCTTGGTGCTCCAATAGCGGTTGGCAATCCCGGTGCGGGCCAGTTGACTGGCGCGAGTGGCTTCCTCCGCCAGGCTTGCGTGGCCCGTCAGAGTGGCCAGATGCGCAAGGGACTGGGCGGCCTGAACCCAGTTGGTGGAGAGATCGAGTTCGTCAGCCAGGCGGTCCTGCTCATCGCCGGCCAGCTTGTCGTCGGGGATGCGGGGCAAGCCGCTGGTGGTGTCGATGAGGGAGCGGCAATAGTGATAGGCGGCGTCGATCTGCTTCCAGTGCTCGTGCGCGAACGCCACATCTCCGGTTACGCTGACGTAGCGATCGAGCGCGGAGAGGAACTGGAAAGTGATGTCGACGTGGGCAAACATGTAAGGGTAGTGACCGGTCCAGTCGATCGATCCGGCGCTCTGCGAGAGTTCGTGCCAGATCATGCCCGTCTTGTGGTCCTGGTAGTCGAGAACGAACTCGAGTTCCTGGCGAGCGCGTGCGTAGTCGCCGATTGCCAGGCCGGCATCGGCAGCGACCAGCCCATCGCCGGCAAAGAACCAGTCGTACTGTGGACGGCGCGCGCCGCGGGAGGGTCCGTAGCCCGCAACGTAGCCGCAGCCGAGATCGGAATTGCAGACCCAGGCCTGGTCCAGAGCCGCTTCAGCCCACGCGATGGCCCGGTTGGCTTGAGGGTCGGAGGTCTCAATGTGCAGGGTCGCATCCTGAAACGCGTGAACGTGCGCTGCGGATGTCGCTTCAAGAGCCTGGCGGTCGCGGATGAGCCGCTTGTAGAGCAGGCCGGGATCGGGGGCGTGGGCCGGATTCAATGCGAAAAAGACCACGGCCGTGCCGGCGCTGTCAGGGCGCACGGTAAAGCCCAGCGCAGGAGGTGTTTCGCCGCTGGCCGTGCTGTTGCCGATCTCATCATGGGCGACGATCTGCGGGGAGCCGACCACCGCGGTGTTTCCGCCGGCGGGCTCGGAGAGCACGAAAGCCGAGAGGGCCTGATTCCATTCGACGCTCTGGCCGCCGAGGGCCGCAGGCCACATCAGGTTCAGCACCGGCGTTGCGTGGACTTCGATCTCCACCCCGTGCGTGCCTTCCACCTGATAGGTGAGAATCGCGCCAGGCTCGCCGAGGGGGACAAAGAGCTTTTCGCGCACAATGAAATCCGGCCCCAGGTAGGTGCGAGTGACCGAATCCGGCTCATAGGTGACGCGGCGCAGGATGTCCTGTCCGCGGAGGGGAGTTGTGGAGCCGGCAGAGCGGAATTGAACCCGGTAGCCGCTCACAATTTGAAAGGGGTAGGACCAGAGCTCGAGGCCGGCTGAGGCGTATCCCGCCACCAGCGCCCGGCGGCCGTGAGCCGCGATAAAGCGAAGCGGCGCGACGGCTTCCGTATCGAGGGCCATTCCGGCAACGGCGGAGGCGTCGGCAGAGGCCGCTTGCGTCGGGGGCGCCTGTGCTGGGGCTGTGAGTGCCGGAGCTGGTGGTACCGGAGTTGGTAGTGCCGGGGCCGGTTGCGCCAGACCCTGAAGGGTAGGCAACCACAGCCCACCGGCCGTTCCAAGCAGAACCAGGGATGCGCGGAGAAGCAGAACTCGAGCGGTACGCAACAAACGGGACGAGATCAAGGCAAGCCTCTCTTTCATGGGACCTCAGGCACTCGCCGTGCTCAGTTTTGGGTCGACCCCTCCAACAGCGAGACCCACTGCCGGGGCTGCAGCGCCGCGCGGGGAACGCGGGAACGCGTCAACTTGAAGCGAATTTTCTTGAGGCCGTGCAACTGTTGGTCGTTCTGGACCAATGGAATCAGCGGAGCGGCAACCCGCTCCAATGTAGCACGCTGCGCGCTAAAACGCTTGCCGTCCTGGGGCCGGAACTGGGACCAGGCGATGGAGTGAACGAAGCCTGCCGCGCCGAAGCGGCTGGAGCGGAGCATGTCTTCTACAAAGACGCGGATGGGCCCGGAAAACACGTTCAGCGCGTCGTGCAGGGCTACGATCCCCTCGGGCATGACGTAGGGGAGGAAGAGGTCGAAATCGGTTTTTGCGCCCCGGTAGGTGTGGTCGCCATCGATCCACAGAAAGCGGATGGGGCGGGTCCACAAACTCGCCGCGTCGTGGGAATAGGCGCGATGAACCTCGACCTGATCGACTACCCCGGCGGCTTGAATGTTGGAGAGAAACTCCTGAAAGGAACTGGCCTGGGGGTTGGCTTCCAGATCCAGCAATTCGGGGGAGTTATGCGGGTCGATGGCCACGATGCGGCTCAGGCCGTAGTGCTCGGCCACTTTGGCCAGCATGACGGTGGACTTGCCCTTGAAGCTGCCGATTTCCACAATCGCACCCTTGCCTGGCGTACAGGCGGCGATGGTTCCCAGCAGCCGGGCCTCGTCTTCCATCAGGTAACCGGGAACGTGGCGCGCTGCTTCCCAGGCAGCGTCGAGGACGGCGTCAAGATCGCGGGGGACAACTATCGTGGGCAAATGCATTCTCCTCGGGAGGGGTTCAAAGTGCGGGCGGTCGTGCGGAAGCTATGCAACGAAGAGCGCCAAGCGCCTGCTTATTATATCGGGCGCAGCTTCAACAGGCAGTGAAATGCCTGCTGCCCGGCGCCTGGGGCGAACCTAACGGAGAGCGATTTCCGCTTCCGCATCCAGATCAGCCGTGGTGCGGGGCAGAAGCGTAAAGCGGGTGGTCTGCTCAATGCGGTCGCCGGCTTCCAGGGTGACCAGCGGGCCCAAAGTTTCGAGTTCGACGTAGTTCTCGAGGCCGGGGTTGGTGTAGATTTCCGTAACGCAGCCGCCGTCGGGATAGTCGCCAGGCTTGTGCTCGGTGTCGATGCGGACCGTGCAGTTGGAGCCGATCCAGAGCAGGCTGGCGGCATCCGTTCCGAGTTTGGCGAAGCTCTGCGGGTGACGCGCGAGGGAGAGCAGGCGGCCCGTGATCTTCAACATCGCCGGTTCGTCTTCCATCAAAAGGATGTAGCCGTCCGGGAACTTCGATTCTTCAGGCAAGGGCACAAAAACGCGCTCGGGCTCGCGCATCTGCGCAATGGACCAAACGCCCACGGTGACCGCGGTTCCATGGAGTTTGCGATACTCGGTCCGGATGAGCAGCCGGGGTTGGAAGGGGTCGAGTTCCACCTGGCGAACCACCTGAATGCCATAGACGGGATCTGCGGGCGAGGTCAGCGTGACGCCCCGCTCGATTTCGGCGGAGTCCATGGCGCGGGCGTCGAAGGCAGCCGGCGGAGGCCAGTCGCAACCTTGCTGGAGGGGCCAGGCGGACTGCGGCGCGGGCCAGCACTTTTCCCCGCCAAAGTTCATCCACTCGCGGCAACCCGGGTTGTGGAGCTTTCCATCCAGGTCGCGGTTTTCCCAAAATGTACCGTTGCGGTCGCCATTCCGGCGGAACTGCATGACGCGGCCGATGGCGGGAACGACAATAGCTTCGACGGAAGCGTTGGAGATGCGGCAGCAATCGGGCCAGCCGTGATAGGTGAAACGCTCCATCGACACTTCCGTCGCCGGGCCAGCAGACGGGTTGAGTGCGAGGGCTTCTTGCGCGTGGATCTCCAAGGGGGTGCGGCCTTTCAGGGGCAAAACATTGGGGGATTACATGTGGAGCGAGCAAAAAACCTGTGGGCGGCGGTCTTCCTTTCAGGGTAAGACAACCGCCCGGTTGAGGTTCGGTTACTTGTCTCCGGCAGCCGCCAGGTCGGTTTCAACCTCGCGTTCTTCCAGGTGGTCGTACCAAGTGAACTTGAGAATGGCCGAAGTGCACAGAGTGACCGCCAGGGTAAGGGCAGCGCGCTGGTACTCCTGGATCACGACGTAGAGCGGCAATGCCACGAGGCTGATCTGCCAGGCGATGCCGACGACGATATTGAACATGTCGCGCGCGAAATCCTTGTTGCGCTTGAAGCTCGGATCCTCGGCCAGAACCTTTTTCAGGACCGGTCCCCAGAAGCCCCATGGCCGCACGCGGCGATAGAAGTCCATGAGCACGGCGTCGTCTTCCGCCTTGGTGAACAGGGTGCCGAGCAGGCAGCCGACGAGCGAAATCGCCAGCACCAGCGGGAAGACAATGGTGACATCCAGATTGACGGGATACACGGCCAGGAAGCTTTTGACCGCAGGCACATTGCCCAGCAAGCCGGGAAACGCCAGCACCAGTGCGGCGGTGATGCCGGTCATCATGCCCCAGAAGTAGCCATAGCCGTTGAAGCGCCACCAGTACCACTTGAGAACGTTGGAAGCGGTGTAGCCGCCCCACAACCCGGAGACGATCCACAACACCACGGAGTTCACCGAAGTTACATTCCAGCCGATCAGGATGCCGATGAGCACGACCACAAAGGAGCTGAGATAGGCGAGGCGAACGTAGGTTTTGGGTTTTGCGTTGGGGTTGATGAAGCGCTTGTAGATGTCGTTGACGAAGTAGGGCGGCGCGGCGTTGACGGTGGCCGCGAAGTTGGACATGAAGGCGGCCAGCAGGCCAGCGATCAGGAAGCCGAGCAGGCCCACCGGAACGAAGCGGCCCAGCGCCATGGGCAGCACCAGTTCGAAGTCCATGTTGGGGCCCATGGCCTTGATGTTGCTATTGAAAAACACGGCGGCCAGAACAGTGAGGCCGATGATGAGAAAGTAGCGGGGAGGGGTGAGCACGATGTTCACCCAGGCGCTCATCATCGAAGCTTCACGCGGGTTTTTCGAGGAGAGCACGCGCTGCATGTCATAGTTGGGCGCCGGGCCGGCTGCCGAAATCAGCACGCCCTTGAAGAGCAGCATCATGACGAAGAAGCCGAAGAGTCCGTAGCCGTCGGCGGCGATCTTGGAACTGGCCGCGGGCAGCAGCGTGGACCAGTCCAGATTCAGATTCCAGCCGAAGAAGAGGTTGTCCCATCCCGCGGGCACCATCTTGTGCAGCGTATCGGGAGCGACCTTGATCATGGCGATAATGCCCACGGCAAACGAGGCGATGGCCAGGATGAAGAACTGCACCACCTCGGTGATGACCACGCTGATCATGCCACCCTTGATGACGTAGACGGCGGTGATGGCGATGAGAATCAGCGCGTACTCATTGGCCGATAGATGCCAGGGCAGAAACGTCTGCGCAAACTTGCCGATGCCTTTGAAGCCATAGGTAAAGAATCCAATGATGCTGACGAACGCGTAGAGTACCACGATCATGTGGGCCAGTTGCGCGCCGCGTCCGGTGCCGAAGCGTGTCTTGATCCACTCCGCGCCGGTCATGACCTTGGAGCGGCGCAGCCACGAGGAGAGATAGACCATCAGAAAGATCTGGTTGAAGGTGGGCCACAGCCAGGGGATCCACACACTTTTGAGGCCGTAGATGAACATCCAATAGACCAGCAGCATGGTGCCGCTGATGTCGAACATTCCGGACGCATTGGAGATGCCCAGCACATACCAGGGCATTTTGTTGCCGCCCAGGAAGTAGTTCTGCATGTTCTGCGAGGCGCGGTGCGAAACCCAGTAGCCGATGAACACCGTGCTCAATAGATAAGCGACGATGATGCCAATATCGAGTGGGTGAAGAAGAAGCATAAGTGCCTTTCGATTCTTGCGGGCGGCGTGATTGCCCCGCGCTGGGCGGAAAACTCAAGTTCCGCTCTCTGGCCGAAGATGGCCGGCTGTACGACCGCGTTGCAAAGCGGAGTGGCGTTCAGCACACTCCGACCTTCGCCCCCATAACTCGGATTGGTCCTGCTTCTGTGCTACGGCTCTAGAACAGTTACCGCAATTGTCCAGCTAATAGAAACACCAGCGATGCCTGCCAGTTGATTGCAATCTCGTTGCTTGCGTACGAAGCCAACTGGTCCGCATAGACCTTGGCCGGCGGCAAATCCTTGGGCAGCGCCGCCAGCACGGCATCCTGCCTGCCCGCGTTCGGCCCGCCAGAGAGCAGGCCAGGCCACGGGCCACTCTGCTTTCCCGAGCCCGAGGGCCGGTGATGTGGGTGCTGAAATGAGTGTTCGCCCAATTGAGTGACCCAGGAGAGCGAAAACGTGTTGCGCCCTAACAGATAGTGCAGGTTGTCGCGCGACGCATCGACAAAGCTCTTCTCCGGATGAAGCTCGTTGGCGATCAGCAGATCCATGCCGTACTCGGCGGCAACGCCATTCGAGCCCCAGATATAGTCTTTGGTCTGCATGCTTACGCGATAGGGATTGGTGCGGGTGCGCTCCACAATTGCGTGCGCCGATGCAAGCGTCCGCTCGCGAATCGCTTGAGTGGCTTTCACATCCGCGCCCTTGCGCTTTGCCAGTACATACGTCCGCAGCGCCATGGGCGCCAAAGCGTTCCAGTCTTCCAAGGGCGGAGCGTCCAGGCTGGGCAGATACTCCTCATAATTCTGAAGGAAGAATTCGTTATACGAAGCTTCGCCGGTGGCGCGCCAGAGTTCGGCCGCGGCCCACAGGCGTTCATCCTTGCAACTCGAGTCGCCGTACTCTCCGGTGCTCACGCCGGCCGGATTCTTGAAGGTCACATCCGGGTTCTTTTCCGTCCAGGCCCAGGCCTTCCGCGCCGCATCCAGAGCCTGTTCGGCGAACTTCGCATCGAAGGGCTTGTAGACCCGTGCAGCAATCGCGCCCACTGCCGCCAGGTCCGCGGTTGCGCAGGTGCTCTTGTACGGCGCCGTGCCGGTCCCGATCACTTCGCTGGGCAGCGTGTCGTCCTGCGGAGCAACGAAGCCGGAGAAGTGCTCGCTGGTCTGCTTGTGCCAAGCGCCGCCATCGTCGTCCTGCATCTTCAGCATCCATGCCAGGTTCCAGCGCGCTTCATTCAGGATGTCGGGAGTTCCGTTGCCCGTCTCAGGAATATGGAGCGAGATGCCTTTCAGCTTTTGCCCGTACATTTCCCACGCCCACAGCAAGGTTCCGGTGCTGACGCCGGAATTGACCACGTAGCGCCCGTAGTCGCCGGCGTCGTGCCAGCCGCCGACGTTATCGCGCTCTCCCCTGGCGCCGGAACTCGCGTGGAATTCGCCATGCAGGTGGCAGGCAGGATGCGAATAACCCGGAAACTCCGGTCCCAGGTCCACGACGGTTCCGCAGCGCTGGCCGTAAAAGCCGCGCATGGCAAGATAGTAGGCGCGCTGGTAGACATTTGTGCCCACTTCGAAGTTCCAACTGCGTCCTACGCCGGGGACTTCCAGATAGTATTTTCCCGGCTGGCGGAAGCTGGAAAAGTCCGCGGCCTGTACCTTGTCCCCGGTGTCCGAATCAAGTTCGGCAGGCGCCAGTTTGCCGTGAAATACCACCGCGCCATCGCTCGAACGCTTGAGGACAAAGGTCTCTGCGGTGGCGTCGACAAGGGCGACCTTGGGGCCGTTTACCGGATAGCCCACCTGGTCCACCTTGATGGCCACGCCGCCGCTTGCTGTCGTCTCGCCTTCCGACGCACGCGCCAGAAAGAAGGGGGAAAACAGAAGCGCAGCCAGCGCCAGCAGCAAGAACCATTCCCGGCCGGACCGTGAACTCAAAGGAGATAAGAGCAAAGAACAGTACATGTTTGCGTTTCGCCTCATGGAAGCAGCAAAGATATGTGCAAAGACGGAGAATCCTCTCACAACCCTGCAAGCCTTGGCAACGTTCCAGAGCACAGCTTCAAGAGGCGCCTTTCATTTCCCGCGCAAATGCTTTTCCCTTGCGCGCCGCGTCAAGTATAATCGCGTTTCGCTTTCCAAAGTAATGCAAATCGCTCTGGAAAAACGTTTGACCGATATTTAGCACCGAATCTCGGCGGGCGGCCCCAAAAAACTTCCAAGGGAGAACCGACAGTGAAGTACGGCTATTTCGACGACCAAAACCGCGAGTATGTGATCACACAGCCAGATACGCCGTTGCCCTGGATCAACTATCTCGGCTGCCAAGCCTATTTCGGCATTATTTCGAACACGGCCGGAGGCTACTCGTTCTATCGCGATGCGCGCCTGCGCCGGCTCACCCGCTACCGCTACAACAACGTGCCCATGGATTCCGGCGGGCGGTATGTATATCTGCGGGACGATGAATCGAAGGAGTTCTGGTCGCCGTCGTGGCAGCCCACGCGCAACGAGCTGAAAGACTATTCCTGCCGCCACGGCATGGGCTACACCACCATTGGCTCGTCGTATAGCGGCATCGAGGCCAGCACGCGCTACTTTGTGCCGCTCGACGAGAATCTGGAAATCTGGCAGCTTACGGTGACCAACCGTCGCGCTACGCGGGCGCTGATTTCGACTTTCGCCTCGATCGAGTTCTGCCTGTGGGATGCGCAGGACGACGCCACCAATTTCCAGCGCAATTTCAACACCGGCCAGGTGGAAGTGGAACCCGGCGTAATTTATCACAAGACGGAGTACCGCGAGCGTCGCAACCACTTTGCCTACTTCGCGTGTTCGGAACCGGGCGCTGGTTTCGATACGCAGCGCGAGGCGTTCCTGGGACCGTATCGCGGCTGGGACAAGCCCGTTGCTGTGGAAGCCGGGCAACTGACCAACTCCATCGCCCACGGCTGGTCGCCCATTGGCGCGCACCAGGTGAAGCTCGATCTGGCTCCCGGCGAGACGCGGCAGATTGTCTTTGTTCTCGGCTACCACGAGAATCCTGTCGACCAGAAGTTCTCGCCCGCCGGCTCGCAGATCGTCAACAAGACCACGGTCAGGCCGGTGATTGCGAAATATCTGGACGCCACCGAGGCGAATGCGGCATTCGAACGCCTGCGCCAATACTGGGAGAAGACGCTCAGCGTTTTTCAGGTGAACACGCCCGACATTCACACCAACCGCATGGTCAATATATGGAACGCCTACCAGTGCATGGCGACTTTCAACATGTCACGCTCGGCGTCGTTCTATGAATCCGGCATCGGACGCGGCCTGGGCTTTCGCGACTCCAACCAGGATTTGCTGGGCTTTGTGCACATGGTTCCGGCGCGCGCACGGGAGCGCATTCTCGACCTTGCCTCCACGCAACTCGCCACCGGCGGCGCCTATCACCAGTATCAGCCGCTCACCAAGCGCGGCAACAACGATATCGGCGGCGGCTTCAACGACGATCCGCACTGGCTGATCGTCGGTGTCTCCGCATACATCAAGGAGACCGGCGACTGGAGCATTCTCGACGAGCCGGTGCCCTTCGACAACGAGCCAGGCTCCGAGGTTCCGCTCTACGAGCATCTGCGGCGCAGCTTCCGCTACACGCTGGAGCGGATTGGGCCGCATGGTTTGCCGCTGATCGGCCGCGCCGACTGGAACGACTGCCTGAATCTGAACTGCTTCTCTGACACGCCGGGCCAGAGCTTCCAGACCACCACCAATAAGGAAGGCAAGGTGGCCGAGTCAGTCTTCATCGCTGGGCTGTTTGTCTTTGCCGGCCGCGAACTGGCGGATATCGCCACGCGTCGCGGACTCGGTGAGGAATCTTCTTCCTATCTTGCGGAAGTCGCCAAGATGGAGAAGGTCATTCTGAAGCATGGCTGGGATGGCGAGTGGTTCCTGCGCGCCTATGACGATTTCGGCGCCAAGATCGGCTCCAAAGAGTGCGAAGAAGGCAAGATCTTCATCGAGTCGAATGGCTTCTGCGTACTGGCCGGTATTGGACTGGACGACGGAAAGGCCGCCAGTGCGATGGCGAACACGGCCAAGTATCTCGCCACCAAGCACGGGCTCGTCGTGCAGCAGCCGGCTTACTCGCACTACTACCTCAACCTGGGTGAAATCTCTTCCTATCCGCCCGGATACAAGGAGAACGCCGGCATCTTCTGCCACGTCAATCCCTGGGTGATGATCGGCGAGACGCGGCTGGGCCACGGCGATCTGGCGCACGACTACTACAGCCGCATCAATCCTTCGGCGCGCGAGGAGATCAGTGAACTTCATCGCTGCGAGCCGTACGTCTATGCGCAGATGATTGCCGGCAAGGACGCACCCAGTTTTGGCGAAGCGAAGAACTCCTGGCTCACCGGCACTGCGGCGTGGAATTACTACGCTATTGTGCAGTGGATTCTGGGCGTACGCACCACGCTCGACGGACTGGAGATTGCCCCGGTGATTCCGAAGAGCTGGCCGGGATTCACCGCGACCCGCACTTTCCGCGGCGTGGTCTACAAGATTGCCATCGAGCGCAAGGGCGAGGGCAACCACATTGCATTGACCGTGGACGGAGCGCCGATCGAAGGCAACATCGTGATGCCTCCAACGGATGGACGCAAGGAAGTTTCGGTGAAGGGAATTCTGAGCTAGAGGACTTCGCCGTCTTCACTGCGAACAAGGAGAAACACTTTGTACGTTGCAAACGAAAAGCGCTACGACGCGATGGTCTATCGCCGGGCGGGCAAAAGCGGCGTGCGCCTGCCCGCCATTTCTCTGGGCTTGTGGCACAACTTCGGCGGCGTCGATGCGCTGGAAAACTGCCGCGCCATGCTGCGCCGAGCCTTCGATCTAGGCATCACGCATTTCGATCTGGCCAACAACTACGGCCCGCCGCCGGGCAGTGCCGAATCGAACTTTGGCCAGATCCTGCGGCAGGACTTCGCGGCCCATCGCGATGAGTTGATCATCAGCACCAAGGCCGGGTGGGATATGTGGCCCGGACCCTATGGCGACTGGGGTTCGCGCAAATATCTGCTGGCCAGCCTGGACCAGAGCCTGAAGAGAATGGGTCTGGAGTACGTCGATATTTTCTACTCGCATCGCCCCGATCCCGAAACGCCGAGTGAAGAAACCATGTCGGCGCTCGATCAGGCGGTGCGTTCCGGCAAAGCTCTTTACGCGGGCATTTCCAGCTACAACCCGGAGCAGACTGCAACCGCTGTGAAGGTTCTGCGAGAAATGGGCACGCCGTGCCTGATCCATCAGCCGAAGTACTCGATGTTCGAGCGCAGCATCGAGGGCGGCCTGCTGGATGTGTTAGGCAAAGAAGGCGTGGGCGGCATCGCTTTCTGTCCGCTGGCGCAGGGCCTGTTGACTGACCGCTATTTGAAGGGCATTCCAGAGGGCTCGCGCGCATCCAAGCCGTACAGCTTCCTCAAGAAGAACGACATCGACGAGCATCGGCTCACGCAAATTGGCGCACTGAATGAGATCGCCGCCGAGCGCGAACAGTCCCTGGCGCAGATGGCGCTGGCCTGGGTTCTGCGCGATGGACGCATGACATCGGCGCTGATCGGAGCCAGTCGCGTGGAGCAGATCGAGCAGAATGTTGCTGCGCTGGCCAACCTGGCGTTCTCAACCGAAGAGTTGGCGCGGATTGACGCGATTCTGGCGCAGGTTTGATCTAAGCGCGGCGGACGTCAAATGCTGCCGCGAAGTGTTTCGTGGAGGAGTTTCGGTGAGGGACTTACGGCAGCAAGTGGAGTCGGAGTTGCTCTCCGACATTCTGCCCTTCTGGCTCAAGCACACCATCGACGAAGAGCATGGCGGCTTTCGCGGCCAGATCTCGAACAACCTGACCATCGATGCGCGCGCCGACAAGGGAATCATCCTCAATGCGCGGATTCTGTGGACCTTTTCCCGCGCCTATCGAGCGTATCGTGACCCCGTGTATCTGGCGACAGCCCAGCGCGCCTACGAGTATCTGACCCGCTTCTTCTGGGACCAGGAATTCGGAGGCGTCTACTGGATGCTGGACGTGGATGGCCTCCCGCGCGACACGAAAAAGCGCATCTATGCCCAGGCGTTCACGGTCTATTCGCTGGCCGAGTACTTCCACTCGACGGGCGACGCCGATGCGCTGGACAAGGCGATGCGCATGGTGGAGAAGATTGAAGCTTCCGGCCATGATGCAGCGCACGGCGGCTACTTCGAGACGTACGAGCGCGATTGGACACTGGCCGCGGACCAGCGTCTGAGCGAGGTGGACATGGACGAGAAGAAGTCCATGAACACGCACCTTCATTTGCTGGAAGCGTACGCCACGCTGCTGCGCGTGCACGAGGATGCGACCGTCCGGCTGCGCCTGAGGGAACTGATCGAAATCTTCCTTGGCCGCATCATCGATCCGATCACGCACCACTTCCTTCTGTTCTTCGATGAGGAGTGGCGACCGCGCTCCGAGAAAATCTCCTTTGGACACGACATCGAAGGAAGCTGGCTGCTGGTGGAGGCCGCGGAGATTCTGGGCGATGTGGCGCTTCTCAAGCAGGTGAGCGAAACCGCGATCGAAATGGCCGAGGCAGTGCTCGAACAAGGAATCGACGCCGATGGCGGCTTGCTCTACGAAGCCGATCCGCAGGGAATCATCGACACCGACAAACACTGGTGGCCACAGGCCGAAGTTGTGGTCGGCTTCCTCAATGCCTACCAGATATCCGGTGAGCAGCGCTTCCTCGACGCCGCCGAACGGAGTTGGGCCTTCATTGAGAAATACATTGTCGATCACCGCTACGGGGAGTGGTTCTGGCTGGTTTCGCGCTCAGGGGAACCCGGCCAGGGATGCGACAAGGTCGGGCCCTGGAAGTGCCCGTACCACAACAGTCGCATGTGCTTCGAAGTGATGGAGCGAGTGGACAAGGCCGATTGCGAGAAGAATTGATATGGTCCTATTGCGGTGCAACAGAGAAGAGGGCAAGACAACTGCAGATCCTTCGACTCCGCTACGCTCCGCTCAGGATGACAGCTTTCGGGTGGCGCAGTCCTTTAGGAACGGATCAATAGGGATAGGAAGATCAGGAGAGTACGCATGAATCCGACAGCATTCAAGAAGAGCGTTGCAGATTTGTTCAAGCAGCAGGAAAAACTGCTGTCGCTTCGCAATCCGAAGTCGTCCGGCGGCAACGGCGTCTTTGACCGTTACGAGTATCCCGTTCTGACGGCGGCGCACGCGCCCATCACCTGGCGCTACGACCTGGACCGCAAGACCAATCCATTTCTGCTGGAGCGCATGGGCATCAATGCAGCCTTCAATGCCGGCGCTCTCCTGTATCAGGGTAAGTATCTCGTGGTTGCGCGCGTCGAGGGCGCGGACCGCAAGTCGTTCTTCGCGGTGGCCGAGAGCCCCAACGGCATCGATAATTTCCGCTTCCGCGAGTTTCCGATTCTGATGCCGGAGACGGCCGAACCCGACATCAACGTCTACGACATGCGCGTGGTGAAGCACGAGGATGGCTGGATCTACGGCCTCTTCTGCACCGAGCGCAAAGACCCGCAAGCGCCCTCGTGGGACACCTCTTCCGCCGTTGCGCAGTGCGGCATTGCGCGCACACGCGACCTGAAAGTCTGGGAGCGTCTGCCTGATCTGAAATCGAAATCTCCGCAGCAGCGCAACGTGGTTCTGCATCCGGAATTTGTCGATGGCAAGTACGCCTTCTATACGCGTCCGCAGGACGATTTCATTCAAGCCGGCAAGGGCGGCGGCATCGGCTGGGGACTCGCCAAGAACATCGAGAACGCTGTCATCGATGAAGAAGTCATCATGGACGACCGCGAATATCACACCATCCAGGAGGTCAAGAACGGCCTCGGCCCCGCGCCCATCAAGACCAAGCACGGCTGGCTGCACCTGGCGCATGGCGTGCGCAACACCGCGGCCGGACTGCGCTATGTGCTCTATCTTTTCCTCGCGGAGTTGGAGCGCCCGTGGGTCATTACCCACAAGCCGGCGGGTTACTTCCTCGCGCCTCTGGGTGGGGAGCGCATCGGCGATGTTTCGAATGTGGTCTTCAGCAATGGTTGGATCGAAGGCGGCAAGGGCGAAGTTTTCATCTACTACGCCTCGTCGGATACGCGGCTGCACGTGGCCACCAGCACCGTCGACCGCCTGTTGGATTACGTGATGAACACGCCTGTCGATCCGCTGCGCAGCCGCACGTGCGTGGAGCAGCGCTATGCGCTCATCGAGAAGAACCGCGCCGCGCTCAGCGCAGCAAAGACGCCTGCCGCGAAGCACGCCGGGAAGAAAGCTGCCAAATCCGCGAAGGTGAAGAGCACAAAGACAAAGGCGAAGAAGAAATAACTCTCGATTGATCCGTCCCTATTGAGTTGCAACGGAGAAGGGGAAGAAACAACTGCAGATCCTTCGACTTCGTTGGTCGCAAAAAGCGCGACCAACTGCGCTCAGGATGACAGTTCATTTTTGATGTGAGCTTTAAAGACATCACACGGATTCGCTTACTGCGGGCATCCTTCCTCCGCGGGAAGAATGCCCATCTCCTGATAAATAGGCCGTATGGTGCGTCGCAGTGCAGGCAGCCGGGTGAAAAACCACAGCGCGCCCACCAGCACCACTGCGCCGCTTATCATGACAGTTCGGGGTGCGCCCATAGCGTGCGCCATGCTTCCGGCCAACAGGCTGCCGAAGGGCGACATGCCCACGAAGGCCATTGTGTAATAGCTCATCACGCGCCCGCGCTTGTCTTCGCTGACGATGGTCTGGATGACGGTGTTGCTGGCCGCCATGCCCTGCATCATGCCCATGCCCGCGATCATCACCATCAGCATGGACAGCCAGAAGACCCGCGACAGTCCGAAGCCGATCAGCCCCACGCCGAACAGCGCTGCAGCGATGGGGATGATGCGCACCAGTCCCACTACGCTCTTGCGCGCCGCCAATGAAAGCGCCGAAATCAGCGCGCCCAGTCCCATGGAGCCCATCAGGAATCCCAGCGTGTGCGGGCCGCCGTGCAATACCCTGGCCGCGAAAATCGGCATCAGCACCACGAACGGCATGCCCATCAGGCTCACCGCGGCAAACAGCAGAAGAATGGTGCGGATGGGCAGGAACCCGGAGACGTAGGTCCAGCCCTCTTTCAATTCGTGCAGCGTGGAGGTGGCCAGCCGCTTCACCACGGGCCCATGCAGGCGCATCATGAGGAGCGACGCAATCACAGCGATGTAGCTGATGCCGTCGATCAGGAAGCACCAGCCCTCGCTGGAGACCGCAATCAACATACCGGCCAGCGACGGACCCACCAGCCGAGCCATGTTGACCATCGACGAGTTGATGGCGATGGCGTTCCCCAGGTCGCGCCGGTCCTCCACCATCTTGACCATGAAGGACTGGCGGCCGGGCATGTCGAAAGCATTGATGACGCCCTGCATGGCGCTCAGCACCAGTAGCCAGGGAATGGTGATGTGGCCTGAGAGCGTCATGGCAGCCAGCGCCAAGGACTGCACCATCGAGAGCGCCTGCGTCCATACCAGCACTTGACGACGGTCGAGCCTGTCTACCCACACGCCCGCAAAAGGCGCCAGCAGAAAGGTGGGAATCTGGCCGGCGAAGCTGATGGTGCCCAGCAACAGTGCCGATCCGGTGAGCCGGTAGACCAGCCAGCCGGTGGCCACGCGCGTCATCCACGTGCCGATCAGCGAAATACTCTGTCCGCCAAAGAAGAGGCGGAAGTTGCGATGGCGCAGTGCGCGCCATGCGTGTGAAGCCCCGCTGCTCACGCGCGGCTCTTCCTGGCCCGGGATCCCGGCCATTTCCGTGCCCGCAAGCTGCTTTGCTTCTCCCAAGATCGCTTCCTCATCCGCAGCCGTTCGCCGCCGGGATTGTTTGGCCTCTTTGAAAGCCCTCCTTACCAGTAAACAGGGGAATGGAAAGCAATTCAATGCGTTGCCTGCGATGCGCCTGCTTCCGGGTTTGCATTTGCCGCCCGATGCTGCACTCAGCTATCGTTTCTATGGAGTTTATCGATGAGCCTTTATTGCGCCAAGGGAAGTGTCGAAGCCGATCTCACGCCGGACGAGTTGAAGTATCTGCTCACGGAGAGCCTGGTCAAACTCGGGGCGCGAAACCGTGTGCTGGCCGTGCCACCCGATATGACCCGCCTGCATTCTCAGGCAGGCATGCTGACGCGCCTGGCGTGGGAGCATTTTGGCGACCGGCTCAAGGCGATTCTGCCCGCTCTCGGCACCCACAACCCGATGCAGCCGAAGCAGATCGCACATATGTTCGGCAATGTGCCGCAGGAACTGTTCCGCGTCCACAACTGGCGCACCGATGTGGAAACGCTGGGCGAGGTGCCGGCGGAGTTTATCCGCGAGCAGTCCGAGGGCAAACTGAACTACGCCTGGCCGGCGCAGGTGAACCGGCTCCTTGTGCAGGGCGGCTTCGACCTGATTCTTTCCATCGGCCAGGTGGTGCCTCATGAAGTCATCGGCATGGCCAACTACAACAAGAACATTCTGGTGGGCACCGGCGGCCGCGAAGGCATCAACCGCAGCCATTACCTGGGCGCAGTCTACGGCATGGAGCGCATCATGGGCCGCGCCGTAAATCCCGTGCGCAACGTGCTCAACTACGCGACAGATAAATTCCTGACGCACCTGCCCATCGTTTACGTGCTCACTGTGATCGGAAGCAAAGCGGACGGCGGGCTGACGGTGCGCGGCCTGTTCATCGGCGACGATGTCGAGTGCTTCAACCGCGCCGCCGAACTGAGCCTCAAGGTCAACTTCGAGATGGTCGCGGAGCCGCTCCGCAAGGTGGTTGTCTATCTCGATCCGCAGGAGTTTCACTCCACCTGGCTGGGCAACAAGGCCATTTACCGCACGCGCATGGCGCTGGCCGACGACGCGGAACTCATCATCCTGGCGCCCGGAGTCAAGGAATTCGGCGAAGACCCGCAGATCGACAAATTGATCCGCAAATATGGCTACCGTGGAACCCCGGCGACGCTGGCGGCCGTGGAGGCCAACGCGGACCTGGCCGGCGACCTGAGCGCAGCCGCGCATCTGATCCACGGTTCCTCCGAGGGCCGCTTCACGATTACCTGGTGTCCAGGACAGCTCAGCAGGGAAGAGGTGGAGGGCGTGGGCTTCAAGTACGGCGACTTGAATGCGCTGCTCAAACGCTACGAACCCGCCAGGCTCAGTCCCGGCGTGAGCCGGATCGAAGGGGAGGAGATTTTCTTCATCTCCAACCCTGGGCTGGGGTTGTGGGCGCACCGCGACCGGCTCGGACAGGCCGCGTCCCTCATGGGCCGGGAAGAGACGATGGATTCGGCTCAAGCGGCGCAAGCACCGGAAGAGCTTCCTGCTCGTTAAATTTTGAAGGCGGCGCGGTGGGATCCCGCTTCGCTCGGCAGGCCGCCACGGAATGCGGTGATCCTTCAGGCTGGGGCCCTTCCTTGGGGCTGGATCAGGGAAGCGGAGAGCCACCTCGAGCGATTTTGACGCCGCCACACTCTCAGCTGGAAAAATGGATGTAAGCTATTGAAAACAAATCCAGGATAGCGAGGACTTGATCCAGTTGTCCGCAGGGCTTTAACCAGGCTCCGTGCTTTCAAACGGCTCACGTGCGGACCGTTTATACTTTCAGAGACTGCAGAGAATTCCAGGAACGGAGTCCGCGGCAGGCTCACTGACCGGACAAGCAGAGACTGAAGTCGCACCGTGGCAGCTGAAATTGACACTGGCGGGTGCAAAGATGACAGCTCAAATGAACAGTGACACGCAGAAGTACCAGCGGATAGGAGCGATAAGAAGATGGCAAGAAGCGTCAACAAAGTTACTCTCTTGGGCAATGTAGGCAAGGATCCTGAAATTCGTTCCACTCCCAGCGGCACCATGGTGGCCAACCTCACCCTGGCCACAAGCGACCGCTTCCAGGACGCCCAGGGCAACTGGCAGGACCGTACCGAATGGCACAACCTGGTCGCCTTCAAACGCACCGCCGAGATTGTGCGCGACTACGTCAAGAAGGGCTCCAAGCTCTACGTCGAAGGCAAGATCCAGACGCGCAGCTGGGACGACAAGGAATCCGGTGCAAAGCGCTACAAGACCGAAATCCTGGTCAATGAGCTGGTTCTGCTCAGCAGCCGCGAAGAAGGTTCCGGCGGAGCCAGTTCGGGCGGTTACAGCCGGCCGGCCAGTTCCGCAGCCAGCTTCGACCAGCGTCCTGCGCCGGTTGCTGCCGGCCAGGACGAATTCGCGCAATCGACAGAGATTTCCGACGACGATATTCCTTTCTAAAACGCACCTGCGAGCACAATGTAAAGTTGACCCTCGGAGCAGCGCATTCCAGGCGCGCTCCGAGGGTCAACTCACCCAATTGTGTAAAGATTTGCATCCAACCAAATCCAATAAATGTCATACCTTAACGAAGTGTAAAGGCCTTGCGCCCCGGCTTGCAGAAGGCATAAATCCCCAGACCGAATCGATCGCGCTGGCGATCATTGGTGGATATTCTACAGGGCAACCGGTCCCGTTTTCTCCAATTTCGCCGCCATTCGTTCGACCGCAGCCGTCAGGTCCTCTCCCACGAGAGGTGCGTAATACCGAAGCAGGTCCATCGCACGATCGCCGAGATGACGAGATGATCAGAGATGATCACCTGGCTCACGCCCGGTTCCAACAGGTTGGCGATGAAAGTGTGACGCAGCGATAACGGGGTAACGTCAGAAAGTCCGGCCCGCTCTCCGTGCTGGCGAACCATCATCTCCACCCGGCGGCGCGTGAGCAGACCGGACCTCCCGGGGAGTACTGGATCACTTGATCCCTTCTTCTGCGGGTAACCCAAATCGACCAGCCCGGCATGCGGGCAGTACCTCAGCCAGTTTTGTTGACCCCGCTGACACATGTTAGGCGAAACTCCGTTTAGTCATCCGCAGATTCCGAACGGCGAACCGTTATACGGATTAAGGATCGGGCTTACTTCAGGTTTTCAGGATGTCGGGGACAGGCTGCCTCTATTGCCCCTGCTTGCCATAGACCCGCTTGGCCACAATGGACGAGTCAATCGCGTTGTTCTCCACGCTTCGGGAGGCGGTGAGTATTTCAAAGGAGGGAATAGAGCCGTCCGGATTCTCGATGGACTTCAACCAGGCGGAGAACCCGGGTCCATTGAGGACGAAGTCCCCTGCCGCCTGAGCGCCGGACATCCACTGTCCGCTCAAAACCAGAACCATGCCCCTTCCGCTCGGATTCGGCAGATAAGCTATGTCTCCATAACTGATTGAGGCCCCGATCCCATCCTTGGCTTCATGCGCATTGAATGTGTTCGCTTCGCCGTCCTTGGGATGTCGATTCGTGAAGAAGAATGCGCCCTTCCCATCCGAGGTCAAGGCAAAGTTCATCGACGATCCCACGAGAGACACCCAGGGGTTCGATTCCTCTGAGCCAATGAGGATCAGGTTGGAATCGGCGGCTGCCGCAGGGCGAAGATCGCGTGCGAACACGATCGAGCTTCGCTCAGAACTCCACTGTGGCAGATGGGACAAGCGCACCGTCAGGTTGAGGTCAACTACGCTTGTGTAGCGATGAAAGTTAAGCTGCATTGCGCTCAAGCTCGGCGAAGCTGCCAATGCGGCTGGGTTCAAATAGAGGCCATTGGTATATTCGGCGAGCGTGACCTCGTGCCTGGTGAGCGTTTCGTAGAAGATCAGTACACTGTCTCCGGGAACCACTATGGTTCGCTCGTTGCTTGAGAACAGGCTGTTCCAGAATCTCTCCTCGATTGGGGTCCGTCTCGGACTGGTGGCACCAGCCGAAAGGGCCGTTCCGAAGATCGGCAGATTGTGCAAGGCGAAGAAGAGGACTACTGCAAAAGCAAGTCCTACCAGAAAGCTAATGATCGCTCGACGATCGACCCATTGGAAATGCAGAGAGGCGGGAGCCTGGTGAGGATCAAATTCCTCAGGACCAAGACGCATCTCTTCCGTGGAAGGCAACGGAGCTGGACATTCGCTGGATGCAGTTTCACGCGGAGAAAAATGGAGAACGTAACTGCCGACCGGAATATCAAGCCGCAGTGGTTCATTGCAGCCCTCGTGTTGGAAGTAGTTCTCCAGCCGCTTGCGAAGGCGTAGAACATTGGAGCGCACAATGCTGTCGTTGCTCGAGTCGTATTCAACGGCACGACCGAACAGAGCGACACCAATGTCCTGTTCGCGGAGCGTCGCCTCGCGGTTTTCCAGCAGGGCGACGGTCAGGTAACGTAAAATCTCCGCCAGCCGAGGTGCGCGTCGGAAGTCGGCGGTTTCGCAGATGCGTTCTACCAACTGCCATCGTGGATCCACCGACCAAGCGGTGGATTGTGCCTGTCTCTCTAACGACTGCTCGTTCATCCGGCGCTTCTTTCGGTGCGCTCTGACCCCTGTTTCTCTCGGGCGCAGAAAGTGAAGCTGCGAGCGCCGGGCGTCAAATGCCTCGCATAGAAGTCTACGCCCGGCAAGTAGCTTTTGGCTCGCTCCAGCGACAACGGCCTTGTCGAGACCAAGCACGGCGCCATCGTGCGTAAACACATCGGCTACGGCTACATCGACGCGATGCACGCCTGGCCAAATCAACGGCTTCTACTGCCAGTACTTGAACCCGTATCTGAACTACCATCGTCCATGTGTCCAGGCGGATGTGAAGATGGATGAAAAAGGCCGCAAGCGGGTGAGTTACAGGCGCTATCAGACCCCGCTGGAGACGCTGCCGTTGCTGGACAACCCGGCACAATACCTGCGCCAAGGACGGGGCATGAATGCACTGAAGAGGGTCGCAGCAGCCATCAGCGATACCGACGCGGCACGACGGATGCAACAGGCCAAAGCGAAGCTATTGGGGCAATGGCGCCTCACCGCATAGAACCTGAGGCTGCGACGAGGAAATGGCGGTTCCCTCCGCCTCGGCTGCTGGCATGAGTGGAATTCAAAATCCGAAAGGACAAAACCCGCTTCGCCAACCCTTTACTTCCTTCAGGCTCATCCTTCGATTGGAAAAGACTACTCCGTTGTCAATCTGATTGTCGCGGGGAGACCCGAGCGAGCAGCAGATCGTTTACAGGATGACCTGTCGCCTCCGTGCGCGTCAAGCTTGCTGGCCATCGGTCTACTCCAACCGGGAGTTCCCCCGGCTTTGCCGGGGTGGCAGTAACAGTTTGACATTTTCGGGAGTCCATCCAAGAAACTCCAAGAGGTGAGCCGCCAAGCACACATCAAGGAGAATCTGGATGGACGAGTATGAAAGCTTAAGCCACTCGAAATGGGAGTGCAAGTACCACGTTGTTTTCATCCCGAAGTGCCGCAGGAAGGTGTTGTACAAGAGCCTTCGGCCGCATTTGGGCGAAGTGTTCAAGCAACTGGCCGAACAGCGAGAGAGCCGGATTGAACAAGGGCATCTTCAAGCCGACCATGTGCACATGATGATTTCGATACCGCCCAAATACGCGGTGTCGCAAGTGGTGGGGTACATCAAGGGCAAGAGCGCGATCCACTTGGCGCGGGTGTACGGAGAACGGAAACAGAATTACGCTGGTCAGAGCTTTTGGGCGCGGGGATATTTCGTGTCGACAGTAGGGCGCGATGAGGCCACGATTCGGGAGTACATTCGCAACCAGGAGAAGGAAGACGACCGCCTAGACCAGTTGAACCTGTGGAAGTGACCCGCCACCGACAAGGTGGCGCAACTCAGTCGGGGCCGCGTTAGCGTCCCCGCTCAAGATGGGATGAGACGGCTGGTCTCGCGTACAGCTAAGCTGTTCGCAACGCATTCAAGGATGCTCAAAGGAGACCAGCCAATGAAGAAGGTTAGCAGAGAGTTGCCGAAGATGGAAGCAGGACTCGTCAAACCGGAGATGACTGTGGGCCTTGATCTGGGCGACCGCTATAGCCACTATTGCCTCTTGAACTGACCTTGCCCCCGCAAAACGTATCCCTTAGCCAGCTGCTTTACTGAACCTCGCATAATATGGTGACACGATAGATCAAAAAAATAGCCCTGCGTGGTGCAGAAACGAGAACGGCAGCATGGATTGGCGCACTCGATCCATGCCGCTCGACACGCCGGCCTCGGCCT
>Ga0255353_1000075_pt1 | contig 57319 bp, 41 predicted proteins | sample HBST25metaG_FD_189941 | JGI IMG/M metagenome (GOLD analysis project Ga0255353, IMG submission 189941) | Peat soil microbial communities from Stordalen Mire, Sweden - H.B.S.T25 | ecosystem: Environmental > Terrestrial > Soil > Wetlands > Peat | place: Sweden: Norrbotten County, Stordalen Mire...
ATCTTCCGCTTTCAATCTCTTCCAGCAAGGGTTCCTGCGCGCTTTGAGCATCTTCCTCAAGCGCCTGAGCTGGCTCATCTTCCAGAGTTTCCACTTCCGCCTCATCGGCGGGAGGAATATCCTCGACGGCCGCCTCGGCTTCGGTGGAAAATTCATCTTCCCCTTCGGCCTCGCGGACTTCCTCAGCTTCCTTGATGGTCGCAGAAGCGTTTTCCGCCTCCGATTCATCGGTAGCCAGAACCGCTTCGCGGTCTTCTTCCGAGACAGCCGGCTCCTCGCCTTCGGTTTCGGCTGCTTCTTCCGCGTCCGCGGCTTCGGGAACGTGACCCTCTTCGCCCTCTTCAAAATGGCCGAAGTAGTGGCGCACGGCGACGCTGATCCGTTCCAGCGTCTTTTCGCCGATGCCGGGAATCTCTTCGAGTTGCTCGGGCGTCATGTCGGCCAGCGACTCGACGGTGGTAATGCCCGCCGCCACCAGCTTCTGGATAATGCCGTCGCCCAGCTCGGTGACCTGTTCGATGGGCGTCGAAGGTCCGCCGGTGAGGTCCTGCATCTGCTGCTCGACCTCCTGCCGTTTCTCCTCTTCGCTCTTGATGTCGATCTTCCAGCCCAGCAGCTTGGCCGCCAGGCGCACGTTCTGGCCCTTCTTGCCGATGGCCAGCGAAAGCTGGGTGTCGTCGACGATCACTTCCAACTGCTTGTCGGTCAGGTCGGCGATGGAAACGCGACTGACCTTGGCCGGTTGCAGGGCCTTCTCGGCAAAGGTGGTGATTTCGTCGCTGAATTCGATGATGTCGATCTTTTCGCCGCGCAGTTCGCGGATGATCGACTGCACGCGCATGCCCTTCATGCCCACGCAGGCGCCCACCGGATCTACATCCTTGTCGCGGCTTTGGACGGCAATCTTGGTGCGTTCGCCGGCTTCGCGGGCAATGGCCTTGATAACCACCGTGTTGTCGTAAATCTCGGGGACTTCGGACTGGAAGAGATTCGAAACCAGCTCAGGAGCGGCGCGGGAAACAATCACCTGCGGTCCCTTGGCGGCGCGGTCCACCTTCAGCAGAACCACGCGCACGCGCTCGCCGATGGAGAACTGCTCCAGGCGCGACTGTTCGCGCTTGGGGCAGCGGGCTTCGGCCTTGCCCAGATCGTAAATCACGTCCTGGCCCTCGATGCGCTTGACGGTTGCGTTCAGCACTTCCTTCTCGCGGTGGGCGTATTCCTGGAAGACGGTGTCGCGCTCGGCTTCACGCACCTTCTGAAAGATGACCTGCTTGGCCAGTTGCGCGGCGATGCGGCCCAGCGGACGGGTATCGCGATAGAGGTGGATCTCGCTGCCCACCTCGGCGCCGGGGGCCAGTGCATTGGCCTCGGTCAGCGTGATCTGATTCAGCGCGTCCTCGATCGGCTCTTCGTCGGCCACCACAGTCTTGTAGATATAAGCCGTGATCTCGCCGGTCTCCTTGTTCAGCTCCCCGCGCATGTTTTCCTGGGTCTTGTAGAACTTGCGCGTGGCCAGGGCGATGGCCTCCTCAACGGCGCCAACCACGATGCCGGGGTCAATGCCCTTTTCCTGGCTCAGAAGCTCGATTGTCTGGTACAAAACGCTGGCCATACTCTGCTTGCTCTCTCGATTGTTTTTCCGGCTCGGGAGCCGGTTCCGGTCCCAGCCGATGCGGTTGATGTTGTTGAAGGGTACGGGCTCCGGCCCATACGATAAGCAACCTTGAGGTGCGCCCCGTCCTCGCGCGTATTTGCCGGCGCAAAGCGGGGAAACCACGAATCTCTTAAATCTCCGGCACCAGTTGCGCTTTCTCGATGTTCTCGAGCGCAATCTCCACCGTGCTCACGCCGGTCTTCCGGCTCTTGCTGTTCTGCTTCACGGCATTCAAATCCAGTGTGATCGATTCGCCTGCCGATGTTCCGGCCGCGGTGGGGGCAATCAAACGCCCTTGCCAGTGCCGGTTGTTGCGGATCGCCTCGAAGGTTTGCACCTTCACCAGGGAGCCCATAAAACGCTTGAAATCTTCCCGCCTGGTCAGCTTGCGATCTAGGCCCGGGGAACTGGCCTCCAGCGTATACTCCGCACCGGGAACCAAGTCTTCCACATCCAGCAACACGCCAAAATCGCGGCTGAAAACGGCACAATCTTCGTGGGTAACGCCGGAAAGCTGGTCAAGACGTTCCGGGCTGAGCGTGCCTTCCTGAATCTCATGCGTCAGCCGTTCCGGAATCTCCTCGTCGCCGGCCAGAATTGCAGCTTTCACCCGCTCGCGCCCCTCGGCGTTTTTCTCGAGAAAAACCCGCAGGATACGCTCTTTGGCCGGGCCAAGGAACTCAATGTCCACCAGGTCCAGTCCATGGGAAGCGGCCACCCGTGCTGCCGCCGATCGGATTTCTTCCAGCTTGACTGCCATCGTCCCCACGCCGCCATTCTGCGGCCATTCCCGCGTTGAATCTGCTTATCTTGGAGGAATCTTCAAACTGCCGGAATGCCGCTCCGGAAGCTGGAATTTGCCCCAAATAAAAAGTGGGCTGTAAGCCCACTCCTCTCTCCGCCAGCCGGCGTACCCACGGCAACTCAGGCGGACAAATTCGTCTGCACTTCCTAGCATAAGCCAGATTCTGATGGAATTCAATCGGGAAGTGGGACGAACGCAAGGAAAATCGTTGGCTTGGAGAGTTGAGGAGCTTGCCCAACCGAACCTTAACGGCGATCTCCCCTGCAGAGGCCGCCGAGACCAGAACCTTTGCTCTCCGTCTCCACTCCACAGTCGGAGTTTTCCTCCGGCTGTGGCTCGAAAAGCTGGATCTGGGTTGCAGTAAATTACCGATGCAATGTCTCCAGGGCGCTGAAGAGAACGCGCGGATTGTACTGTCCCTTGTAGAACGAAGCAGGCTTCTTATCCAGTTTCAGCAGGGAGTACACAGCGGCCTGCGCCGATCGCACCGAGTACTCCACGGTAAACACAACGTCGTCGGGTTGCTCGGCAAACTGGCCGAGGAAGGCAAGATTCGTCGATCCCTTGGGCACCACGTCGGGCCGGTCTCCGCTTTTCCTCACCAGAAACTGACTTGTGATGTAGGGCATCATGCAGGGAATCACATTCGCTGTCGCCAGTATCTTTTCCCTGTCCTCGTTGAACTTAAGGTGCCCCAGGACCTCTTCGAGAATCTCTCGCCCGGAGCACTCCGCAAAGGTCTTCTTCACATACTGGCCAACCCGGTCGTGGTACAAGCCGTAGCCCCACCAGACAAACACATCCTTCGGCTGATTGGCATAGAAGGGCTGGTGAAACATGGACACGGTAAGAAGCCAGTTGGAATCCTTGAAGGTAATCAGACCGCCCTTGCCCGCTTCGCTGCCACTGAACTGCTGCATCAATTGGAAGAAGGTTGGATCGTGCATCGTCACCGTGAACGACTCCCATAAGGACTCATCGATGTGGCTGTCGAATGTCGCCGGGTTGCCGAATTCCGGGCGTCCCGCCGCAATCGTCTCCCACAGCTTCCACGCTCCGCTTTGCTTTCCGCGCTCGATCGACGGCGCCTGTGTCATCGATCCGAACGTCTTGTCGGCCGTCATGGAACCGTTGGTGACGAACACCAGATCGCCGTCTTCAACCGCAATCTCTTCTTCGGTTCCAGAGGCGGTGTATCGGATGGAATTCACGGTGATTTCCCGGCCCGCGGTCTTGAAACCCAGGTTAGTCACCCGCGTATTCAGACGAAACTCGACCCCCTTGTCTCGAAGCCAGTTGGCCAGCGGAACAGCCATCGATTCGTACTGGTTATAGCGCGTCCTGAAGATGTTTTCCTGGGTATCAATGGTCGAAAAATGATGGACGAATCTCAGCAGATACCGTCTGAACTCGATCGCGCTATGCCAGCTTTCAAACGCGAACAGAGTACACCACTCGAACCAGAAGTTCGTATGAAAGAAGTTGGCGTCGAAGCAGTCCGTAATGCGCTTTGAATCGAGCGCCTTCTCTGGTTTGACCATCAGCGCAAGCAGGTCGATACGTTCCTTCTCGCTGAAGCCGAGTTTATGAAAGTCGACGATCTTTCCTTCCCCATTCACCAGCCGTGCCTTGTTATGCCACAATGCTTCCTTCTCGAACAGTTCTGTCTCCTGCTTCACAGACAGCTTCGGGTCGCTCGCCGATGGGATGAACGAGAACAGATCGAAGGTGGCGTTGTACTTGTGTTCAAACATTCGGCTGCCACTCATGAAATAGCCGCCGCGCGGCGATCCATGTGCGTCGAGGGCGCCGCCAAGCTCATTTGACTCCTCGAAGACGACGATGTTGGTGCCGTTGATATTGCCATCGTGAATCATAAAAGCCGCGCCGGCCAGTGATGCGATCCCGCTTCCCACGAAATAGTATTGACTCACCGTACCCTCCAAGGGTGTTAGAAAGCTCCGACTGTTGTGCATACAGCAACTTTCAGCAAGCCTGCAGCTCATGGCGGCGGGGCGTTTGCTTAACCCTTTCAAATCATGTTCTTCCTATCTCGATTTCAAAGCAGAGCAAATCTGACCGCCGATTCGATGGAGAGGAGTGGGGACGAAATCACCCCGGTGCTAAACTTGGGGGTAGTTTATGCCTGCTTCCTATCCGCTCCATTCGCCCCTTTCGTCGTTGTCTTCCGCCTCCACAGCCGATGCCCGCACCGCCCTGCTGAAGCGCGCCGCGCGCGCCGCAGAGGATTATCTCGAGGGCGTGGATGCGCGCCCGGTTGCGCCCACAGCGGCTGCCGTTGCCGCCCTCAGCGCCTTGCGCGGGCCGCTACCGCCGGGACCCACCGGAGCGGAGACGGTTCTGCACCTCTTGCACGAGTACGGTTCCCCGGCCACTGTGGCCAAGAACAACGGCCGCTTTTTCGGCTTTGTGAATGGCGGATGCCTGCCCGCGGCTCTGGCCGCTTCCTGGATGGTGAGCGCCTGGGACCAGAATGCAGCGTTTTTTGTGCAATCGCCGACTGCCATCACCCTCGAAGAGGTAGCTCTCGAATGGGTGCGCCAACTCCTCGGTCTGCCGGAAGGAACCGGCGGCGCAGTCGTCACCGGGGCCACCATGGCCAACTTCAGCGCTCTGGCCGCGGCTCGCCATGCTCTGCTGGCCCGCGCGGGCTGGGATGTGGAAGCCGACGGCCTCTTTGGTGCGCCACCCATTACTGTCGTGGTCGGCGAAGAAGCTCACGCCTCGGTTTTCAAGGCGCTGGGTCTGCTGGGCATGGGCCGCAACCGGGTGGTACGCGTTCCGGTCGATGGACAGGGACGCATGCGCGCCGACGCTCTGCCGCATTTGGACGACCGAACCATTCTCTGCCTGCAAGCCGGCAACGTGAATACCGGCTGCTATGACCCGGCGGCGGCCATTTGTCCGGTGGCGCGAGCGGCCGGCGCATGGATTCATGTGGATGGCGCTTTCGGTCTGTGGGCGGCCGCTTCGCCCGTGTACCGTCGCCTGACCAAGGGCTTTGAGCTGGCCGACTCCTGGGCCACCGACGCGCACAAGTGGCCCAATATCGGCTACGACTGCGGCATCGCCATGGTCCGCGATCCCGCCATGCTGCGCGAGGCCATGTCCATCCAGGCTTCGTACCTGGCCCTGGGCGAACACCGCGAACCCTCCGACTACAACCCTGAGCTCTCGCGCCGTGCCCGCGGTGTGGAACTGTGGGCTGGTCTGCGCTCGCTGGGCCGCTCCGGAATGGCCGCAATCGTGGAGCGCACCTCCAGCCACGCGAAGCAATTTGCCGCCGGGCTGAAGGCTGCCGGCTACGAAATTCTGAACGACGTGGTCATCAACCAGGTACTGGTCTCCTTTGGCGATGCGGAAAAGACCCTGCGCACCATCGCCCGGCTTCAAGCGGAAGGAACCTGCTGGTGCGGCTCCACCGTGTGGCAGGGCAAGACCGCCATGCGCATCAGCGTCTCGTCGTGGGCCACCACCAAGGAAGATGTGGAGCGCAGCCTGGCCGCGATGCTGAAGGCTGCCGAGGAATAAGCCGTCGCAGCCTCAGACTGCAAGCCGCACGCACCCAAGAGTTTGCTTGACAGCCGCGGCAGCGGGATGGAGGCTTGAACTATGCGCCGCATCCCGCGTTCCATTTCAGTTGTCGCTCTTCTGTTCGCCCTGCTCGGGGCGGTTGTGCCTTTCGCCCGTTCCCTTGAGAAGCAGCCCGCCAGCGTCTATCGCGCCCGTCGCGTAGCTCTGGGGACCAAACTCCACGGCGGCGTCGCGGTTCTGTTTGCCGCGGAAGAGGCGCAACTGGACCTGATGCCCTATCGCCAGGACGAGGATTTCTATTACCTCACCGGCTGGAACGAGCCCGGCGCGGCGCTGATGATTGTGGGCGAAGCGCCTCAGGAGGCCACGAATCAGGCCTATAGAGAGGTTCTGTTTCTGCCCTCCCGGAATCTGCGCATGGAACTCTACACAGGCGTCAAGCTGGGCGCCGATACGCCGGGAGCCGCGCAGGCTGCGGGCGTGGACGCGGTGGAATCGCTGACCGAGCTGCCTGCTGAACTAAACCGGCTGCGGCGGCCCATCTGGGGACAGCCGGATTCTGAGCAGGCCAGGGCGCTTGCAGGTTTCACCAGGACCACGCTGGGCACTGCTGCCACCACCACGGTGCGCGATGCCCTGCCGCTGATTGCCCAGTTGCGCGTGGTAAAGGATGCGGGCGAAATTGATCTGCTCCGCAAGGCATCCGACGCCTCGATTACCGGGCAGTTCGCCATGATGAAGGCCGTCAAGCCGGGAGTCAGCGAGCGCACGCTGGCCGGTAAAATGTGGGCGGCGTGGATGGAGTCGGGCTGCGAAAGAGCCAGTTATGCGCCCATCGTCGGCTCGGGCATCAACTCCACCGTCCTGCACTATTCCGAGAACACGCGCACGCTCGAAGACGGCGACATTTTGCTCGTCGATGCGGCCTGCGAGTACTCGATGTACGCCTCCGACATTACGCGGACTGTGCCCGTGAACGGCCACTTCACCGCGCGCCAGCGGGAGATCTATAACGTCGTGCTGGGCGCGCAGCGGGCGGCCATCGACGCCTTTGTGGCAGGCAAGTCGAAGATCAACGACCGCGACCGCAAGGACCCGGATTCGCTGGACACGGCGGCCTTCAACTACATCAATACCCACGGCAAGGACCTGCACAGCCAGCCGCTGGGCAAGTACTGGCTGCACGGGCTGGGCCACATGGTGGGCATCGACGTTCACGATCCGGCTGACTACCCGGCAGTCCTCAAGCCGGGAATGGTCTTTACCATCGAGCCCGGCGTCTACATTCCCGAGGAGAAGATCGGCGTGCGCATCGAGTGCGTGTTTCTGGTGGGCGAAGACGGCAAGCTCATTGATCTGACCGCGGCTTTGCCCCACACGGCCGAAGATGTGGAAGCGGCGATGCGGGCAAAGTGAGGGAGATCAGGCAATTCCTGAACCGAAGACGAAGCTGCGAGAAACTTGAGGATTTCGATGGACCCGCGCGATGAAATGGAACCTGAGCAGTTGGAACCGCTGACCCAGGCCTTTGGGGATCAGCTGATGGCTTGTCTGGATGAGTGCGCACGCGGTCGCCGAGGGTTGTTTTCAGATTACGAGCCCCTGGGAGCGGATGGCGAATCCTGGCCGGAGGCGGCGCAGTTGCGGCGGTTGGGGCTGGCGCTGCAGGCGGTTCTGGCGCAGTCGGGCGAGCCAAACGCGCTTTGCGACGAGTTTCTCGACCTCTGCACCATCCACGGCGAAAGCCATCCCGGCGAGCGCAGGCTGGCGCGGTTGTTTCTGGAACGGATTGAGCGCGGCGAGGTCGGTTCGCAAGCGGAGGGGAAGAGCAAGCCTTGGTAATTCTTCATGCATTTCTGGCCCTGCTGGCGGGCTTCGCCACCATGGTTCTGCTGGTCATCGCCATTACCGCTCTGCTGACCCGGTTGACGCCGGAATGGGTCGGCCAAGAAGCCAAGCCGCGGGCCGGTTACGTCGCTGTCAACCTCGGCTACTCGTTTCTGGCAGCGGCAGCGGGCGGTTATGTGACCGCCTGGGCTGCGGTGGCCAACCCGTTGATCCACGTGCTGGCGTTGGCCCTGGTGGTGCTCCTGCTGGCCGCTCTCAGCGCCATGCAATCCCGCGGCAAACAGCCCATCTGGTACGCGCTGGCGCTGGTCGCCATCTCGCCCATCGGCGTGTTGGCGGGAGGATTGGTGCGGCTGAGGGTGTTGGGGATTCTGTAGCATTGGCCGCCGGTGTTCAGCGTCCTGTTAGAGCGCTTCCAGGGTCGCTCGACACCGAGGCTGAATGGTCCCTTGAGACACCGCGTCTGAGTGTCAAATAGGCGGAATTTTGGCATCGATTTGAGGCCTTTTGGGCCAAAAAAGGCCAAAAAATGGCAAAAATCGGCATGTTATGTTTACTTTTTAATTAACAGAACGTTTTTGTATAATGTTCATTCTTTGCGACTTACGCGATTTCTATGGTTGGAAAAACGATAATATCACTATAGGGGGTGGGGTAAACGGCGATTTCGGCTGTTTTTTTGCCCAAAATCGAGATCAAAAAAGGTCATTCCCATGTCTGTGATTGCCAGGAAATGTTCCTCGCTCGAACGCAATCTAGTGTGGTGAATCCGAAGTTCATTGAAGAACAACTGCAGATCTTTCGACTCCGTTTGGCCAAAAAGCCGGCCAAACTACGCTCAAGATGACAGTGCATTTCCGATGCGAACTTCAGACTCAGGACACTACCGGCCGGAAGGCCAGCGCTACTCTCCGACTAAGAACATTGTGCGCTTATGGAGCTTAATTCTACGCAAGAGAAACCGCGATAAGGAAAACAAGAAAGGCCGGAGCGGTTGCTCCGGCCTTTCCTGTTTCTGTGCGGGTTGGACGCGATCAGCCCTGAATGTCGAACTGCTCGGGGTGGATGGCGGGGTCGCTCTTGATGAGGATGTTCTTGCCGGTCAGCTCTTCGAATTCGGTGAGCCAGCTGGCGCTGTTCGCCTTGAGAACCTTGACGGTCTCGGGGTGGACGCGGAGCAGCACATCGGTGCCCTCGAAGTGCTTCTTCATCTTGCGCAACTCGGTGTAGATCTCGTTGCAGACCGTGGTCGGGCTCTTCACCATGCCGGTGGCCTGGCAGGTGGGGCAGGGAACCGAAAGGGTCCGCTCCAGGGACTGCTTGACGCGCTTGCGGGTGATGGCGACCAGGCCGAAGTCGTTGAACTGCAAAACCTTCGTCGGGGCGCGATCACTTTTGAGGGCTTCTTCAAGGGCGGCCAGAACCTTGAAGCGGTTCTTGCGCTCGTCCATGTCGATGAAGTCGATGACGATGATGCCGCCCAGGTCGCGCAGTCGAATCTGGCGGACGATCTCCGGCACGGCGTCGAGGTTGGTCTTGACGATGGTGTCTTCGAGGCGCGACGACTTGCCCACGTACTTGCCGGTGTTGATGTCGATGGCGACCAGCGCCTCGGTCTGATTGATGACGATGGAGCCGCCGGACTTGAGCCAGACCTTGGAGCGCAGGGCCTTCGAGATTTCGTCCTGAATGCCGAAGTGCTCGAAGAGCGGGGTCTCTTTGGTGTAGAGCTTGACGCGGCGGACCAGGGTAGGCGAGAAGCGATTGAGGAAGCGCACGATGCGCTCGTAGTCGGCCTCGGAATCCACCCAGATGTTGCTGAAGTTGGAGCTGACCTGGTCGCGCAGGATGCGCTCGATCAGGGACAGATCGTGATAGATGAGCGCGGGCGACTTGGAGGTGTCGGAGCGCAGCTTGATCTCGTTCCAGAGGTGAATAAGGAAGCGCAGGTCGGCGCGCAACTCTTCTTCCGAAGCGCCTTCAGCCGCGGTGCGCACAATGAAACCGCCTGCCGCGTCGCCGCGCTCGTGGACCAGAATCCGCTTCAGCCGCAGGCGCTCGTCGTCGGAGGCGATCTTGCGGCTCACGCCCACATGATTCACGGTGGGCATGAAGACCAGGAAGCGGCCAGGCAGGGCGATGTGCGAGGTAATGCGCGCGCCCTTCTTGGCGATGGGTTCCTTGGCGATCTGGACCAGAATCTCCTGGCCGGGCTTCAAAAGGTCGGAGATGATGGGCAGGTCGGAGGTCTGCATGGAACGGCGCGAGGGGCCGCGGCCTCTGTTGCCTTGTGGTGCGGGGGCTCCCGCGCCTCCGCGTCCGCGTCGTCCGCGTCCGCCGCGCTCGCGGCGCTGGCCCTGACCTTCACCGGCAGCCGGCTGGCCTTCAGCGGAGGGTTCTTCCTCTTCGTCTTCGCCGTCGAAGGCATCTTCGTCTTCGCCGTCCTTCTCGTCGATGGTCAACTGGATGCGGTGGTCGAGGTGCGCCTCCTGGAGCATCTCGCCGAGGTCGCCGCCGCGAATCTGCGGGGGCAGCGTCTCCTCTTCGAAGTCGTCCTGATCGTGGACCTCGGCTTTGCCGCGATGATGATGGCGGGGAGCTTCAAACTCCTCCTCTTCGATGACTTCTTCTTCGATGACGCCGCTGCCGGGGGCATAGGCAGAGACCGAAGGCACCGATGCAGGCTTGGCCGCGGGCTTTCCTTCTTCCTCTTCTTCCTTCTTCTTCTTGCCGCCCAGGCCAAAGAGACGGAAGCCTGTGGGAGGCACCGGGTCCACGTTGTGAGAGGCGGTGCGATCGGCTTCTGCTTCCGCAGGTTCAACTGTTGCGGCAGCTTGAAAGTCCGACCCGTTCTGCGCAGGCTCGGGTGTGGTCTCATCCTGCCGGGTTACCGGTGCGGCCACCGGTTCATCCGCCGACGGCTCCTCGATGACCGGCTCGACCGTATAGTCCTCTGTCTTGGCAGGAACCGTTTTTTTCGACTTTGCCTTGGCAACAACGGGCGCCGCGGCCGCTTCGTTTTTCGCCGGCTCTTGTTCAACAAACTCTTCCTGAGCCAGGTGGTCTTCGGCGACTTCAGGCTTGAGTTCGGTCATTTCTTCAACGAAGGCTTCTTCTTCGAACGCATCGACGGAACCGGCCTGCGCATCTTTCGGAGTTTCCTCGGCTGGTTCGGGCTGGCGGTTGCGATGCTTGGAGAGAGACTCGCCGGGGAGCAGTCCGCTGCCGTCCCACTCGAGGGGGGTGTCGATCAGAGTCGATGGCTTGTAGGTGTTGGCCGGCCGAGCCGGTGCGGCGGAAGGCCGAGAAGTTTCCTCGGCGGCGGTGCGGGTGGCGGGTGCGCCGTATTTGGAGAGGGACTCGCCGGGCAGCACAAAGGGCGCCGGAGCCGCTTCAAAACGGGGTGCGGGCGCTTGCCTTTCGGCAGGCGCCGACCTTTCGGCGGGAGCTTGCTTTTCGGCAGGAACTGCGGCTGCGGCATGAATCTCTGCCGCGATTTCGGGCTCCTCGACGGACTCGACAACAAATGTCTTTGCGGTCTCAGGGGTTTCAGCCTGGCCTTCGGGCGAGCCGGGTCCACGGCCGCCGCGCCGCCGCCGGCGTCCACGCCAGCGCTTTGCGCCTGGTTCGTCGGTCTCTTCCTGCGCGGTCTCGGCTGGTTCGGAAGTGAACAGGGGTTCAGCAGCGGCTTGAGAGCCGTCCTCAATGGCGGGCGTGACCTCGAGGGCTGGGCGGCGTTCCCGGCGAGGTTCCTGAGGCTGGCTGGAACGAGCGGGACGATCCGGTGTGCGCTCCGGGGTACGCTCCGGGGTGGGACTGGTATGCCGGACTTCGCGCGGGGGCACGTTGGCGCCAGCGGCAGTGGCCTTTTCGAGCTCGTCGGTCTCTTCCTGGTCTTCGAGTTCGAGGAAGTCGGTTACATAGAGGAAGGCGTCCCGCTCCAGGCCAACGTCCACGAAGGCCGACTGCATGCCGGGAAGGACGCGGGTGACGCGGCCGTTGTAAATCGACCCTGCGAGGGTGTACTCGTTTTCGCGTTCGTAGTAGATTTCCGCGAGTTGATCGTCTTCCAAAATAGCCAGCCGCGTTTCATGCGGCGTGCTGGAGATGCAAATTTCCTTTGCCATCTTACCTTTCCGCCCGACGGCCTTAGCCAGCCGGGACCTGCGGCAAGGAGGAATGGAGTCCAGGCGAATCCGGGAGGGAAGGGGGTGGGCAGTAGGAATAATCCGTGAATCGCCGTGTGCCGGCTGACGCGCAACGACCAGCCCCGAGGGGCGGTGAGCCGCGGCGTTCGTCTTGACGGGCAAGACAAACCAGGCGAACAAGCTGTTCGATACGGCAATCCATTTGCAGAGAGTTTGTGGCCAACCAAGCCGGGCTCCCTATCAACAGGTTCCTGTCGATGGGGTAGTGATAACCCGGCGGGGCCGTTCCACCGTTGGCGATTGCACGGTCTTGCCGCGCGAAGGGGCCGGGGGAACTCTCCCCAAGTGGTCCCGCGCGCTGCACCCCATCCGGCACAAATCGCCAGCTGTGGAACCCGCATTCCGTGCAACTTGTACGCTGCCAACGGTTTTCCCGTCTCTGCGTGCTCATGAACCCAATCCTGCCGGGCGCGTGGTCCATCCGGACCTGGCCGGCGAAATGCTTCAAAAAAACCTCTCCTGCGCTCCGGACATTTCCGGGTGCACAAGAGGTAAACCTGCAAGTTCGTTAGTTTACAAACCGGCGCATGCGCACATTCATTGCCGCACCCAGCGCCAGGAAGGTAAACAACACCGAAGATCCGCCGTAACTCATTAGCGGTAAAGGGATTCCGGTGACGGGCATAAACCCGATGACCATGCCCACGTTGACCGCGATTTCGAAGGTCAACACAGCCACCACCCCCATAATAAGCAGGGAGCCGGACAGGTCTGCGGCTGTTTGAGCGTTCTGAATCAAACGCATCAATATGAAAAAGTATAGCAGCAGGACGAAAAGCGCGCCGACGAAGCCGTGCTCCTCGCCGAAAGCGGCAAAAATGAAATCCGCATGGGGAATGGGGAGAAAATCGCCCTGGGTCTGGGTGCCTTTGGCCGCCCCTTTGCCCCATACGCCGCCGGAGCCGATGGCGATCAGGGATTGCTTGGTCTGGTATCCGCTGCCCCTGGGGTCGTTGTCGGGGTTCACAAAACTGGTGAGCCGGGCCTTCTGGTAGGGCTTGAGCATTTTGCCGCTGGTCCAGACGCCGGCCACCAGAGCCAGGCCGCAGGTTCCCAGGATCAGGGCCTGGCGCAGGTTGATTCCGCCCAGAAAGAGCCCTGCAATCAGGATGGGCGCGTAGGTGAGGGTGGTTCCCAGATCCGGCTGCTTGAGAACCAGCAGCATGGGAACGCCGACCAGCGCAAAGGCCTTGAAAATATCTTTCCAGGTGAGGGAGCGTCCGCCCAGGTTGGCAAAGTAGCGGGCCATCATGAGAATCAGCACCAGCTTGACCCACTCGGAAGGCTGAAACTGCACGGGACCGACCTTGATCCAACGCTTGGCGCCCAGCGCCTTGTGTCCCACGGCCAGCACCGCCAGCAACGACACGATACAGACGCCATACGCCCAGGGAACGAAGTCGATCATCTTGTGATAGTCGATCTTGGCGAAAAGGAACATGGCGATGAGGCCGGCGACGATCCAGAAGACCTGCTTGGTATGGAAGCCGACGTACTTGGTGTGGAGGGTGGCGGAGTAGATCTCCAGCACCGAGATGATGCAGAGCACCATGACCATGCCCAGCAGAGTCCAATCGAAATCGCGGAAGGAGAGAAAGCGGCGCATCAGCGTTGTCCTTCCTTGAAGCGCAGGGGCATGGACATCAGCCAGGACGGCAGGGGAAGGCGGCCGCTGGCCAGGGCCTTGGGAGCGGGCGCTGGACCTGGATCGAGAAAGAAGTGGCCGGCGTGGAGTGCGTTTTCCTGACCGGCGGCGTGGGCACGGCCGCGGACGGCGGGTTGCGGCTCGGACCACACCGCACCCACTTCGACCGGCTTGTCGGTCGAGGCCTGCTCCAGAATGTTCTTATCCTGTTTCCGCTGCTTGTTCACGTAAGTGATGGCCACCTGGGCGGCAATTTTGGCCGAGGCCGCGCCCCAGTCGCCATGTTCCTGCAGGACGGCGATCACAATCTCGGGATTGCGCCGGGGAACCATGCCGACAAACCAGGAGTTCGGCGTCTTTGCGCCGCCCTTGGTGTGCGTGTCTCCGCCTCCGACCACCTGCGCGGTGCCGGTTTTGCCGGCAAAGTCGACGCCTTCAATGTGCGATGCGGCGGCAGTGCCGGTGGTGGTGGCGGCAGCCATTCCCTCGGTAATGGTCATCCATGTGTCGGAATTGAGAGGAACGGTTTTGTCGCCCGAGCCGGGAAAGCTGTCCCAGATGGCGTCGCGGAACTGGGCCGGAAGCTGGTCGGTCGCCACCACGTGGGGGCGGACCAGATGGCCGTTTGAAGCGATGCCGCTTAAAGCGCGCGCCAATTGCAGCGGCGTCACCTGGGTCTCGCCCTGGCCGATGCCCACTGAAATCGTGTTGCCCGGGTAGTACTTCTGGTGATAGTTCTTCATCTCCCACTGCGTGGAGGGCATGATGCCCGCCTTTTCGTCGGGCAGGTCGATGCCAGTCTTGGAGCCAAGGCCCAGGGAGGTTGCGTATTTCGCAATCGTGTCGATGCCCAGCTTCTGGGCCAATGCATAGAAGAAGGTGTCGCAAGAGAGCGGAATCGCCTGGTGGATGTCCAGTACGCCGTGGTGCTTGTCGCAGTGGAAGAAGCGTCCGTAGAAGGTGCCGCCGCCGACGCAATTCACGCGCATGTCCTGGGCCACGCCTTCCTGCAGTCCGGCGACGGACATGATGATTTTGAAGGTGGAACCGGGCGCGAGCTGATCCTGAATGGCTTTGTTCATCAGCGGGTGGCGCGGATCGGTAATCAGCTTGTTCCAGTCGTCGCGATTGATGCGCACGGCAAAGGCGTTGGGGTCGTAGCTGGGATGGGAGACCAAGGCCAGAATTTCGCCGTTGCGCGGGTCCATGGCCACCACCGCGCCGCTGTTGTCGCCCAAGGCAACTTCGGCGGCGCGCTGGATGTCGATGTCGATGGTCAGCTTCAGGTCCTGTCCGGGGATGGCATGCTGGGTGCGCAGGTAGCCCACCTCGCGGCCGTGGCTGTCCACGATCACGTCGCGCGAGCCGTCCTGGCCGCGCAGAAGCTCGTCGTAGGTCTCCTCGACGCCGGCTTTGCCCACCACGTCGCCCGGTTCGTAGGCCGCGTACTTGGGGTCGTTGTTGAGCATCTCCTCGCTGACCTCGCCCACGTAGCCGATCAGGTGGGAGGCAAAACCGTCGCGGGGATAGAGGCGGCGCTCCTCGTCGATGGTTTCCAACTCCGGCAACTCGTTGCGGTGGGACTCGATAAACGCCTGCTCGTCGGCGGAGATGTCCTGCTTGATAGGGATGGGCTGGTAGCCGGGGGAGGCCTTGTAATGGCGCAGGGTGGCCTGCAACTGGTCAATATCCAAGTTCAGTCCACGGGCAATCAAAGGCAGGTCGGCTTCCACGTTGTGGCCCATCTCCCGGACCAGGTAGCAGGATACCGACGGGTAGTTGTCCACGATCAGCCGGTTCTCGCGGTCGAAGAGCTTGCCGCGGGCGGCCATCACCGGAACCTTGCGGATGCGGTTCTGTTCGGCCAACAGGCGGTACTGGTCCACGCCGAGCACCTGCAGCCGCCACAGTCCGGCCGCCAGGGCCAGCATCATCAACAGGATGCCGTATTGGACCGCCGTCAACTTGCCGGAGGAGATCTTTTCGCCGCGTGTGGGATTGTCGGAATACATCGTTTATGCCCTGAAATACAACCGCTTTTACAGTATGAGTGAAATTTGCCTGGGGTGCGACGGGCGGCGAACAGCCCGCTCCCATTTTTCAGCGCCAGTCCCTGGTCCCTAATCCCTGATCTGCACGCCGTCGAGCAGCGGAAACAGCACCACGGCGATCAGGGAGTTGCCCACCGACTTGAAGGCCTCGGTCCACCAGTTCCAATCCAGATCCATGCCCAGCAGGATGCGGTAGACGAAGACATAGATTGCGCTCGAAAGCAGCGAAAGCAGAAAGATCAGGAGCAGCCGGATGGTGTGGTTTTCCACGTCGATCCGCACGCCGACCGACGAAGCCAGAAATCCGCACACTGTCTTGGAGATGCCGTTGACGCCGATGGCGTGGTTGGAGAGCGCATCCTCGAAGAGCCCCATCGTCGTACCCATCACCGTTCCCTGGATGGGGCTGCGACGGCCGAGGGCAAAGTAAACCGTGATCACCAGCGGCAGGTCGAACCAGACATAGCCGTGCAACATGCGAGGCAGCCAGGCCTGCAGCACCAGCGCAGCCAACGGGACCAGTGCGTATACCAATATCGGATAGCGCCGAATTTCCAGATCGCGGCGGTAGTCGGGGCCAAACACTTCCATGGTTAAGGGTTCCTCCGCGGAGTGCCCGGCAGGCCGGAGCTTGACGCTTTCTTGGGAGTGGTACTGCGGCTTTTAGCCCTCGGAGCGGAGGTTGGCTTGTCCAGCTTCGGTTTGGATGCCGGACTCGTCGACTGCGGGACCTCGGCTGCGTTGCCCGGCGAATAGCGGTCTGGGCGCTGCGTTGGCAGCACCTTGGGAACTGCCGGTGTGGCTGGGGCCGGCGCAGCGGCGGCCGGTTGTCCTGCGGCTGGGGCCGTGGCGGGAGCGGCTGCCGGCGCGTTTGGATCCGTGAGCCCAGGCAAACGCTCCGCCATGATCTCCGACGCCTTCTTCTGGTCCTTGATGGCTGTCGCTTCGGCGCCCTTGAGCGCGTCGCTAGTGGCCATATCCTGCTGTGCTTCCGGCGAGAAGCGCGCCGCGGTCGAGGTAATGACCAGCACTTCGTCCAGGCGGTCGATATGCGCGGTGGGCGTGATGATGACGTCGATAAAGCCGTCGCGATCCGGGTCCCGCTCGATTTTTTGCACCACTCCCGCCGCCAGGCCTCGCGGAAAAATCTGGTCGCCGCCGGCGGTCAATACCTTTTCGCCCGGCTTGATGCGCTGGTCGGCCAAAATGCCCACAATCTGCGCTTGCCCGGCCGCGTTGCCGCGCAGAATCCCGCGCGTCCGCGTGGTCTCCAGAATCACTCCGGCGCCGCTGGTCTGGTCGTTGATGGCCAACACCTGCGCCGTATGCTGAAACACATCCCGCACCTTGCCTACGATGCCGTCGGGGGTAATCACCGCCATGTCGCGATCCAGCCCGTCGGCCGTACCCTTGTCGAGATAGAAGACCCGCGCCTGATCGCTGCCGCTGGTGCCGATGGCCTGCGCGGCCACTGTTTTATAGATGTACTTTTGCTGGAAATCCAGAAGTGATTGCAGGCGCTGCCCCTCTTTGGCGTCTTCCAGCAGGGAGGCCTGCTCCAACCGCAGCCGGTCGATGGTCTTCTGCAAATCCTTATTCTGATCGCGGACGTTGTGCAGATCGATGTAATCCTGCCACAGGTTCATTGCGCCCAGTTTGGAGCCATGAAAGAGCCGCTCCGGAGGGGCAACCATGCCCTCGGCCCACAACCGGATCAGACGCACGCCGGGTCCATCCCGTGGGTCGAGCGTGTCCCGTCCGCTGGGGGTGCGGCGGACCTGGACAGCAAGCCCAACAATCTGCGCCGCCAGAATGACCAGCAGCACCAGGGGGTTTCGGTAGCGGATAAAAAAGGGTTCCATGGCAGTTCAGGGATCAGAGATCAGGGTTCAGGGATCAGGGCTCAGAAACCCTCAATCCGCGTTATTTCTTGACCACGGCCCAGGATCAGACCAGGGACCTTACCGATCCCTGATCCCTGATCCCTGACCCCTGTCTAGTCGATCTTGATCTTGCGCAGCAGCCGGAAGTCGGAGAGCATCTTTCCGGTGCCCAGCACGACCGAAGCCAGCGGATCGTCGGCCACGGAAACGGGGAGGCCGGTCTCCTCGCGGATGCGCTTGTCCAGATTCTTCAAGAGAGCGCCGCCGCCGGTGAGCACGATGCCGCGGTCCGAGATGTCGGCCGAGAGCTCCGGCGGGGTGCGCTCGAGGGCCACGCGGATGGCGTTCATAATCACCGCAATGCACTCTCCGAGCGACTCGCGAACCTCGCTGTCGTCGATGGTGATGGTCTTGGGCACGCCCTCGATCAGGTTGCGGCCCTTGATCTCCATGGTCAGAGGCTTATCCAGCGGGTAGGCCGAGCCAACCTCGATCTTGATCTGTTCGGCCGTCCGTTCGCCGATCAGGAGGTTGTATTTGCGCTTCAAATAATTGGTAATGGCCTCGTCCATCTGGTTGCCGGCCATGCGCACCGAGCGGGAATAGACGATACCCGAGAGCGAGATGACCGCGATGTCCGTGGTGCCGCCGCCAATGTCCACCACCATATTGCCCGAGGGCTCGGTGATGGGAAGGCCGGCGCCGATGGCCGCAACCATTGCCTGTTCAACAAGATAGACTTCGCTGGCCTTGGCGCGATAGGCCGAGTCTTCGACCGCGCGCTTTTCCACCTGCGTAATCTCGGAAGGCACGCCGATCACAATCCGCGGATGCACCAGCATTTTGCGGTTGTGCGCCTTCTGAATGAAGTAGTTCAACATCTTTTCGGTGACTTTGAAGTCGGCAATGACGCCGTCCTTCATCGGCTTGATGGCCACGATGTTGCCGGGCGTACGGCCCAGCATCTCCTTGGCTTCCTTGCCCACGGCTTCCACTTCGCCGGTGTTCTTGTTGATGGCCACGATCGAGGGCTCGTTGACAACAATGCCCTTACCGGCCGCATAAACCAGCGTGTTGGCGGTACCGAGATCGATGGCCAGGTCGCTGGAAAACATACTGAAGAGCGAGCGCAGACCGTGCGACCGCGAGGAGCGCGATGGATAACCGTTTAATGACATTGGGAAACTGGTTCTACCTCAAGGCTTATTGTACGGCCAGCGGACCAAGCCTGTATTGCGAGCCGTCCCAGAGGCCAAAATCGTGTGCCAGTAAGGTAATCTCCGGGACTTTCGGGAGCGCATTTATCTTCGCTGTTTGTTTGCCTCTTCTCCGTTGGGCTCACTCTTCATGCCAACTACTCCTTTGCCCTTTCAGCATGGTGATTGCTCCCGGCCGGCATGTATGCTTTAGTTGTTGAACACTATGGTGGAAAATCGTGTAATTTCGAATGCCATTTCGTCCGCCCCCCAAAACATGACACGAGGCGATTTGCCTCTGCTCGCCGATCAGCCTGCCACAATTCATTCTTCAGCGACGCAGGAGCGCATCCTCACCCGTCACCGAAGCCCTCTCGGCGCACTGACCGGGCTTCGATTTTTCGCCGCGTCCTATGTCATTATTTTTCACTCGCGTCTTGCGGTCGTGTTCGGCGCCCACGGCTTTCATCTTGCGAGCAATTTTTTTGGTAACGGCTATCTGGCAGTACCCCTGTTCTTTATGCTTTCCGGCTTTATTCTCGCCTACAATTACCGCGGCCAGATAGGAACCCTGAACCAAACATTTCGTTTTTGGGAAGCCCGATTTGCGCGTATTTGGCCGGCTTATGTCTTCTCCCTGCTCTGTTCCAGCTTCCCACTTTCAAATATTCCGCCTCTGCCGATTGCCGTGAGCACCTTATGCATGGTTCAGTCGTGGAACATCTTTCACCCGGAATATGCTGGGGTTTGGAATTTTGTCTGCTGGACTCTTTCGGTCGAAGCCTTTTTCTATCTGGTTTTTCCCTTGTTGCAGCTAGGCCTTGAGAAGGTCCGGCTCCTGGGTTCGATCCTTTTTGGTTTCGGCGTGGTCCTAGTCGCTTTTTTCTGCAATACGCCTTATCACAATTTCACCATGCGCTACCCGGGCCCATGGTTCTATATTCCCGCCCCCGTCATCCACTTGCCAGAGTTTATTACCGGCGTCCTCGTTGGCAATCTGTTTCTCCAGTTGCATCGTCGTTCCGCCGGAATCAATCTACTGCGCCGGTTTGGGCGCGTTGAAACTAGCCCCGCGGACGCAACCCAGGCTGGCCCCCACAGCGGATTTCCATTCCTCACCTTGACCGGCTTCATCGGGGCCATTCTGATTCTCTGCACTCCTCATGGCTACTGGGAAGGGTTGATCCTGCCCGCATTCGGCGTCTTTTTGTATGGCCTGGCCGCTGAGCGAACCCTGCTCAGCCGCTTTCTCTCCATGCGCCTCCTCCTCCTGGGCGGAGAGATCAGCTACGCCATGTATCTGCTGCGCACTCCCATGCACCAGTGGGTTCTCGCCATTCCCTCAGCGCACATTAGCCACCTTGTCGAGTATCTTTATCTTCCCTTCGGCCTCGTTCCATTTTCGCTGTTGTGTTTCTACTTCATTGAAGGGCCATCCCGCCGTGCCCTGCGCCGCTTTTTTGCCGCCGTGCAAAGTGCCTGGTCCTGATAAAATCCCCCACGCTCAGTTTCTGCGATCTCTAGCAGTCGTATCTTTTGAACTGCGAGAGGACGCTCGGATGTTTCTTGTACAGGGGGGCTGAAATCACAGTAAACTGGCAGCCCGAGGTAGGAACGATGAACCAGACTGTGTACAAGAATCTGATAGGCGGCCAATGGCTGCCCGCCCTGAGCGGCAAAACCATCCTCAACCTGAACCCCGCCGACCACACCGACGTGGTGGGCGCATTCCCCTCCTCACACGCGGGCGACGTGGACCTGGCCGTGGCTGCGGCTAAAAAGGCCTTCACCACCTGGCGTCTGGTTCCCGCGCCCAAGCGGGCTGAGATCCTGATGCGCGCCGGCCTCCTGCTGGAGCAGCGCAAGGAGCAATATGCCCGGGAAATGACCCGCGAAATGGGCAAAGTTCTGGCCGAAACCCGCGGCGACGTGCAGGAGGCTATCGACGAGGCCTTCTACGTGGCCGGCGAAGGGCGGCGGCTCTTCGGGCAGACCACCCCCTCCGAGCTGCCCAACAAATTCGCCATGAGCGTGCGCATGCCGGTGGGCGTGGTGGCGCTGATTACGCCCTGGAACTTCCCCATGGCCATTCCTTCGTGGAAGCTGTTTCCGGCGCTGGTGGCGGGCAATACCTGCGTCATCAAGCCCGCCACCGACACGCCGCTCTCCACCTACAACCTGGTGCAGACGCTGGTGGATGCCGGCCTGCCCCCTGGCGTGGTCAACCTCGTCTCTGGCTCCGGCTCGGCCACGGGCGCCGCGCTCGTTGACCACCCCGACGTGCGCGCCATCAGCTTTACCGGCTCCAGCGAGGTGGGCTCCTTCGTCGCCCAACGGGCGGCAGCCACCTTCAAGCCGGTCTCTCTTGAAATGGGCGGCAAAAACGCGCAAATCGTGATGGAGGACGCGAACCTGGAACTGGCTTTGGACGGCGCTTTATGGGGCGCCTTCGGCACCACCGGCCAGCGCTGCACTGCCACCAGCCGCATCTTGTTGCAGAAGGGGATTGCCGCCAGGTTTACCGCCGAGTTGGTTGCCCGCACCAAAAAACTCGTCGTGGGCAACGGCCTGGACGCTTCGGTCGAGGTAGGTCCGCAGGTAAATCCCAGCCAGGTCGAAACTTCGGAAAAGTATGTGGAGATCGCTCTGGCGGAGGGAGCCCGGCTGCTTGCCGGCGGACATACACTGACCGGGGGCGCGTATGCCCACGGCAATTTCTTTGAGCCGACGGTGCTGGGCGGAGTAACTCCCACCATGCGCATCGCCCGCGAAGAAGTCTTTGGCCCGGTGGTCAGCCTGATCGAGTTCGAGAGCTTCGAGGAAGCCATCGAGATTGCCAACTCCATCGACTATGGCCTCTCGACAGCGCTCTATACCAGGGACGTGAACCGCGCCTTCGCCGCCATCCGCGACCTGGAGTCGGGGATTACCTACATCAACGCGCCCACCATCGGCGCGGAGGTCCACCTGCCCTTCGGCGGCGTGAAGCACACCGGCAACGGCCACCGCGAAGGCTTGGGAGCCATCGACTTCTTCACCACCTGGAAGGCGGTGTATGTGGATTACTCCGACAAGCTGCAACGGGCGCAGATCGATAATGCAGAGTAAGTTCGCAGGCAAACCGATTGGCTGTGACATACTTTGCGAGAGGGCTGCGAGTGAGCCGTCGATTCCATGGTTAGAGTTCGAGTTAGGTCGAAGGAGATACGTGCAGATGAGTTATGTGCCGGATGAGAAGCGATATGAGGGAGCGAGATTCAGGCGGTGCGGAAAATCGGGTCTGGTTTTGCCGCCAGTGTCCGTCGGGTTGTGGCAGAATTTTGGCGGAACAGATGTCTTCGAGACGGGCCGCGCGGTCATTCGACGGGCGTTCGACCGGGGCGTGACGCACTTCGACCTGGCCAACAACTATGGGCCGCCGTACGGGTCGGCCGAGGAGAACTTCGGCGAGATCCTGCGCAAGGATTTTCGCGGGCTGCGCAATGAGCTGGTGATTTCAACCAAGGCGGGATGGGATATGTGGCCGGGGCCGTACGGCATTGGCGGCTCGCGCAAGTACCTGCTGGCGTCGCTGGACGATAGCTTGCGGCGGATGGGCCTGGATCACGTGGACATCTTCTACTCCCACCGGCCGTCGATGGATGTGCCCCTGGAAGAGACCATGGGGGCACTGGTGCAGGCCGTGCATCAGGGCAAGGCGCTCTATGTGGGCGTCTCGTCGTACAGCCCGGAGCGGACCCGCGAGGCGGCGGCGATTTTGAAAAGCATGGGCGTTCCGCTGCTGATTCATCAGCCGTCGTACTCGATGCTCAATCGCTGGGTGGAGAAGGGCTTGCTGGCCACTCTGGAAGAACTGGGCGCGGGTTGCATCGCGTTCTCTCCGCTGGCCCAGGGCCTGCTGACGAACAAGTATCTGAAGGGTGTGCCTGCGAACTCGCGCGCCAAGGCCGAAGGTTCGTTCCTGAAGGAGTTCCTGAGCGAAGAGAACATCCAGCGCGTGCGGGCGCTCAACGAGATTGCCAGCGGACGCGGACAGACGCTGGCGCAGATGGCTATTGCCTGGGTGCTGCGCGACAAGCGTGTTACTTCGGCGCTGGTTGGCGCGCGGAACGTGGAGCAGCTCGATAACTCGCTCGACGCGCTCAAAAAACTGGAATTCACCGCAGCGGAACTGGAGCAGATCGACCTGTATGCGCAGGACGGGGCAATCGATATTTGGAAAGGCGCGCGCGAGGGAACGGCGTAGAGAGCCATGTTGGAGGCGCGGCTTCCGGAAGATGGACGCCGCGCTTCTGCGTCGATTGCTACGCCTTTACCCCGTCCAGCACATCCCTGAGCGCAAAGCTGGTTTCCAGGCGCGTTACCCCGGGCAGGCGCGATAGCTCATTTTGGTGCAGGTGGCCGTAGTCGTCGATGCCGGCCACGCGAACCACCAGCATGTAGTCGTACTGGCCGGCCATCAGGTGGCAACTGGTGATGCCCTTCGAGCGGCGCACCGCGGCCTCAAAGGCGGCCAGGACCGGGGCCGACTGGCGCTCCAGGGTGACGCGGATGTAGACCGTCATGTTCTTGCCGAGCAGGCGGTCGTCGATCTGGGCGCGGTAGCCCCGGATGGCTCCCGACGCCTCCAGGGCCTGGATGCGGCGCGAAGCCGCCGAGGCCGACAGCCCCACCGCTTCGCCTACCTCATAATTGGTTGCGCGTCCATGGAGTTCCAGATGGCGCAGAATGGCGGCGTCCAGATCGTCCAGGCCGCGCGTTGCCGGCCCGGTCGCGTCTTCCACTCCGCGGTACGGTTGCTGGCCGCCTGAATCTTGCGTGGATTGGCCGTCTTGCTCACGTTTCGTTCCCATATAGCAGTTCTACCACGAAGATTGCACACATTGAAAGCCAATTGCGCCGTAGCATTCTCCTAGCGGTTTTCCAAGCCGCGTGCCGTCGTCTGGATTGTGCAAGTTGACTTTTTCTCGAGGGGAAAGCCGCTTGTGGGCTGGAACTTCGATGGACAGCGATTGGAAAGCCGCTCTGATAGCCGGAAGTGCAAGATCAGGCTGTGTCGGAGCAGCCCTCCCCCTATTGAGCCAACCGGCACGGCGGCTTCCGCCAGCCTCCCCCCACGCAGAGCATCCAATACCCACAGGAGACAAAAACAATGATCATCGGCGTTCCCAAAGAGATCAAGGATAATGAAGCCCGGGTGGGGGTGACCCCGGCGGGCGTGAAGGCGCTCACCGAGGCCGGCCACACCGTACAGGTCGAGACCCAGGCCGGCGCACAATCCGGCTTTCCCGACGTGGAGTACCAGCAGGCCGGCGCGCAGATTGTGGGCGAAGCCAGCCAGGCCTGGGCCAAGGCGGACGTGGTGGTGAAGGTCAAGGAGCCGATCGAGAAGGAGTACGTCTTCTTCCGTGAGGGGCTGGTGCTGTTCACCTATTTGCACCTGGCGCCGGTGCCGGATTTGACCAACAAGCTGCTCGAATCGAAGATGATCGGCATTGCCTATGAGACGGTGCGCGACTGCCAGGGCACCTTGCCGCTTTTGACGCCGATGAGCGAAGTGGCCGGCCGCATGAGCGTGCAGGTGGGCGCCGCTTATCTTGAAAAGGAACACGGCGGCCGCGGCATTCTGCTGGGCGGCGTTCCGGGGGTTGCGCCGGCGCACGTCACCATTGTGGGCGGCGGGGTGGTGGGCACCAATGCGGCCAAGGTCGCACTGGGTTTCGGCGCCAAGGTCACCCTGGTGGACGTGAACCTGAACCGTCTTCGCGAGTTGGACGACATCTTCGGCGGACGGCTTTCTACGTTGGCCTCCAACAGCTACAACCTGGCCCAGGCAACGCGCGAGGCGGATCTGGTGATCGGCGCCGTGCTCATTCCCGGAGCCACCGCGCCCAAGATCGTGACCCGCGCCATGGTCTCCCAGATGAAGAAGGGCGCCGTAATTGTGGACGTGGCCATCGATCAGGGCGGCTGCGTGGAAACGGCCAAGCCGACTTCGCACTCCAACCCCAGCTACTTGGTCGACGGCGTGGTGCACTACTGCGTCACCAACATGCCGGGCGCGGTGCCGAACACCTCCACGCTGGCGCTGACCAACTCGACCTTCCCGTATCTTCTGCGCATCGCCAATCTGGGCGCGCTGGAAGCTCTGCGCCAGGACCCAGGGTTGGCCGAGGGGCTGAACACCTGGATGGGCAAGCTGACCTATCGCGGCGTGGCCGAGAGCCAGTTGCGGCCTTGGACGGCCGTGGCCAGTGTGATTGCGTAAGAACAGCTGTCAGCCGTCAGCAATCAGCTATCAGCAGTCGCAGTCAAAAGAGAGTGGAACGACTTGCCCCAGGCCTCGATATTGAGACCTGGGGCGTTTTTTTGTTTCGTGGGGAGTTGGCGTTTTGTAAAGTTTTGACCCTCTTTCGGCGTTGGATCGCTATTCCCGTAGAATGATCCTTCACATTGGAGGAGAGAATGGAACGTCGCCAGTTTCTTGCTGCAACTCTTGCCGCTTCAGCCGCTGCCGTTGTGCCGGGAGCCGCCGCGCAGGCGCCCGCCGGCCGCACGCGCGAGTTCTATCTGCTGCGCCGCTACAACCTGCAGAGCGGGCCGCAGACCCGGCTGACGGAAAGCTATTTCAGCGATGCGCTCATCCCCGCGCTCGGACGCATGGGCATGGGTCCCGTGGGCGCGTTCCGCCTGGACTTTGGCACCGAGACGCCGGCCTTCTACCTGCTCGTTCCGGGCTCGTCGGTTGAGGCCCTGGCGGAGCTTGATTTGCGCCTGGCCGGGGACGACGCCTTCCTGAAGACTGCCGAAAGCTTCTGGAATGCGACCGCGCTGGCGCCCGCGTTTCTGCGGGTGGAATCGTCGCTGCTGTCGGCCTTTGAAGGCTGGCCCAAGGTGACGCCGCCGGCGGCCAAAGGCAAGCGCATCTTTCAACTGCGCACCTACGAAAGCCCCAGTAATGGCGACCACGTTCGCAAAGTGGAGATGTTCCATGCCGGCGAGTTCGAGATTTTCAGGAACGCCGGCTTCCACGCGGTGTTCTTCGGGGACACGCTCATCGGCCCGCGCATGCCGAACCTGACCTACATGATGAGCTTTGCCGATGCGGCGGAGATGGACGCGAAATGGGAGGTCTTCCGCAACGATCCAGCCTGGAAGAAGCTCTCGACCAACCCGCGCTATAGCTCCGGCCAGATTGTCACCAACATCACCAACCTGATTCTCAGTCCCTTGGGCTGCTCCCAGATCTGAGGGCAAGCGAACTGCGCTCCCGGTTCGGTCGCGGCGAAAAAGAAGAATATATCTCACGGGGGGCCTTGCCCAAAAAGTCTCTAAAACAGCCATCTTACCCAGGAAGCGTGCTGTCCCAGGTCCCGAAACGCGAGGGACCTGGGGGCACCCATATTTGTGGTTTGGATAAAGCGAAAACAGCGGAAAGATGGGTCACCCGCCTGCTTTATCTCTGCCGCCCTACCGGGCTCTCTTGCGATGGGGTCGATGAGGACGAGATGGCTTCTTCTTTGCCGCGCGGACGGGGTGTGTCCTGGGCGGAAGCGGCGGCACATTCTCCAGGGCCGCCAGAAGATTGTTGCCTTCGTGGAAAAAGTCGATATGCTCTTCTCCCTTGCCTTCGGTAATTGCCAGAAAGACGCCCGTCTGGCGCTGGGGACTGAGAGCGATGTAGGTCCCAAATCCAGCGCCTCCGCCGGTTTTTTCCATCAGCACGGACGGGCTGTTCGGATCGCCAAGCTGAATCCATGCCAGCCCGATGCCGGTGGGGTTTCCTGCGTGGCTCAGGCCCTCCATCGACCTCAGTTGTGCCGGCTTGAGATAGACGCCCATGGCGGGGCCGGGCGGAACACCTGATCCGGAGATACGCAGGAGATGTTGCAGCATACGAGCCATGTCGGTGGAAGTGGAATAGACGCCTCCGCTGGGGCCGGAGGCTTGCGTATCCGTACAGGGGCCTTCCTTTCCGGTTCCGCGCAGCAGGCGGGCACATTGTTCCTGGCTGGGCGCCAGCGTGGTGTCCCACATGCCCAGCGGCCTGAGGAGGCTTTCGTTCAGGAGATGCGCATAGGATCCAGAGGTGGCCGCCGCGAGCGCATCGCCGAGAAAATCGAAGCCCACATTGGAATAGAGGGCGGCCGAGCCGGGGCGGAAGATGAGTTTCTGGCTGGGCAGCCAGGCCCAGCGAAACGCCCGATCGGGAAACGTGAAGTGCGGCGCCTTGGGGGGATAGGAACTGACCTCGCGCGGCAGTCCGCTGGTGTGGGTGGCCAGTTCCTGCAAGGTGATGGGGGTTCCGTCGGCGCCTTTGGGCACAACGCGATTGGGCGGCGCATACAGTTGCAGAGGATCGTCGAGTTTGACCTTGCCCTCGTTGGCCAGTTCCAGGAGCAATTCGCCGGTGAAGACTTTCGAGATGGAACAAAGCCGAACCAGCGAGTTCGAAGCTGGCCGGACGCCACTCCCAGGAAATGTTTCCCCATAGCCCCTGATCATCACTTCGTGATTGCGAACCACCACCAGCACCATGCCCGTGGCACCGGATTGCTGAAAAATGATGGAGCCGCGGAGATCGGCGTCGGCGAGCGAGAGAGGTTGCTGCGCACCTGATCGCGCCACCAAAGCAAGGAGCAGCAGGCCGGGAAGAATGGCCTTCGCGGCAGGCAAGAGAAACATGGAACGGAAGTATTGAATCACGGGAATGAGAGCCTTCATTTTGTCGAACGAATGTTGAGCCAGTATACCGATGCGCCACCTGCCCTTTTATCGCGGTTTCCCAGGTCCCCAAATGCGAGGGACCTGGGGCACCCATATTTTGTTGTGGACGAGGGAACTGGAACAGCCAGATTTTTGTCAGGGCGAGGGAACTGGGTCACCCGGATTTTTGTGTGGGGAGGTGGGTCACTTGCCTGACCGCTGACCACTGACGGCTGTCCCCTGTCCGCCGCTCTATAATCGGCCCATGTTCTTTCGGGGCGAACCTCGACGGCGGACTGTGGCCCTGCTCGCGGGCGGGTTGGTGCTGTTTCTGGGCCTGCTGGGCGGCTTGCAGGCGTTCAACACCTCGAACGTGGGGTTCCTGAACCCCGAGACCTCGGGCGAGACGCTGGCCATTACCTCCCTGACCGTACTGGTCTTTCTGCTGGTGATGGTCCTCTCGATGCTGCTGCTCAGGAACATCTTCAAGCTCTATGCCAGCCAGAGCAGCAGCGCGTTGGGGTCGCGGCTGCGCACGCGCATGGTGCTGGGCGCGGTGCTGATCGCGCTGACCCCCGCGATCTTCATGTTTCTCTTCAGCTTCTTTCTGATGAACCGCACCATCGACCGCTGGTTCTCGCCCAACACGTCGGAGTTGCGGGAGGACTCGACGCGGGTGGTGCTGGAACTGGCGCAATACGTAACCAGCAATGCGCGCGGGGAAGCGGAGTCAATTGCGGCGACAGGCGCATTGGAGCGCAGTCTGCCGGAACTCCGGAACGTGCTGGGTTCGCACCGGATCACGCTGGACGGCGGGTTTGCGGTGGTTTATGGCAAGGACAGGCAGGTACTGACAAGCTTTCAGGCGCCGCCCGAGTCCACCGCGGTCAGCCTGATTCCATGGTTGCCGGAGAAGTCCAACGAAGGGGAACGGGGCGAGGCGGTTCCTTTGAAAGGGCCGCTCTCGGCCAGTCTTCTCAGCTCGGCACAGCGCAGCGATGAGCCGGTGGTGAGGGTGGCGGGCCAGGAGTACGCGCTGGGGCTGTCGATCACCGGCTCCGGCAAAGCAGTGGTGGCGGCGCTCCCCATGCCGCAGGGACTGAGCCAGACCACCACCCGCATCCGTTCCGGTGCGGTGGAGTATTGGCAGCTTTTCCGTTCGCGCAACCGCATCCGCACCATCTTCTTCCTGCTGCTGTTGCTGATTACACTGTTTGTCTTCTTTTCCAGCGTGTGGCTGGCCCTGTTTCTTTCCAAGCAGATTACGCGGCCGGTGGAAGCGCTGGCCGACGCCATGGATGAGATCGCCGCCGGCAAGTACGACCACCGCGTGGAGCTGGTGAGCACGGGGGAGATGGCCGACCTGGTGCGCTCCTTCAACCACATGGCGGCCGATCTGGAGGCCAGCCGGCAGTTGGCGGAGAGCTCGTCGGCGCAACTCACGGCCGCGAACCTAGCGATCGAGGAGCGGCGTCGCGAACTGGAGACGATCGTAGAGACGATTCCCTCGGGGGTGGTGACGCTGGATGGCGAAGGGGTGATTCTCCAGTCAAATCGGGCCTTTGCCGAGCTGCTGGGCCGCCGCGGGGAGTTGGGGCTGAGCGGAGAGAAGATCGAATCGCTGTTTCCCGCCGATTGCGCGGAAGATCTGACGGGCGTGATGCGGCGCGGCCAGCGCATGGGGGCGGCCTCCACTGAGGTCGAATTCCGCGCCGGCGACCGCACCGTGCATCTGACCGTCACCAGCGCGCGGTTGGAACTGGCCCACGGGCGGCCAGGAACGGTGCTGGTGGTGGAAGACATGACCGAGTTGCTGCGCGCGCAACGGCAGTTGGCCTGGAAAGAGGTGGCGCAGCGCGTGGCCCACGAGATCAAGAATCCGCTTACGCCCATCGCCCTTTCCGCGGAGCGCATTGCCCGGCATCTGGACCGTGGGCAGCCGGATTCGCCGGCTGTCATTCGCAAATGCAGCGAGGTGATTCTGGGTTGCGTCGGCACGCTGCGCACGCTGGTGGACCAGTTCTCGGCGCTGGCGCAGTTTCCCGCGCCGCAGCCGCGCGACTGCGACATGAACAAGGTGGCCGAGGAGGCGCTGGCCCTGTTTGCCGGCCGCCTGGAAGGCATTACCGTCAAGCGCGACCTGGAGCCGGGATTGCCGATGGTGCTGGCCGACCCGGAAGCAATCCGGCGCGCGCTGGCCAACCTGATCGACAACGCCGCCGAGGCCATGCAAGGCAGCCTGCTCAAGGAACTGGGCGTGGAGAGCTGCCTGAGCGAGGACGGCGCGGCGGTCGAGGTCGAGGTCTCCGACACTGGCCACGGCTTGACGGATGAAATCCGCGAGCGGCTCTTTCTGCCCTTCTACTCCACCAAGCACCGCGGCACCGGCCTGGGCCTGTCGATCGCGGCCAAGATTGTGCAGGAGCACGGCGGCAGCCTGCGCGCCGAGTCCAATAGTCCCAAGGGCGCACGCTTCCTGCTGCGCCTGCCGTTGCGGCAAGCCGTTCCGCAACCGGCCGTCGAAACAATTGCGGTTACAGAAGACACAGCAGCAAAGGGAGCGCACGCATGAGCCATATTCTGGTGGTGGACGACGAAGCCGAGATCCGCACCTCTCTTGAAGACATCCTGCGCGAAGAGGGCTACAGCGTGGCCAGCGCGGCTACCGCGGGCGAGGCCCTGATGCTGATCGAGGACACGCCCTACGACGTGGTCCTGCTCGACATCTGGCTTCCGGATCGCGACGGCCTGGATGTGCTGGGCGACATTCACGGCCTGGCGATGGAGATGCGGCCGGAGGTGGTGATCATCAGCGGCCACGGCACCATTGAAACCGCCGTGAAAGCCACCAAGCTGGGCGCGTACGACTTTCTGGAAAAGCCGCTCTCGCTGGAAAAAACGCTCATTGTGCTGAAGAACGCGGTGGAAGCGCGCCGCCTGCGCACGGAAAACATCGAGTTCAAGCGCCAGTTCAGCGTGGGCTCGGTGCTCACCGGCGATAGCGTTCCGGTGAAGGCGCTGCGGCAGCAGATTCGGCTGATGGCGCCCACCAACGGCCGCGTGCTGATCTATGGCGAGTCGGGCACGGGCAAGGAGCTGATCGCGCGCTCCATTCACGCCGAAAGCCTGCGCCGCGACCGGGTTTTTGTAGAGTTGAACTGTGCCGCCATTCCCGAGGCGCACATTGAGGCCGAACTCTTCGGCTACCGGCACGGCGCCCAGCCCGGCGGCCCTCCGGAGCAGCGCGGCACCCTGGAAAGAGCCGACGGCGGAACGCTGTTCCTGGACGAAGTGGGCGACATGAGCCTGAAAACGCAGGCCAAGGTGCTGTCGGCGCTCGACGACCAGCTCTTCACCCCCGTGGGCGGCACGCAGCCCTTGCGCGTGGACGTGCGCCTGATCGCTTCCACCAACAAGGATCTGGAAGAAGAGATTGCCAAGGGCAATTTTCGCGAAGACCTGTTTTACCGCCTCAATGTGGTTCCGTTCTTCGTGCCGCCGCTGCGCGAGCGCAAACAGGACATTCCGCCGCTGGCGCGCGAGTTTCTGGCCGAGTTCGGCCGCCAGTACGGCCGCCCCCGCATGGAAATCGGCGAGGATGCGCTGGAGGTTCTGGCCCAATATCAATGGCCGGGCAACGTGCGCGAGCTGAAGAATGTGATCGAGCGGGTGCTGATCCTGAACCCCCGCACCCTGCGCATCGAGCGCAAGCATCTGCCCCCTTTGACCCACAAGGCCGCCGGCCGCTTCACGGAAGAGTTTTCGTCGCTGCAACAGGCGCGCGACGCCTACGAGCGCGAGTACATCTTGAAAAAGGTGGAAGAAGCCCGCAACAACATCAGCCACGCCGCTGAACTGCTGGGCCTGGAGCGCAGCCACCTTTACCGCAAGATGAAGGCTCTGGGAATCAGCGTGAGGGAGTAACCGCGCCTGTCCGGAAGTGAACAGGGATTTACGCAATTGGACAGCGGAAACCCTGCGCTTGCGCGACTGACTTACTGCCATCTCTATCAGGGCAAGGTACTTGAGCTATTCCTGAGCTGCCTCAGTTCTGGCAAGCGGATTGCTGGGTTATGGCCCAGGAAGATCTGTGCGGAGGCTTGAGATGGCTTACTTTGAGCGCATGCGCGATGTGATTTCCTCCCCCTTCAGCGCCGACGTGATCCAGCAGCGAACGGCGGCCGGCTGGCAGATGGTTTCCATCGAATGGCGGCGGGAGTTGCCCGAGTCGGAGGCCCCGGAGGAAGGGGCTTTCAGCGAAGATATTCCCTACGGCCTGCGCATCTCCGAGGACTGCAAGCGGCTGGAGGTTGAGCCCACCGAACATCAGACGCTGATGCTGATGATGGAGCTGCTGGTGCAGGACTTCGGCTACGCCAGCATCGTGAGCGACCTGAATGAAAAGGGTTTCCGCATGAGGGATGGGCGGCCCTGGAGCCGGGTTGCGGTCTTCAACATGATTCCGCGCCTCATCGAGGTGGGGCCGGGCTTCTTCTCTTCGGAAGAATGGGAGAAGCGGCGGCAGAGATTCTCGAAAGCCAAGGCGCCCGACGCAGACTAGCAGGAAAGCCGCTCTGACTATACGCTTCCGGTGACCTTGACCAGAATCTCGATGGTCCGCTTCCTCAGACCCGCGATGCGGGCGGCCCGGCGCGCCTGTTCGTCGAATTCATCGCGGGGCATGTCGATGGTCGTCCGCCAGTCCGAAGCCAATTCCCGCGCTTCGGCCCGCAGCCCTTCATCGGCCCCCGCGACGGTTCCGTCTGCAATCAAACGGCATTCGTGCGCCAACTGTACGGGTTTGAGCGCCCAAAAGTCGATGTCGGAACTCTCATGTGCCATCGAGAAAACTCCTTGTCGCCCTTAAGAAGTGCTGGAAAGTTGGCGAGGCATGAGTTACCGCCTGCCGCGACGCGTAAATCATAGCGCCGCCAACTCGCGCCGTCGAGTTCTCTCACCTTAACCTGCAAATTCCACAGTTGGATCCGATGCCGGGCGCGGCTCTCCCGGTTTACAAACTGGATTCAGGTCCTATGCAGCGGCGCTTTCGAGAAGAGGCTTTACCTTGGCGCGTTTCTTTTTGGAAGCGCCCCAAAGATCGCGCTGCGCCTGAAGCCGAAGCCAGAGATCGGCTTCGGTGTTGAAGGCTTCCGAAAGGCGCAGGGCCATATCCGCCGAGATTCCGGCCTTTCCGTTTAACACACGCGACAATGCGGGCCGGGTGACGCCAAGGTGCTGAGCAACTTCGGTCACCGACCGGCCCGCCATGTAATTGGCGAGGATCTTACCGGGGTGTGCAGGATTGTACATACGCATATCTTGTCCTACTTGTCCTACTTGAAAATTGGCCCCAGCGAGCCGGGGTTATCTCCCAGTGTCGGGTCCACGCGAAAGTCCCAGACCGACTGGTTGATGTCGGAGGCGGAGAGAATCTCGACCAGCGCGTATTCGCCGATGGCCAGCGGCTGCTCCGGGGTGAGCTTGAGCCAGTGCTTGCCGGCGAGCACTTCGACCTTGGCGGGAATCACGTTCTCGTCCTGCGTGACCGTGCCAGTGGGACTCACGTGAACCGCGCCCACGATGCGCACCGCCTTGCGCTCGTCCACGCGCACGATGGCGAAGCCGGAAGAAGGCGAGTGCGCGCCGTGCTTGCGGTTGACCGCTTCCTTGGCCCCGCCGGTCTGGACCGTCAAGGCGTGGGAGAGAACCTTTTCGGCGTTGTCCTGGGCATTCAGTGAGAGGTAGATGGCCGGATCGTTCACGTGCAGATGAGCCTTGGCGTGCGCCCCCTCGAGTTCGAGGCTGGCCTTGGCCCCGGCCAAAGGGTTGAGCGTCCCCAGCCCATGGCGATTCTTGGCGTTGACGGTCAGATCCACAGGCGCAAGCTCGACCAGCTCAGGCGTGCCCTCGAAGGTGTCCAGGACAAAGACGGCGTCCTCGTCGGGCAATTCGAGACCCTTCGCGACTTCAGGCTGGCGCGCCTTCTGCTCCTCGCGTTCGGCCGATTCTTCCTTGTCGATGCTCTCGGCTTCCTTCATGGCCGGAGAAGCCTCTTCCTCGGCCTGGTTGGCGTGGTCCCGTTCCCACTTGCGGGTGGCCTCCCAGTCGACCAGGTCCGCAGGCAACTCTTCCCAGTCGCCGCCGCGCTCCACGGAGATGTAGCGCACCCGGTCGCCCACAATCTCGTACTTGCGCACCACCTGGTAGGTTCCGTCTTTCAGGATGAGGCGATGGTTGGTGGCCAAGCCGGGCAGATCCGGCTTCAGCGGCAAGGGCTTCTGGGCATGTTCCTGGGCCAGCGCCGGCCCACCCAGCATTAGCGCCAGGGCAGACGCAAGCACGAGCCGCAAGGGACGGGAATAAGGCATAGCTACACAGTTTAGACGAGCCGGCGTGGCCGGGGTTGGCAGCTCCGCAAAAGCTGAAAACCTGCCCGCAATGTAACCCCGGTTCGTCCCTTCGCATCCAATTCTGTGTATCCTTGATATAAGGGATGGGATTTTGACAGGATTTCCGGCACATTCCGGCAGACAACGGTCCCCGGAGCAGCACGCTTTCGGGGCGGCTGCCCTGCTGTGCCTGGTCCTGCTGGCGCTGTTGACCGTGGCCCAGGTGGCCCACAGCCATCCTCTCCAGAGCGATGCAGACCACTGCCCGCTGTGCATCGTCATGCACTCGGCAGCGCCCGTGGCCGTCGCCGCGGCCGTGGTTGTGCTGGTCAGAATCGCCGGCTCCGCGCCCGTCTTTGCTCCATGCGCCGTCCTGCGCCACCGTCATCCCAAGCTGTACACCCGCCCCCCTCCGGCCAGTTGCTAGGTCGTCCTTCCGGTTTTCCGTTGCGGTTCGGCCCCCGTAGCTTCCTGCCCTCCATGGCGGCGGCCTCGGAATCAACTCCATAAGCCGACTCCGAAAATCGCTGGATGGACGTCTTCCCCAGAGGAGTCCGCGGACTACCCCGCGGTCCAGGTTCCACTGTATTCAGCCATCATCAGGAGTCATTCCATGCCGTTCAAATTCGGCGCAATTCTTTGCATTCTTCCCCTCGCCGTCCTGCTTCTTGCGGCATCCGATCCGCCGCCCCAAAACGGCAATGCCGGCGAGGTTCGCGGCACAGTCACAGATCCCACGGGAGCAGTGATTGCCGGCGCTACGGTCAACCTGAACAACCCGGTCAGCGGCCTGAGCCGCACCGCTACCACGGATGGCGCAGGCCAGTTTGTCTTCTCCAATATTCCCTTCAATCCCTACCGGATCGCCGTCTCAGCGCCAGGGTTTGCTTCGCTCAACCAGGCCATTGAAATTCGCTCGGTGGTGGGAACCAACCTCAAGCTGGTTCTCCAAATCGCTACCTCCGACACCACTGTGACGGTCGAAGCGGGCGGCGACCTGGTCGAGACCGACTCCACCTTTCACACCGACGTCGACCGGGCGCAGATGGACAAGCTGCCGATGGAAAGCGCCTCTTCCACCCTCAGTTCCCTGGTCACTCTCTCCACTCCCGGCATCTCCGCCGATTCCGACGGCCAGATGCACGGCCTCGGCGACCATGCGGAGAACTCGTTTTCCGTGGACGGACAGTCGATCACCGATCAGCAGAGCAAGGTTTTCTCCAACCAGATTCCCTCCAATTCGGTTCAATCCATCGAGGTCATCAGCGGTGCTCCGCCAGCCGAGTACGGCGGCAAAACCAGCCTGGTCATCGTAGCCACCACCCGCTCCGGCCAGGGCGTGACGCGCCCCACCGGCAGCATCACCACCTCCTATGGCGCCTTCGGATCCGCGACTGCGGGCTTCGATCTGGCCTATGGCGGCAAGACGTGGGGAAATTTTGTCGAGGCCGACGGGCTCAATTCCGGCCGCTTCCTCGACCCCCCGGAGTTCGCGGTCTTCCACGACAAGGGCAACGAGCAGAATGTCTTCGACCGCGTGGACTATAACTTCACCGCCGTCGATTCGATGCATCTGGACCTGAATTACAGCCGCTCCTGGTTTCAGACGCCCAACTCCTACGACAACCTGAACGTGCTGAATGTGGCGAGCGGCGGCGCAAGCGCAAGCCCGGTCTTCGCCAACGTCGGCAATGCCGACCAGCACTCCAAGATCGGCACCATTAACATCTCGCCGACTTACACGCGGATCATCGGCAATAACTCGGTCTTCAACCTGGGCGCATTTGTCCGCAGGGATAACTATAACTACTATCCCAGCGACAACCCTCTGGCCGATCTCGGCCCCGCCAACCTGCAAACCTCATCCATCGTGCAGAATCGCACTCTGACCAACGCCGCGGTCCATGCGGACTATTCCTACTCCAAGGGAATGCACAACCTCAAGGCCGGCGTTCAGTACGGGCAGACATTCCTGAATGAAAACGACAGCCTGGGCGTGGTGGACGCAACCTATAACTCGCCCTGCGTCGACGCCAGCGGAAACTCCCTGCCCGGTTACTCCGACCCGTCGCAATGCCCCGCCGGCGCCAACCCGAACTATCTCGCGGTTCTCGCGCCCTACGACCTTACCCGCGAAGGCGCATTCTATAAGTACTCCGGCCACGGCGACATCAAGGAAATGGCTCTCTACATCGAGGACCAGATCAAGGCCGGCAACTGGCTCTTCAACCTGGGCCTGCGCGGCGACCTCTACAACGGCCTCACCGCGGCCAGCCAGGCCGAGCCGCGCATGGGCATTGCCTACAACATCAAGCCCTCCGCCACCGTGCTGCGCGTTTCCTACGCGCGCACACTTGAGACGCCGTTCAACGAGAATCTCGTGCTGTCCAGCAACGGCTGCTCGAACCCGGTGCTGGCGCCGCTGCTCAATTGCACCGCGGGCGTTTCCGGAACCCTCAACCCCGGCTACCGCAACGAGTTCCACGCCGGCCTGCAGCAGGCCTTCAGCAGGCACCTGGTTTTCAGCGGCGAATACATCTGGAAGTACACGCACAACGCCTTCGACTTCAGCGTCCTGGGTAACACGCCGATTACCTTCCCCATCGACTGGCATAACTCGAAGATCCCCGGCTATGCGCTGCATCTGGAAGTTCCTGAGTTCCATCACATCACCGCGTACGCCGTCATGTCTTCGGTGGCCGCCCGCATCTATCCGCCGCAGGTGGCCGGAGCCGGAGCCACTGTGGGCCAGACCGGCCTGCCCTTCCGCATCGACCACGACGAGAAGTTCAACCAGACCGCGCACCTGCAATACACCTTCTCGCACGGCAAGGTGTTGAACGGCTTGTGGGGCGGCTTCAACTGGCGCTACGACTCGGGCCAGGTGGCCGGCGCCGCGCCCTGCTACAACCTGCTCTCGAACGACCCCAACAGCGCCTGCGCCGCCCTTTCCACTTCGCTCAACGGACAGCCCGCGGTGAGTTTGCGCGGACTTACCGCCGACGAAGAGTTTCAGGCCGGACTTAGCTGCAATGGAGTCAGGGCAACCCCCGGCAATCCCTTGCCGGCTGCCTGCCTGGCCTCTCAGTTCACCTCGTCGCTCTTGAAGATTCCCGCGCCCGGCACCGGCGACAACGACCACAACCCGCCGCGCATTGCACCGCGCGACCTCTTCGATGCCACCGTGGGCAAGGACAATCTCTTCCACGCCGACCGCTACAAGGTGAACCTGGACATGACGGCCATCAACGTAACCAACAAGTACGCCCTGTATAACTTCCTCTCCACATTCAGCGGCACCCACTATGTCACTCCGCGCGCGCTGACGGCGAAGATCACCTTTAACTTCTAAGGCAAGTTTCTCGCGGGCAAGGGGCACATTGGAGTAACTCCATCCGTGCCCCTTGCCCGCGGCCGCCGAAGCTGGCGGCTGTTCGAGGGGGCGGCCGCGTGGAGCGCAAGACAAAATGGTAGCGCGTTGCGAGAATCTGTCACCTCGGAATTGAGGCGGGGGTTGGCGGGGTCGAATTCAAGGCCGGCTGGCCCATTCCAATTATGGTGAGTTGACACGCTGAGCTTGTGATGAATTAAAGTAGCTCTGCTGTATGCATCCTTGCGGATGCTATGAAAAGTGGCTTATTCCCCCGGTAAGATCTAACGACCGCAGCAACGGCAATTCCATGTAAGCCAGGTGCCAACCTTCAAAACGCCTTGTAAACAATGTCCGGGGCGGGTTGGCTGAGCAGTACGACCACAATGAAGGCTGTCAGACCCAGCGCAGATGCATAGACCACGCGCGCATAGCGGCTGGTAAGTACCGGCTCTCCAGAGGCCTTGATCGACAGCAGTGCCGCCCGCAGCCATTCCCAGAGTGCCAGCACGGCGGTCATGCATAACCAGGCCGCCATCCAGACGCCAAGCCATTGGACAACGCTCATTGCAGTAAAAACCTTGTCGATCTGCTGCCAGCTGGCCCAAAACCAGAAGAGTGTAAAGGCGAACCAGCTGTAGGTCAGGCCACGGCCAAATGCGATATAGACGGGGTTACTTGCCAGCGCCTTGTAACCCTTGCGGCCGAGACCGCGAGTCAGCCCGATTTGCCAGAGTTTGTTGATTGCAACGCCTCCGCCCTGCAATACACCGAAAAACAAAAACTCCGAGGTGCGCCCGTGCCAGACGCCAATCAGGAAGAAGGTCACAAAGAAGCAGAAGACGCCCAGCAACGGCTGCAACGCCAACGACGAGACACGCCGCATCAGCGCCAGAAGAAGTGGATTGTAGACATAAGTCTTGAGCCAGGTTGAGAGCGTGATATGCCAGCGGTTCCAGAAGTCGAGGAACGAAGACGCCGAGAAGGGCCGGTCGAAGTTCTCCGGCAGGCGCACGCGCATCAGGCGCGCCAGCGCAATCACGATATCGATGTAACCGGAGAAATTGGCGTAGAGGAAGAGCGGATAGACGATGGCCAGGCGGAAAGCGGCATAGAGCTTGAGCGATGGGGGCAGCGGCTGCGCCAGTTGTGCCAGCGCATCGACCCGCACCATGTTGAACAGCATGGCCAGCACGTTGACCTTGAAGAAGCCGCGCACGATCCGTTCCAACTGCAGGCCGACCACGCGCGGCCCCAGCGGAATCGGTTCGGCGGCAAACTGGTCGCGGGCGAACTCGTCGTAGCGCTGGATGGGGCCGGAAACCAGGGTGGTGAAGTTCAGCGTGTAGAGCAGGTAGGGGCCAACGCCGATGTGCTGCTTTTCTCGGTTGTCTCCGGCTTCGATCAGCAGGTGGAGCACGCGGAAGAAGATGTAGGAGAGTCCCAGTGTGAAGTAGAGCGAGTGGAGGAAAATGCCTTCCGGAAGAAAAGTGTACTTCTTGAGCCAGATGTAGACGAAGATGACGGCCAGGATGCTCCAGACCGCTGACTTGGACCATCCATGCTCGATCATAAGTAGCCCGGCATAGCCCAGCAGAAGAAAGCCGAACAAGGGGAGAAAAACCATCGGGTTATGCGCAAGGAACCCGAGAAAGGCAAGGCTGGCGAGAAGAAGCACAGCCGAGCGCCAGACGCGCGAGCGGCTGAAGTTCGAGACGAGAGCTACAGCCAGGCCAAAGAACACAAACTGAAAGGACGCGGTATCCATGGCTATTTATACTTCTCCTATTCTGCAGGTGGCGGGGTGGCAGTTTTGAGTGCGGGTATTGAACCATTGGTGAGTTCCTTGGCCAGCATCCAGGAAATCATTGCATGACCACTGGCATCGGCATGGCCATCCAACGGGAAGTAATTCAGCTCGGAATTGGGTACGTCGCGGAAGCTTGGCAATATATCGATATACGTTCCGCCATGACTCGTAACGATCGTGCGCAATTCCTGGTCCAGTTTGTACGGGTCATAGCCTACTGGCCACTCGCCCGCGGAAATCATGGCAGCTTGTGCGCGGTTCGGAATCAGCACTACCACCAAGGGAATCCCGGCAGCTCGGGATCGCGCGGCGACGTCAGCAACATAGATGTCGAATTGGTGAAGACGGGGTTTCCAATCGGTGCTCAAATCGGCCCTAAGCAAGCCTGCCTCATCGGTGTTCCCCGCCAGGAAAGACTCTACATAGCGATCCGGACCTTCGTGCTCATACAGATAATGCCTTAGTACAACTCCGGTTCGAGTCCTGTCCCATAACTTGAAGAGCGGGTCCACTAGCAATTTTGCAAAGAGCACCGGTGCCTTGTTGAACCAGGTAAAACCAGCATGTTTTTCCCGGTTTCCAGGAGAGGAGAGATGCGCCGCGGCAACATGACCAGCCGCCCCCTCCGGCAACGCGCGCGAGGGAACCGAAACGTCGACGGGGGTTAATACCCAAAGAAACATGTCCGGGTCTTCAGACTGAATCTCATTGAAGTGCAGAGCGACATTCCGGAGCGGCGATCCAAAAATTGTAGCTTCGTTGTAGAGTTCAACCTTGCGGCCGGTTTGCCTGGAAAGCTCAACCGGCAGCAAAGCGGCGAATGTTTCTTGTCTCGCTACGTTTAGCCCGAGCGCCATGGAGGATCCCGACATGACAATTCGGTATGTACCCGGAGCCTTTGGGCCGCATTCCATACCTGCCCGATGACCGCAGCGGTTGAAGGTGTATTCCACGGGCAAGGACACTTCGGCTCGCTTCTCCCAGCAAGAAGAATTCGGCCTTCCTACCGCAGCCTCTGCGGACTTGGAGCCCGCGATGCAACCCTGAATACCATCGTGCTCGGGATACGCCCGTCGGGCAAGGAACTCCGTGGAACCGGCGATGAAAAGAACCGTCAGCAGACCAAGGAATGGAAGCAGTATCCAGTCTCGGTGCGACAGATTATGTTCCCGCTCGCCTGCCCCATCGGCCCGTGTTTCAGCAGCAGGACCGGTGCGGGCACCATCGCTGGCAATCCCGCTTGTTGAGCCGTCGTTACGAATTGCGCTCATCGCTATTTCCTCTGTTCATATGCAGTCGAAATGGAGGCGGCTGTTTTGAGTGCGGGTATCGAACCATTGGTGAGTTCTTTGGCCAGCAGGCTGGAGATGATCGCGTGTCCGTCGGCATTCGGATGGCCATCGACCGGAAAATAAAGCTGCTCGGAACGTGGTATTTTGCTGAAACCGGGGAATATATCCAGTAAACTCCGCCATGACTGGTTGTAATGGCCCGCAGCTCGTTACCCAGGCTATAGGGGGCGTAGCTTGCAGGCCAACTTCCCGCCGAGAGAATGGCTGCCTGTGGGCGCATTGGCACTAGAAAGGAGACCGAGGGAACACCAGCGGCTTTGGCCTGTCTCGCAACCTCGGCGTCATCGCTATCGAACATGCGCAGACGGCTCTTCCATTTATCGCTAGGGCGCGCCAGGAGGTATCCCATGAAGTCTCCTCCCAGCAGGCAGCTCTTCACATATTGACTTTCACTCTCGTAGGGAAAGTGCTGCAACATCATTGTTGTTGCCAACTTATTGAGCGGATCCAGCGCGCGGTGCCACAGATAACTCACGCCTTCGGAAAACGACTGGCTGGAAAACGTAATCATTGCGCGGGACCATGCCCTTGTTACGGTCCCTTTGTTCTCGGCGGAAATCTCGATGTAGTGATCGGGTGTCTCGGTCTCGATATCGAAAGGCGTCAATACCCAGAGCAGCATGTCCGGTTTGGCGGCCAAAGCCTCCTGGACCTGCTGGGCAACAACGTGCGGGTATCTGATCATCACCCCTTCGTTGTAGAGTTCAACCTTGCGCCCGGTCTGTCGTGAGAGTACCTCGGGCAGCGATACGGCGAAGGTCTTATCCCAGGGCACCCGATCGCCCATTGCGGCCGATGAACCGACCATCACGATTCTGTAGACGCCGTCAGGCTTTGGTCCGCACTCTACGCCGGCGCGATGCCCGCAGCTATTGAATCTGTACTCAACCGCTGAGGGGCTTTCAGCGGGTTTATCCCAGCAAACGCTGTTCGGAATCGCTCGTCCGCTAATAGCAGGATGACTCAAGAGACAGTCCCGCATCAGTGTCCCCGACTGGCTAAACATACGCCGGGCAATGAACTCCGTGGAGCCGGCAACGAAAACCACCGTCAACAGACCAACGAATGGAAGTAGTATCCAGTCTCGGTGTGACAGCTTTCGTTCCTGGCCGCCTGCCCCATCGGCACGGGCTTCAGCAGCAGGACCAGTGCGGGAATCGTGGCTGGAAATCCCGCTTGTTGGGCCGTTGCTACGGGGTGCGTTCATCGCTATCTCTCCTGCTCATATGCTGGCTAGTGGGATGTGGCTGCTTTGAGCGCGGGCACGGTTCCGTCACTTAGCGCCCGAGCCAGAAGTCCCGATATCATCGCGTGCCCGGCGGGAGTGGGATGGTTCTCGACTGGGAAGGTATATTGCTCGACATTCGGGATGCTGCGGAAGTCCGGCAAAATATCGATATAGATTCCGCCATGACTCGCGATGATGGCGCGCAGCTCATTGTCCAGTTTGTAGGGATCGTATCCTTGCGGCCACTCGCCCATGGAGATCATCGCTGCCAGGGCGTGATCCGGAACGAAGGAGGCTACGAAGGGAACACCGGCAGTCCTGGCTCGCGCTTCCATGTCCGCGGCGTCCGAATCGAACTGCTCCAGGCGCGTCTTCCATTCAGCGCTCTGTTCCACCTTCAGGTACCCGGCATTGGCGTCGCCCGAAGCCAGGAAAGACTTAACATACTGGCTCTGACTTTTATAAAGGAAGTGGCGCAGCATAAGCGCGGTCCGGGTGTGGCCGAAGGCCTCTGCTGCCGCATCCACGATTGAACCCCCGGCTAGACCTGTTTGCAGACGTTTCCAGGCCTTCTCCGGCAGGCTGAGGTTAGGCCATGGATCCTGGTCGGCAGTGGGCAACACCATAGACGCTCTCTGGATGTCGGTTGCAGTCAAAACCCAGAGAATCAGATCAGGATCTTCCTTGAGAGCGTCGTTGAAGCGCAAATCTGCACCATGCGAGAAAACCCAGCCCGAGCCTTCGTTGTAGAGTTCGATCTTGTGACCGGTCTCTCGGGAGAGTTGCAGGGGCAGGAGCGCCGCGAAGGACTTCTCTCTTGGTACGAAGTCTCCCATCACCACCGATGAACCGATCATGACGATCCGGTAAGTTCCCGGCTGCTTGGGTCCGCAATCCATGCCGGCGCGATGTCCGCAGCTATTGAGTTTGTATTCGACCCACTCGCTTTCAGCGCCCTTTGCCGAGTTAACGCAATTGGGGATTCCCCGTACTCCGGTCGAGGGATCGTCGATCACTACGCAGAGTGCCTGCCCCTTCCTTCCGGTTTCGAAGACCCGGCGCGCAATCAACTCACTGGAGGCTGCCAGCAGGCAAATCGTCAGCAGGCCGAGCACAGGCAGCAGAATCCAGTCGCGCCGTGGGAGCCTGGTTTCTTTCTGGTTTTCAGAGGCGGCATCCGGTCCTATCACGCGAGCGATTCCTCCCTGATGGCCGCAAAGCCTTGCGACTCAACCTTCATCGGCGCGCTCTCCGGTTCGGCTCCGTCCACCAGCAGTTCCCAGCGCGTCAGCCCCGACTCCTCCTCGCTAACCTTGCTGAAGCCGAGCCTGGCATAGTGGTCAACCACCAGCTTGTTGCGGTCTGTCGGCCGGTACACGCCCGCCAGCTTCTCGATTCCTGCTTCGCGCGCGTGGCGGAGAATTTCGCGCAACACCATGTTCTCCACTTTGCGGCCCAGCACACGGCAGCTCATCAGCCAGGTGTCGATCTCCCACACCCTGGCTTCCCCAGGACGGCAGATGAGGACGCTGATCATGCCATTATCGCCAAACATGTCCGCCAACCGGACCTGGAGGGTGAACACTGCCGGATCGTTCTCGGCCTCGGCCACTTCCGGATCGGTATAGCGGCGCGTGGTGAGGTTGTACTGGTTGGATTTATTGATCAGCTGGACGATGCGCGCGCGCCCCGTGGCGTCGAAGGGCTGGAAGGTGATGGTCATCTCCAGCGACGCCAGGTAGGCATCCACGCCGCCCGCCTGCTTCTGCAGATTGGCGCGCCGTGCGTTGTCCTGGTAGAAGCCGGCGCGCTTCAGATCCTCGCCGGCAAAGGTCACGGCTTCAAAGTAGCCGCCCGCGGCAAGGGTTCTTGCGTACCAGGCGGGGTCCTCGGGCAGTTCCGGCACGGCCACCTGCGGCAACAGCTTGCGCACCAGACCGCGTTCCACCGGATTGTCGTCGAGAAACACCATGGAGTCGAGCCCCAGCGAAAGTTCCTCGGCGATGGCCTGAATGTTCGTCGCCTTGTCGTTCCAGTTGGCCTGGAATACGGCAATGTGCTCCAGCTTCAGCAGCATTTCAGGATGCTTTTCAAAGGGCTCGCGCGCCACCGCGTCCGTGTTCTTTGAGGAAACGGCCAGCACGATGCCGCGCTGGCGAAGGTTCAGCGCCAGCCGCTGCACCGCCAGGTGCGCCTCGCCCCGGGCATCGCCCTGCGCAACTTTGATGCCCTCCAGGCCATCGTCTCCGATGACGCCGCCCCAGACGGTATTGTCCAGGTCCAGAACCAGGACCTTGCCGGTCTTGCCCCGCAGAGCCGCAACGGTGCGGGCCACATGGTCGCCATAGAGTGGAATCAGTTCGTCGGAGAAGGAGAACTTGCCCAGGTTCCATAACTGGGGATCGTGCCAGTCGGCCAGCCCCACCGTTTCTGCAAGTCCTGCCACATCCAGCAGCACGGCTCCCGAACTTAGTACATATTCGGCCAGTTCGCGGTTGATGCTGTCGAGGAGACTTCTCAGCGTTCCAGGAAGCGCGCGATCCAGACTGCCGAAAAGCAATTCCGGCGGAGGAGCGAAGGTTTGAAAAATGCAAACGGCGTTCGAATTGGCTTTGATGCCATTGCCAAGCGCCTGCAGATAGCCAATTGCGCCTTGCACTGTGGCGGCGGAAGCTTCCGGATCGCCCAGGGAAAGCTTGAGCGGAAGAGCGCGGTAATCCAGAGCAAACAGAACGGCGTCCGGCTTCGATCGATTAACCTGGGAGTCGGGAGTAAGAGCCTCCTGCGCCACCTGGTCATAGGAGGGTTGAATGACCTCCAAAGCAATGCCGTGGCGCGCCGCACTGGCCACCAGCGCAGGCACCACCAGATCGATCGTCGAGTTACTCAGCACCGCGAGCCGGAAGGGCGCCAGCGGATCGAGCGATTTTCCATCCTTGCGCGCCTTGACGATGGTCTTGGCCAGCTTCGTCAATTGGTTCAAGTCCAAGGCGGGCGCCGCCAGAGCCCGTAGTTCAAGGCCGAGCGGACCTTCGGAGCTTCCCGCGGCCTTCAGATGCTCAGAGAAATCTTTCGGGGCGCGCATAAGCCATTGCAGTTCCGCATAGAGTGGATTCATTGGAAAGAACCGTCCTTGTTGTTTGAGACAAACAGGGGGAGAAGTGCTCCCAGAGGCTTCGTTCCGGTCTTTAAGCCCGCGCTCTGATAAAAGCGACCAAATCGCCTACATTCTCCAACTTGCCGATCTCCGAGGTGGAGAATTTGATCTTGAATGCTTTCTCGACGGTAAGTATCAGGCGAATATGGGCAAGGCTATCCCAGCCGTCCACGTCTTTGGCGGAAAGCTCGGGAGTTAGTTGAATCGAATCTTCATCGAAAATATCTTGAAAAATCTCCGTGAGTCGAGCATAAATCTGTGGATCATCCATTCGGAAAGCCTCCTGGCGCAATCCTTAACGGTACGTGATCAATTCGCTTGCACGGCAGCGTGAAAGCAAGCGGTCCCTCTTCAATCTCTATCTATTTTGCAATTTCTAGGAACAGAGGTTCTTCTAGGTCAGATTAACAGAGCCAGAACCGCGCTTCAAGGGCAGGGCGGCGAGAGGCGCGGCCTGTTGGCTGCATATGAAATGGCGGGAAGACGCTTTTACAGGAGTCCTACCGCGTGGGCCACTCTTCGACCACGATGCCCAGATCGTTGAGTTGCTGGATGGCGGCTTCCACATTGCGGCGCACCTTGGGGCGGTCCTTGGGGTTGGCGATGGGCGACTCGGCGACCGCGATCACGCGCCCATAGCGCCAGGCGCTGGGAGGCAGCGCAATCAGAGCCTGAGCCAGGTCGGCGGGGCGCAGTTGCAATTCCTGGCGGCGGGCGCCCTCGGGACGCAGAACGCCGCCCTGCCCCATGGTGCTGGGGTTGGCGTCGGCCAAGGTCACGCGCAGGTTGAGAGTGGTGGTATCCACCGACAGAAAGGGATTGACCCACGCGCCCGATTCGTGCACATCCACATACATGCTCTTGGTGGGCAAAGGGATATGCGCCAGGGCGGCCCGCTGGCTGTCCTTTTCGGCGGCGGAGGCCTGAGCGGCAGCCTGGGCCTGGTGTTCGGCATTCACCGCGTGCTGGGCCACTCCCACAACCGCCTGCTCTTCCTTGTGGCAGGCTACCAGGGCCACCGGCAAGAGCAGGGCGATGGCCACAACCCCCTTGATATGTGCGAACTCGATCACCCTTCAAGAATAGCAGGATCGGCGTCCTGCGACAGGAAAACAGCCCGCTCCAGGCCTCTGGTTGCGGCCCCGCATACCCCGCCTTCGGACGCTTCTCCTCAGTTCTGCATCTCAGCTTGTAGAATTCTTCGCGGATGAACATAACTGATACACGGAAGCTGCTGTCCAATCAGTGCAGCAGGGTAATGAAGGTCTTGCGGAGAAAGCCGATGCGGCGGACGGGTCTCCAACGCCTGGCCCGATCGACCGGTCCGGAACGACTGATGGAGGAATTTATGCGCAATTCGCGATTGGCTTTGGCGGCAGTGTTGCTGGCCTTGCCATTGGCGCCGGCGGCTCAGAGTCAGACGGCAAGCCAACAGGGATATGTCTTCCGCCTCGATGTGCGCCGCGTTCCGGTGGACATCGTGGTCATCGACAAGCAGGGGAATCCGGTGCGGGGGCTCACAAAGAAAGACTTCGTGGTCAAGGAAGACAAAAAGACCCAGAGCATTCTCAGCTTCGATTATTTCGATGGCTCGGGACCCAGCTTTGTTTCCCCCAAGCTGCCGCCGCTGCCCGCGAATACCTTTGTCAATCTGCCCAGCCAGCCGGAGCGGGGACCACTTTACATCCTCTACTACGACATGGTGAACACCGATCCCATCATCCAGATGGGCACTCACCGCCAGTTGTTGCAATTTGTGGACAATGCTCAGCCGGGAACGCGCATTGCGCTGTTTGTGAACGCGCGCGGATTGCATATGCTCCAGGGATTCACCAGCGATCATGCGCTGCTGCGCGCGGCCATTCTGTCCAAGGGGCCCGGTCCGCACCTTCCGGATGTCTTCACGGACGGGCACACGTATGGATGGGAGGATACCGGCGCCGCTCTCCACAACATCAAGTTTCTTGCCGAATACATGAGCGGAATTCCTGGAAAGAAGAACCTGCTGTGGCTCTCGGGCGATTTTCCCATTCCCGTTGGCCCCACGGTGACGGGCAAAAACGGGGCGGCTGCGATTGGGGGAGGCTTTTCGAGTTCAACCCCGCAAATCAACGACTGGGCCTATTTGCAGGACAAACTTGTCAAGGAAACCTACGCGGCCATGATGCGCAGCCAGATTGCCCTTTGTCCCGTGGATCTGGTGGGGGTCGACGCGGGCGGTGAGGCCCTGGCTTCCGTTGCCAATTACCAGTACGAAGATACCATTGCCGCTGCCACCGGTGGCCGCGCGTTCTACGGCAATAACCGCGTGAACGAGTTGATCGACCAGGCTGTGGCGCAGGGCGAGAACTACTACTCGCTGAGCTATGCGCCGACCAATACGAAATTCGATGGCTTGGAGCGCCACATCGAGATCACGCTGGCCAAGAAGACCGAATATTCACTCTATTACCGGCAGCTCTACTATGCCGTATCGGACGACGAGACGCAGGCGGAGCACAAGCCGGACACACCGCAGGCGCACGCGTTGGCCGCCAAGACCACGGATACGCTCTATGCGAATATCGAGCACGGCGCGCCCATGCTGCACGATCTGCTTTTCAGCGCCCACATGGGAACCGCCGGAGCGCCGGTGCTGGCCACCGTCGAGCAGATGCAGAAACTTGAGGACTCGCCGGCCTACTTCCGCAACCGCAAGAAGGATGCTCACCCGAAGCCGCTGAAGCCGGTGAAGCTGCAGAAATATGTCATCGACTATGGGGTCTTCGATCCGCAGTTGAAACAGTTGGCGACGCACAAGGGGCAGCCGGCGATGCTGGAGTTTGCCGCCGCGGCCTACGATGCGGACGGCATCTTGCTCAACAGCATTTTGAATGACGGGCTGGCCACCACCGACGCCAAGGCGAACGGGAAGCTCGGAACGCTCTTCCACAGCGAGCAGGAGTTGGAAGTGCCCCCGGGCGCGGCATTTATCCGCGTCGCAGTGCGCGACCGGCTGAACGACCGCACCGGAACGCTGGAAGTACCTCTGCCGCTGAAGGCCGATGTAGCCGTCGCGGCGGTGGGCAAGGGCCAGTAGTGCCGGAAAGCTTTGTCACTGCAAACCTTGCTCATCCTGGGGTAGACTGCCCTCGCATGCGCGGCTGACGCCGCAGTCTGATCGATTGGGAGGCCTGAGATGAGCAAGGTGGTTGCGGTTGTGGGCAGCTATCGCAGAGGTGGAAATACCGACTCGGCGGTCGAAGCCATTCTGGAAGGCGCGCGGGAAAAAGGCGCCGAGACCAAAACCATCCACCTGATGGAGCGGCCCATCGAGTTCTGCACCAACTGCCGCCAGTGTACGCAGACGCCCGGCGAGGAGCGGGGCAAATGCGTGCAGCAGGACGGGCTTGACGCGCTGCTGGCGGAGATCGACGCGGCGGATGCGGTGATCCTGGGCAGCCCGGTCAACTGCTTCAATGTGACCGCCATCTTCCGCAGGTTCATGGAGCGGCTGATCGGTGGCGGACGTTGGCCGTGGGGGCAACCCGCGCCCAAGATGCGGAAGATGCGTCCGGGGCGGAAGGCAGTGCTGGTGGCTACTTCCGCGATGCCGGGATTCCTGATTCCCTTGGCCACCGGAGCCGCAAAAGCGCTGCGCACGACGGCTCGCCTGCTGGGCGTAAAGCCTGTGGGAAAGCTGTGGATCGGTCTTGTGGCCAATGAACCGCATCATGCCCTCTCGGCGCGAAACCGGGAGCGCGCCCGCCGCCTCGGCTGGAAGCTGGCGTAGCTCATTTCCCCGTTCAACTCCCCGTGCAGTTACCATGGAAGCGTAGAGCCTTCCGGCGCGCAACTCGGGTTCGCGAAGGCGATCTCTTCCTGCCCGGAACGCGCACAGATGAGGGAAATGGACAACAGAAGAGTCGAACTGTTTGAGACCAGCCTCCGCGACGGGCTGCAACAGCCGAACCTCGAAATCTCCGTGCCCAACGCCGTCGGCCTGCTGCAGCGCATGGCCGGGTTTGGCGTTCGCTATGCGGAGATCGGCTTTGCCGGCGCCAACCGGTTTGTGGAAGACCTGACCACCGCCCTCCATTCGGTCGATACGGGGGCTATGGATCTGGCCTTGTTCGGCAGAACGCGCGGCCGGGGAACCAAAGTCCAGGAATGGCCCGATGCCAAGTTCATCGTCAGCCACAAGCAGCGCGTTCCCGTGGCGGCCCTGGTGGTCAAATCCCGGCTGCTCGATGTCGAGAAGTCCCTTGAGACCACGCCGGAAGAAAACCTCCTGATGGCTCTCGAAACCATCCATTTCCTTCAGGACAACGGCCTGGAAGTCTTCGTGGACTTTGAGCACGGGATGGACGCCGCCTGCGGCCGCAGGGAAAACGGCATCGCGTGCGATGCCGCATCGAAACAGCACAGTCTGGAGTACTTCCAGCAGATGGTGGCGCAGTGCGTCCGCCAGCAGGTGGGCCGCATCGTCATTTGCGACACCACCGGCGGAGCCAGCCCGGAAGAGGTCGCCCAGGTGATCGGCGGGCTTGTGCGGGATTATCCCGGCGCGAAATTCGGATTTCACGGCCACACCGACCGCGGACTTGGCGTGGCCAACAGCCGGGCTGCCATCCTGGCCGGAGCGGTACAGATTCAGGGCACCCTGCTGGGAACCGGCGAGCGCTGCGGCAACGTGAACCTGACCACCGTCATCGGCAGCATGCAGCTCCGGGGCGAAGCGGAGTTTGTTCCTCCGCAGTCTCTCAGCGGCCTCACCAGTCTGGCCCATTCGGCCTTTGCCGCTTTCGGCCTTGAGCCGCCGCATGGCGCGCCTATCGTGGGGCCCGGTGCATTCGGCACCTGGGCCGGCATGCACGGCAGCAGCGAACGCAAGAACCCAGGGGCGTATCTCTGGTGCAATCCGGCCCTGGTCGGCGCGAACCCCACCATCGGCGTCAATGGCCAATCGGGCAAGGCCAACATCGTCCTGCTCTCCGAGGCGCTGGGCGTGCCTCTCAATTCCGCGCAGGCGCAGGCCTTCATGAACGCCAACGGAAACATGATCGAAGGCGGCGGCTTCACGGCCAGCGAGCTTTCCTTCAAGCTGGCCAGCATGAGGGTTCTTGAAACGCTGCCGCATCGCTTCAGCGTCAGAAGCTGGAGGGTCTTTGACGAATCCGACGAGGCCGGCAGCCGCTTCGTGCAGGCGTTCATGTCGCTCGGCATCGGCGAATCCACCATCGCCACCACTCGTGCGGAGGGCGCCGGCCCGGTGGATGCGCTGACCAAGGCCATGCGCCGCGAGCTGGAAAAGTGGTACCCGGCCCTGGCCAAGATGCGCCTGGGCACCTTTACCGTCACGGCCCTTGACGTTACCGCCCAGGACTCGGCGGCCCACGTGCGCGTCACGGTCAGCTTCTTTGCCGACGGCCATGAGCCGTGGGTGACCGCAGGTGTCAACAGCGATTTGAACCAGGCGGCGCTGATGGCCATCGTGGATGGATTTGATTACTGGCTGCTGAAGAACGCTGAATAAGTGCGCTAATACCGCTTTGTGACCGCAGGCGGCGCTGGTCCGATCTTGCCTCCCAGGAGCCACTTCAGCGGCTGCTCAATGTCTTCCTGGCGCGCCTGACCCAGCACACGGGCGACAATCTCACCCTGCTCGTCCAGGATCATCGTTGCGGGCAACTCGTTGCCCAACCCCGCGCGCTCCAGCATGTCCAGGTCCGCTCCGGTCCACACCTCCATCGAAAGCAGATTGTTGCTGCTGAGGAACCGGTCTACCTTGGCGCGGTTCTTGTCCTCGTCGGCGGAAGCCGCGATGAAGCGGACATTCTTTCCCGCGTACTCGCGGCTCAGATTGGAGAGCAGGGGCAGCTCCTCCCGGCACGGTCCGCACCACGTGGCCCAGAAGTTGAGAACCACGATGGAGCCGCGCAAATCCGCGACCTTGCGCGTATTTCCGGTCAGGTCCTTCATTTCCAGATTGGGCGCGCGCTTGGCCTGCACCGGGGGCAGCAGGCAACAAAACAGAAGTGCACAGAAAATGCGAAGAGTGAGTTTCATGTCTTCCTTCTGAAGGGGGAAAGCGATGAGTGGACAGAAGACCCTGCCGGCAGGAGGGGGACCGGCAGGGCTTTCGCGTTTTACGGCCTGTGTTTTAGAAGCGGTGCGTCACGCTTGCCAGCCACACATACTGCGCGAAGGCGGCATCTCCGTGCGAGTGATAGACCGAGTCGGGATAGCTGGAGGTGCGATCCCGGTGAATGGCCTTGTAGACGCCGGCGGTGAGGATGTTGTGGCCGCGCACGTACTCGGCTCCAGGACCTGCGGTTACGGCAAAGCCCGGCCTGCGGAAACCGGCGTTGCTGTTGGGAAACAGGTTATAGGCCGGCACGCCTTCGTCGCGCGGACCGAAGGTCGCATTCAACCCCTTCACGTAACTCACGGGAAAGGACACTCCCGCTTCCAGCAAGTACTGGTCGGAGATGGCTACGTAGTTGTTCAGCGGAGTCGTGGTGCTGGTGGCCCTTTGCACTCCGTTGGTGCCGCCCTGTGTGGCAATGTAATCGCCGTCGGTATAGAAGACCAGCGACTTGGTCAGTTTCTGGTATCCCATCCACTGCATCACCAGGGCCCATCCGCCGCTTCCGGGCTGAATCGAGTAATCCACGGGCCCGGTCACGTTTGTCGCTGCGCCCACGCCGGTGGTGTTGGTGTTGGTTGTGTTCTGCACGTCGTCGTTGCCGGTAGGCATCATCACGCCCAGGCCCGCCGAGAAGTTATTGTTGGTCGCATGTTCGGGTTTGCGAACCCAGGAATTGACGCCAAGGATCGTATCACCCAACCCGGTTGCAGAGTACTTGATGGGCGAGCTCTGGCTTTTGCGTGTGGCAAACAGCCAGGGCGCATCGATCTCAAAGCTGATCCGTGGTGTCCATTGGTACGTCAGATTGGTGGTGACCAGATTGATCTTGTTCTGCACCTGGGTTTTGGCCTGGGCACGAATCTCCTGGTACACATCGCCTACGTAGTGTTGGTATGAATACTGATGCCGCTCGCCGATCGTGATCTGATAATGTCCCGGCTCGAGCGTCCCTCCCTGACCGGTCGGCAATCCGCCCTGCTCGGGCGACCGGGCCAGGATGCAGCCCTGTGCCCACGCTCTTCCACTCAGAAGTGACGCCAGAATCATGATTGCAAAAAACGCTGCCATCTTCACGGCCGCGCTACGCGCTCTGGCTGGGTTTCTACGATCGCTCGAGTTCTTCTGTGAATAAATTTGCATGCGTTGTAGCCTCATTTCAATTGCATCAAATTGGCTTCCCGAGCACAGACAACGCACACGAATGCTCGATGCAGTATCGGGCGCCATGACGCGTTCCTTTTACTGCCCTTGCACCATCGGGCGACATTTGCTGTGCTTCGCAGACAACTCTAGTGAGCCATCTCGCGAAACGCATCCAGCAATCTAATGAGGCTTTTGTCCAGCAATGTGATGAGGCTTGACTGGTCCATTCGATGCAGAGCGAAGACCACCCTGCATCGAATCAGCGGGGCTCGGGGCCCCTGGGACTCATTTGGGCAGAAGGCTCCGCGCGATGGCGTCCAACATGCCGTTGAGAAAGTTGATGGACTCCGGAGCGGAGAAGCGGCGGCCGATTTCCAGCGCCTCGTTGATGACGATGGGGAAGGGCGTGCCCTTGAAGCCCAGCATCTCGCCCACCGCCATGCGCAGCAGGTTGCGATCGACGGCCGGCATCCGCTCCAGCCGCCAGTGCTTGGAGTTGGCCACGATCAGCTCGTCGATCTTCTCCTGGTTGGAGATGGCTACGCGGAAGAGATCCTCGGCAAAGCCGCGCACATCCGGCTCGACCTCGTCGGCGGCTTTCCAGAAGTTGGCGCGCACCTGGTCGGCGGTCTGCTTGCCGATGTCCGCCTGGAAGAGCATTTGCATGGCCAGCTCGCGGGATTTACGTCGCCCCGACGAGTGATGCACCCCGGCGGTCAAGCAGGACCGCCTTGCTTGAGCTTGCGGGTCAGGCTGACCATCTCGATGGCCGCCACGGCGGCTTCAAAGCCCTTGTTCCCGGCCTTGATGCCGGCCCGGTTCAGCGCCTGCTCCAGCGACTCGCAGGTGAGCACGCCAAAGCTGTGGGGAATGCCGGTCTCCTGCTGCGATTGGCCGATGCCGCGGGAGACTTCGTTGTAGATGGCTTCATAGTGCGCCGTTTCGCCGCGCAGCAGGCAGCCCAGGGTCACAATGGCGTCCACCTTGCCCAGATTGGCAATGGTGCGGGCGGCCGAGGGAATCTCCCATGCGCCGGGAACGCGCGCTACTTCAATGTCCGCGCGTTGGGCGCCAGAGCGCAGCAGCGCGTCCAGGGCAGCTTCCAGAAGCCGCTCGGTAATCACCGCGTTCCAGCGCGCCACGACGATTGCAAACTTCATGCCGGCTGCGGAAAGATCGCCTTCCACAGCCACCGGCTTTGCCTTGGCGGGGTCGGTCCATGCCCAGAAGCTGAAGGCGAATCCCGGCGCGGGCTCGACGGTAAAGATCGAGGACTTCCAGTGGGTCTCGGTAATGGCGGAGAGCCGCGCAACGGCCTCATCCACGGATTGACCTGTAGCCAGGTTGGCGCGCAGCCAGGTTGCCGCAGCCTGATGCACTGCGTCCAGCGCGGTCACCTCCACCAGCACATCCGCGGTCGAAGGGAACTTGCCATCGACAAATTCCAGATTGCCCAGCGGGGCCAGAAATGCGCCGCCGCGGCTGTCTTGTTCGTTCCAGCCTTTGCCGGGCTCAAAACCCAGCGCAGAAAAGAAGCTGCCCAGCCGGTCGTAGACCGCTGCGCTCCCTGCTGGACGAAGGAAGGAAATTCCCTTGATCATTCTTTGATTCTACCGTGCGGGAACGGGGATTTCGCAGGCCCTCGGATCGCCCTGGGAGTTTGCGCTTTCCTCCGTGGGCAGAAAGAAATCGTACGGAGGTGCACGGCAGGGCGTTGCCGTTCGGGATGTCGAGCCGATTCTTGACCGGAAAAGCAGAAAGGCCGGCGCTTGGCCGGCCTTTCTGGGTGTTTCGTACTGCGCTCCAGGTTAGGTGGTGGACCGCGGCTTGACCGTGATGACCGTAGCTGGAACAATGCCGCCTGCAGGCACCGTAGTGTTGAGGCAGTTGGGGTCGGAGGCCGAACTCGGGGTGCAGGCCGGCAGGTTGGGGCTGATCTGCTGCGTGTCGGTCAGCGTCGGCACGCTGATGTAGTGGATCTGGTTGTCGCCCGCCGTGGAGACGAAGAAAAGCTTGTCGTCTGGCGAGAAGGCGCCCGCCACAGGGGCGGTGATGGCCGCGCTACCGGTCAGCGTCACATAGTTCAGTGTGCCTGCCGCGCCGCCTGTGCCGGGTACGTAGTAGGGCAGCGGGGCATTGAACTCAGGGGAGGACGACGGACTGTAGGTGACAAAGGCCAGGTTGGAGGCCGGGGACGGAATCACCTGGTTGACCGCGGAGACCGAGGACGCACTCACCTTGCTGACGTTGAGAGTTGGATTCAGCGTGAACGGAATGGCGAGCGGCTGCAGGATGCCGTTGGATGCTGCCGGGCACTCGCCATTGGGAACGGTCACGCCGATATCCGAGAGCGTGATTCCGGTGCCCGTGGTGAAAGACGCACCCAGAATATGCTGGCCATCCGTCGTCGCGGCCAGAACGTCCGTGAGGGTAGGCACGGAATCCTCGTCGTTGGGCGGCTGCGGATAGAAGCTCATGGAGGCGTAGTTGCCGATGGCCCCAGTGGGGCACCAAGTGTGGGCCACGGTCGGATTGCCGCTCAGGAACGCTCCCACGCTGGGAATGGTGATCGCCAGGTTCTGCGCACCGGGATTGGTCCCCGGATTCTTCGGGTCAGAAGCCGCCAGGGGGTAGGTGGTCCACCCGGTGTTGCCGTTGTAGACGTAGAGCGTGTCGGTGTGGCCCCCGCCCAGCGCCGCGCTGTCGGTGATGTAGAGCGTCTTCGAGTCCGGCGTCCAGGCTGCCGCGGCGCCCAGACCGGGAAAGGTCGAGCCGATCGAGCCGCCCGAGTTGTAGATGTAGAAGGTCGGGATCGCATTGGTCTGGGAGTTGATCAGCAACGACGTATTGTTCGGCGCCACGGCCAGAACCACCCCCGGAACGCTGGTGTCCTGCTTGCTCAGCGTATTGGAGTAGGTGCTAAAAATCATCAACTCGCGCGAGGAGCCAAAGTAAAGGCTCGAGCCGGTGCGATCCATGACCATCGAGTTGGGAACGTAGGGCAGCCGCACCGTCGAACCCACAGTGCCCGTCAGTAGCTCGATCGGCACGAAGTATTGCGACTGACCCGGCGCCGCGAACCAGACGTAGTCGCTGGCCGTTCCAGGCGTGCTGATATTCACCGCGTTTGAAGAAACCGACAGGCCGGTCCCATGGAGTCCAATCTCATTGATCGGGGCGGGGTTGCAGACGGACGGCTGGCAAATGGCGTAGACCGAAGCCTGGCCGGGGAAGCTGGTGGTAATCGCTCCACCGCTGCCGGTCGTGATGTCGATCGGGTCCGTCGATTGATAGTCCAGCGTCATGCCGGTAATGGCCTGCCCGTTGGTATCCGTCACCGTGGTTACCAGGTTTTGCGTCACGCCCTGGGTGATGGAACCGCTGGTCGATCCATTGGCCAGGGTTACGCTGATCGACTTCGGCGGACAGGTCGAGAAGTAGCCGGCCGTCGAACCGGTGCCGGTCAGGAAGGCCGTGACCGCCGTGGTGCCAGGCTGCAAGGCCGTGATCTGGTTGGTCAAGGCGTTGATCGAGGCCACCGAGGTCGTGTTGACGTTGTAGCCGAGGGTCCCGAGCGAGTTGGAGCAGCTGGGCACTGAAGTCACACCCGGAGCCAGGGGGCAGGCATAGTTTTCCGCGGTCACTGAAGAGGGCGCGCAGAACAGCACGTTCGTCGGCTTGTTGGCCACCGTGGCGCTATAACATGCCTGCGCATCCAACTGTGCCTGCTGGGTCTGCGAAAGACATTGCTGCGGCCCCACCAGCGTGATCGAAGTCACCTGCGCATGCACAAATACCTGCACCGGATTCGAGGTGACCCCGGCCGCTGAGGCCGTCAGATAGGCCGACGCGTAGGGCAGGCCCTCCGTGGAGACCGGCAGCGGGTTGGGTGCAGTGCAAATCGTGTAATTCGGAATGCCGCCGCCCGAATTCCGATTCCACGTCCCAGCGCAGATGTTGCCCGACGGTGCTATGTCGACCAACTGGTTGTTGGAGGTACCGTAGGTATAGCTCGCAACAGCGGCCGCGGTACCCTTGCAGGTAAAAGCCGAGGGCGCGTTGGCCTGCCGCGTCTGCCCGAAAGCCAGGGACAGGCCCGTGGTTGCGGGCTGCAGCACGATCGAAGCCGTATCGGTGATCTTCAACCCGTAACCCAAACCGTTGCAATAATTCGCTGCCGGATTGCGATAGCAACCCGAAATCGAAATTCCGGCTGGCAGAGCCAGGCACAACAAGCAAACAAGCGTCAAAAACCGCCGCATGAATCCTCCCCGCCCCGCTTTGTCGAACCGCGGAACGGTCTCTCCGAATCCGTCAGAAAAATGGGTTATTGCGAGTCTCCAGTTGCCGCAGTCCGGATTTTTCGGTTCGGCAGGCTCCTTCTTCATGAAAGAGCCGCTTTGGCCGTTGCCGGAAACACCACGAAAATTGGAAAAACGCTCTATTGGAGCGGTCCGTCAACGGTACGCGCTCGCGATACTCCAAGCAAAAGTGTATCAGGGCGGAGTGGCCCCCGGCTTGAGCCTGCCCAGGCCGTTTCTCCGCCGCCCCTTCCATAGACTCCCCCAACCCCTCAAAGGGGAGCAGGCTGGCCGCTTGCAGGCATGTAGCGCCCAAACCACTCCACCGCCCGCTCCAGCACGTCGCGCCGGTGCGCCGGGTCGGTAAATCCATGCCCCTCGTTCGGATAGACCACCAGTTGCGTGGGAACGTGCTGGGCGCGCAGCGCGTGCCAGAACTCGAACGACTGTGGCGCCGGGCACTCCCCGTCCCGGTCGCCCACCACCACCAGCGTCGGCGTGTGCGCCTGCTTGATGTAGTTGATCGCCGAGCTCTTCGCATACACCGCCGGATCGTCGTAGACCGAGGCGCCAAAGTAGGGCGTCATCCACTGGTCGATCGAGTTCTGGCCGTAGTAGCTCTGCCAGTTCGAAATCCCCGCCCCGGCCACCGCTGCCTTGAAGCGCCCGGTCTGGGTCACCGCGAACATCGTCATGAATCCGCCATAGCTCCAGCCCGTCACTCCCACCCGCTTCGGATCCACCGGATAGTGCGCCTCCACCGTGTCTACCCCGGCCAGAATGTCCTCTAAATCGCCGTAGCCGAAGTCCTTGCGGTTGGCCTGGGTAAAGGCCTCGCCCTGCCCGAAGCTGCCCCGCGGGTTGGGCTGCAACACAAAATAGCCC